>ERZ1035027.545-NODE-545-length-21074-cov-36.427042_pt1 | contig 21074 bp, 41 predicted proteins | sample MGYA00520604_ERZ1035027 | MGnify/ENA primary metagenome ERZ1035027 (study PRJEB33766, sample SAMN09781743) | gut metagenome | biome: gut microbiome | host: Homo sapiens | place: Madagascar | study: EMG produced TPA metagenomics assembly of the PRJNA485056 data...
TCCCCATTTTACATAATCTCTTCTATTAAGGATTTACAAATATGACCATTAATCTCATCTATCTTATTATCTTTCTTTTCCTCTTTTCATACAATCTCAAAACTACAATTTCTTCTCCCTCAACTCTTCACATTTTTCTTACAGCCCTCTGGTTTCTCTGTTTTATTTTACAAGCTCTTGATTTTTATCCCCTATTACGCTACTAAAATCTAACCTCCTTTTACAATCTAATATACAAACTACTAAATTTTCTGTCTAATTACTAAAATTTCAAACCAAAAAAATCTCCAAATTTTCAACATCAAATTTTTAAAGCCAACTGCAATAACACATTTTGTGTGCAGTTGGCTTTAATCTTATATATAAGACATATTCAATCTATTTCTGTTCAGTATACAGACCACAACACCTATCGGTGTTAAAGTCTGTGCTATCGCACAGAACCGCTCTTATTCCATTTATTTTTTCTCACACCACCATTTACTCATTCTGCAAATTTCTATTGTCTACAAACTGTACGTCATACACGAACAGTACACGTCAGTGGTGAGTGTATGACGTATTACTCCCAGCTCTACCACTATTCTCCCAAAATCATACCCAATCTAAGAGAATAGATTTTGTTTAGTACAGCCATACAAAACTGTGAATTTAACCAGAAATGTATTCCTATACACTACATTGAGCCAGCTCATCCATTAGAGCGGCGAGATTGTATCCTCATTCCAGAATAGCCGATAATTAAAAACAGATTTCCCGTAGATATTTCCCAATTTAACCAGAATTTTTCCCATATCGGAAAATAACTACACCATTTCCGTTTTTATCGGCAAAAATGCAAGGTCACATAGAGTAGGGCGCAAACCTTGCCGACAGAGCTAATACCATATCCTTGTATGTTTACCTGATGTCACGAAAACATAGTTATCCCACACTAACTATATTATAATACCATTATATATACTAATACATATATACATATAATAATGTATAATATACATAGAGATACTATACCAAGTTCTACTCGTATTCTCTTTTCAAAGTCCTTTACCAATATATCATACTTCACACCAGATGTCAACAGCAATTTCAAGTTTGACAAAAAGTTACATTTCTGAAACCATCACCAACTATCCTACTAGGTTATATGCCTATACCAGAATTTAACTATCAAAATAATTACTCATACCCCACTTCTACACGTCACATATACACCAGATAGCCCACTTTATTTTGTGTGTATATCCGCGTAAGCAGGATTCTTGCGTCCGTAGGATGCAGGGATATATGTAGCCAGCTCCACTTTATTTTTGTGCGTGTGTAATTATTTTAATAGTCGGCTTGCTCCCGCTTTTTGTGTGTGCGCCTAGAGCTGGGCAAAATATACATACCTACAGGAATGTCGGGTTTAATATGACATACTAGAATCAGACCTGTGCTTATACCTACTAGGATATAGGGTTTATAGGATTGGAATAATTATTTTAATAGTTAGTGCCTGGCTTCCACCGGATACAGTAACAACCTATAGTTGTATACTCACAACAAAAAATATTCAAAAGAATTTTCAAAAAATGCTTGACAGATACGGGAACAGGTGCTATAATAAGACCATCGAAAGCAAACACACAAAACATTTTGGAGGTAACAACATGATTATTTCGGGATTTCATTTCAGTGAAGGTAACAAGAAAATTGGCATGACCCTGAACTTCAATCTTCTTCCCCTTGTCACTTGCAATTGCAAGGCAGAGTGTGCAACGACTCGAAAATGTTATGCGGTTCGTACCATGCAGCGTTATCCCTCTTGCAAACAGGCATGGGGCGAAAACACCGACTTGTTGATGAACAAGCATGAATACAAGTTGTTTATTGATGCTTTTTGTGAAGCTATCGATACTATCAACTGTCGTTTTGTTCGCATTCACTCATCGGGCGATATTTTTAGCGTGGAATATCTGGACGCACTTTGCAAGGTTGCAAAGAAAAATCGTTCTGTTAAATTTATGACCTATACCAAACAGTTCGATATTCTGAAAAAATATACTGAAAAGCATACTATCCCTAGCAACTTCAAAATCTATCTGTCTTTTTGGAATGAATTTCAGGCAGATGCAGAACTGTCTAGCAAATTCCAAATTGCATACTATAACGACTTTGAACACGAAACTTTGATTGACTGGGATAGCTCCTTTACTTGTCCGGGTGAATGCCCTAAGTGCAAATTCAAGTGCTGGAAAACTAAAGACAACGTGATTTTTAATCGCCATTAAAAATTCTTGACAAACGTTAAGAAACGAGTATAATATATATAGCGAGGGCATGAAATATGGCTCCCGTTATATATTTTTATTTTTAATATTATCAAAATAATTAAGGAGAAATTATGATTGAGAATTTAGAGGGAGAAACATGGAAAAACGTAGGGATTTTTAAGAGTATTGATTTTACTGGATACTATGAAGTATCTAATAAAGGCAGATTTAAATCTATAAACAGAACCGTCATTTGTAAGGACGGAATAAAACGAACTTGGAAAGAGCGCCTGTTAAAGCAGTGCAACAATAATGGTTATCTTACAGTATATTTAACAAAAGACGGGAAAAGAACAAGCGTAATAGCGCATCAACTTGTTGCGCTAAGATTTGTTGAAAATCCAAACCCAAAAGAATATACTCAGATAAACCACAAAGATGAAAACAGGGCGAATAACTGCGCGGAAAATCTTGAATGGTGTACATTTGAATATAATTATAATTATGGGAGTCATATCGAACGCTGCACAAAAAGTATGGTAGAACACGCCAGAAGCAGGAGAGCACCCATTGTTCAACTTTCATTAGATGGTAGCCTTATAAAGAATTATGACGCTTGTATCGACGTTGAGCAAGACGGTTTTGATTCTAGCGCTGTATGTGCTTGCTCAAAAGGAAAGCGCAGAACTCATAAAGGTTACAAATGGATGAAATTATCTGATTATGAAAAGATGATTCAACAACAAGAAGAACGGGGCAACTAATCAGAGGGAAAGAGGTGGTAGAAATACCATCTTTTTTCTTTTGTTAAATTTAACTATTAAAATAATTATAATGATATGGTTGAGATGAGTTAGTAAATAATTATTTTAATAGTTGTGATTACTCTTGTATTCAGCAATCGTTCCTATTTTAAATTTAGTGTTGACTTTGTATCTGAAATCTGCTATAATAAAAGCACAGAAAGCGAGGTAAACAAAATGAAAAAGACAAAGCTCAGATTTGACCACTTCATTACTTTGGTGGAAGAAGGGCGCGTGAAGATTGGCCGTTATGAGTATGAGCGGAACGTGGACGCACAGGGCGATTCACATTTTTACCGCTATTACCGAAAAGGGGACAAAATCGTTTCCGAAGAGGTTACGCCATTTAATTGATAGAAAGGATTTAACAATGAAAGCAGAAGATTTCTTTAAAATTTTAGACGACCTGAAAACCAACGGTGAGTCCTACGACGGTAATGTTCATTACTGGATTAGCACAAGATACGAAAAAGACGGAGAAGAATATAAAGCTATAGAGCAAATCGTGGCCGACATTCCGCACGAAGATAAAAAGTACACAGAACAAATCACATTCGATGTAAAGGAGTTATAACCATGTTACAGAAGAACAAAGAGAAACGGGAACGAAAAGCAAAGCGTAAGCCTGTTTTGCGCCCTTGTAGATTTACCAAAAAGACAACCTACACCAGAAAGAAAGGAAGAACTAGAGATGAATGACATTCGACTGAAGGACGCTACACGAATTTTAAAGAAGAATGGTTATACACTAGATAGAGTTTCGGGAGACCACTATACCTACAAAAATGAATCTGGAAGGCCGTTGCTTTTGGTGTTTCACATGAAAAGAGGAAATAGCTGCCCATATCCTATTTGGAATAAAATGGTAAAGAAGCATAATATCAAATACTAACTTCTTGATAACAGGATGGTAATAATCATCCTGTTTCTTTGTTAAATTTAATAAATATTTTAATAGTTAGTTGCCTTTATTGGATGCCAATATCACTATAAATCTAACAGAATCTTTGTGCACTTTGCACATTGACTTCTTTGCTAAATTGAGTATAATTATAATCAGAAACCAACCAATAAAGAAATGAGGTAAATTTAACATGATGAATCTGGACGAAATCAAGACCGCTATTCACTCTCACAATAAGGGTTCTTTTACCACCATTGAGACCTGTAAGACGCTCAAAACCAAAAAGGCTTATGCCGACAAGTCTATCGTGAAAGTGTCTCGAATGACTGGACGCTTTGGGGTTGATTACAACAACATCTCCAAAGTACAGCAAAAACGTGAGTCCGGCGAACTTCCCAAAGAGCCTTGTTCGCTTCCGTGGGGTAACTGGATGAAGGATGAAGAAGGGTATCTGATTGAGCATAAAGGCAAGGTTTATGTTCGTGTCGCAACTTCTCCTAATAAGACAAAATCCACTTACCTTGTGAATGGCGTTCCTACTGATGAAGATACTGTTAAATCTATGTGTTTAGCATCTGAATTTCATAAAGGTGAAAAGCCTGATGTGATGACCATTTCTGCAAACAACATTGTTCGTATCGGTTAATAAGCTATTATCTGCCCGTCTAGTAATTTCCTCCAACTAGGCGGGTTTTGTTATGTGAATGTTATTAACTATTAAAATAATTATCTGTTAAATTGTCTGGAACAGATATGTGCATTTTATACAGTTTTATTATATTATCTTTGTGTATTTTGCTAATAGACACAATTAAAAAAGTATGATATACTATATACAGTTCAAGAGAGAACCACAAATAAAGAAAGAGGTAACAAGGTTATGACTAACGAACAGATTCAGAAAATTTTTCACAAGGCTGTTGCAATGTGTGATGAAAGCGGATTTCACGCTGATAGCCTTGTCCAGACTGTTGGCTATCACCGAAAAAAGAACGCATTCGCAACTTGCTATACTCATCGTGATATGTTTGGTACTTACTCTAATATTAAAGTATCAAAGTATTACGCCGAAAAAGCAAACGAACAGCAAATGCTTAATACGTTAGTTCATGAAGTTTTGCACGCCGTATATCCTAAAGAAAACCATGGCGGTAAATGGGCAAAAGCCGCTGCTGTAATGAACAAAAAGTACGGATTAGATATTTCCCGTTGTGCTGATTATAAAGACGAAAACGGTGAAAGTATTCTGAATAATGAAAGTATTGCAAAGTACATTATTAAGTGTCCTAAATGCGGACAAACGATTTGTAGAAGTCGTGCTTGTAAGTTGGTTAATCATACAGATTGGTTCAGGTGTTCAATTTGCCACGTCCCTCTTGTAAGAATCAAGTAAAACAGAATAAATCCGGTTGGCACTTGCTTATTGTGAGTGCCAACCGGATTTTTATCGTCGGATTAATTATTTTAATAGTTATAGGTATGCTTCTGTTAAATTTTTTCAAGATATTTTCAAAAACCTATTGACTTTTGTTTCTGTATAGTGTATACTTATATCAATGAAAGACCACTAAACAGGAGGAGTAAATATGTATCGTCTGATTGGTTACAATGATTGCAGCAGTAATATTCTTGAAGAAAGTGACGACATCACAATTTTTACAGGGTGCGGCGCTGAAATTATTGACACTTACCCTGAATACACTTCTTTTGAAGTTGTTAATGATTTGAATGCAGTTGTGTTCAGTATCTAATATGAGGTAACACAATGAAACTTTCAAACCGAATGCTTAACCATCTGGAAAAGTTTGGAGAGTACGATACACCCAAATATCATTACTACATTGGTGCTAATAATGGTTGCGAATACGTCAAGCGGTATCCTGTAAAGCGATTTGGAAACGATATCAAGACTATTGGAAAGACTGAAAACGTTAGAGTATGGAAGGGAACGTCATGGGCTATCTTTTAATATTTCTGGTTCATTGCATTATGTTTATTGGCGTAGTGATGACCACGCTGTTTATCAATCAGTACAGTTTTATCCTTTCAATCGGATTTGTTATCCTATATATCATTGTCGTTAAATTGTTCTTTAAGGAACTGGAAAATTAATAAGCCATCTACTACCGCTCACGTTTTGTCTACCTTTTGCGTGGGCGGTTTTATTTTTGAAAGAATTTTAATTATTTTAATAGTAAAACTTTATTAAATTAACCAGAATCAAATTTTTATTAACATATTGGTTTATTATATTAAGTTATAATCATATAATCTTAATTAAATTAAATTATTAGATATTTTGGCTTAATTAAATTAAAAAAATAACGTAGATACGTTAAATAATTATAGATAAAAAACAAATTTTATTCATAAGGTATCTAAAAATAATTTAACAGAAAATTTCAAAATATCCTTGACAAACCAAAAATCATTTGCTATAATAATATCAGAAACGAACCAAAGGGAGAAATTCAAATGACTGTTATTGATACGAAGAAGAATTATTTTCTGGTTAGACTTGACGATTCGGATAACAGCTTTGCGTTTGGAACTAATGAAATGCTGACAAGTCCTTGGGGTATTCCAGTTAATCAATTAGGTACTAAGGAAGAAATTATTAAGATTCTTAACTATTGGAAAACAGACATCGACTTTGATAATCCAGAAATGCTTGAAATTGAAAATTCTTTTATTAAAACTTTGGAGGAAATTTAACATGACGCTGGAACAGGCTTATAAGAAAGTTTACATGATGGATAAGGCTCTGGATTCCGACATCCTGAGCAATGAAGAATATACTTCTGTTGCAAAGCGACGCTTCAAGCTTATGGAACAGATTGGGCTGGAAGAACAGCGGCAGAAACAGCTTGCAACGTATAAGCCTAAGCTTTCTGATTGGGAGCAAGGTTTTCTTGACAGTTTTGTGATTCAGGGTCACAAATGCCATTACATTACCGAGAAACAAGAAATCGTCCTTCATAATATTGGTGGTTTTGAGCCGTTCCAGTTTAACGGTTATGTGTTCAAATTTATCAAGAACGCTTTGCTGGTTGAAAAGATTAATGAAAAAAGTTTTCTTGAAGAAATTTAAAAAAGACTTGACACAAGAAACAAAGTATGATACAATACTAATAGAAACGAAGAGACGCTAGAAATGAGGTAACAAAATGAATATCAATAACATCTACAACATCGAAACCGCTGTTCAATACCTTGCAAGTCTTTATATGATGAACGATACAACAATTGATATTGTTCGTGACGTTCTTTTGTGGATTCATGACTGTTGTAGCCCAGACAATAAGAGAATTACTCTTTATAATCTTCTCAAGTCTTTACAGCTTGAGAAAGACGAAATCGACAAAATTACCTCGGTTCTGTAATTTAGTAGAAAGCTAGGTTCATAGGGTGGCGCAATTCCACCGCCCTCAGAAATGAGGGTAACGCTTAGACCATAACTATAAAGTGCAAGTCAGCCACAGCCTACATAGTAGAATGTGAAAAATAATCGGCTATAATTATGGCGTAGCCTAATCACGAAAGAATTAGGATAGGTGTTTATTAGAACGGTATGAGCCTAACAGTAAAAACCGTTTAGTCACATAGGTGTGCAATGTGGCGGGAATCAAAACATAAAAGCACAGCTTTGTCGGTTTGCTTCTCATTAAATTGAGTGCTATATAACAGATTAGCTACCTGTTTATAGATGGAAAACCGTCATTCCTATGTGGCGTTAGTTCAAAGGAAGAACACACGGCTCATAACCGTGTATATGGGATGTCAGGATTCTCACGCCGCACCAATATCATCTTGCCCTGTTGGAAACTTGTTACCTCATTCATCCAACAGGGTTTTGTTATGCCTTAAATTTTAACTATTAAAATAATTTTTAGAAAATAAACATCAAAATTTTCTTGCAAAATAGGGTTGACATAATCGAATTTTTATGGTAAAATATTTATAGTTCAAAAGAGAAATGAGGTAAGCGAAATGATTATTAACCCTTGCAAAGGTTGCGCAGACCGTTTCTGTGCTTGTTCTTCTACCTGTGAGAAATATGCAGAATGGCGAAAGGAGTATGACGCAGAAAAAAAGTGGTTACAAGATAATAAGTATCGCTTCTCTACTACTCATAACAAGCCATTCTTGCGCAATTCAAAGTCTGACAGAGAACGCAAACAGCATACTCATTGTTAAATTTAGAGAAGAGGTAATATTAAAATGACTGCTGTATTTTATCCTGCTGTTTTTCATCCAGAAGAAACAGGATATTCCGTTGCAATTCCAGATATTGAAGGTTGCTTCACTCAAGGGGAAACCATGGACGAAGCAGTTTCTATGGCTCAAGATGCAATGGGCCTAATGCTCGAAGATTGTGAAGTATATCCCAAACCCTCTCTTCCTTCTGCCATTTATGTGGGTGACGGAGATTTCGTTGCGATGATTCCTTTTGATATGGAAGAATATGTAAGGAGGACTTGACAATGACTTTGAATGAGCTATATACCGTTAATGGAGATTGGGAGTACGACCCTAATATTATCTTTGAATTTCACTACCCTAGAGACGAACACGTCAACAATCTTAATCCGTATTGCAAAATTAACTGGAATCAGGTTTCTGAAAGTGCAAAGAACAGCAAGGTTCTTTACTTTGAGACCATCAGCAAGAGCCGTGTCTGGATTGAATTAGATATTTAACAACAAGGGAACTAGATGAAAATTCTAGTTCCTATTTTATTATGCCGTCAATAATTATTCTGATAGTAATAATTTAACAGAAAGAATTTAAAATTACCTATTGACTTCTCTGTCAGATTGCGCTATAATATTTATAGAAAGTGAGGTAACAGTATTATGAGGAACATTCTTTATAGTAAAGATGATGTTGAGATTTATACACAGTACGGTGATGTGATTTTGTTCACACCTCATTTGATGGTGTTCAAAGAGGATACGCCTGAAAATAGAAAAGCGATTTTTGATATTGCAGGAGTAAAGGAGATTTAATATGGATAATAAGAATATTCTAAACTATGTTCTGGACAATGGTAAAAACATTACCCTAACAGAAGCAGAGAGAAAGATGCTGGTGCAGATGTTTCAGATGCTAATTGATTGTCTGGAACAAATGAAGCGAGTGCCTGAGATGATTAATGTTTATATTCAAGCTTGCTATGCTGGTATAGAAAAGGTGAATAACGATGGCAAGGCTATCACCCAAAAAGAAAGCACAGAAACCGAGAACAAGAAAGCCTAAGGCTATTCCATGGCGTGTTAAATACGGCGCACATACAAAGGCTATAAGACCCTGTATAACGCCTTTTAATGAACCTGAACACGCTGTAAGGTATCCTGTAAGACCTGTGTTGTGGACGCTTGCAGAAGCCGATGAACGTGTTTTAGATATCTATAAAGAAAATTGATTCTAAGTCCCTTGATTTTTTCAAGGGACTTTTTGTTAAATTGGAATATTTTTCAAGGGAGTTTACTATTAAAATAATTATTTATGGTTTCCTCGTTGTGTAAATCTGCACAGTTATTATTGTAATTCTTTGTGCAATTTGCCTATTGCAATCCGTCTAAAAATATGATATATTATAATCACGGAAAGCAAATACACCAAATACATGGAGGTAACTACAATGAGATATATCGTATGCGTTGATTGGAAGGCTGGTTATTCTTCTGGTTTTGATTATTATCCGCTCAAGTCAGACAACATTCTGGATGCTATGGAAGAGGCTGAACAGTATATTAATGAAAATGTATATCTGATTACTGTTATGGAAAAGCAGAAAGGTGTAAAGCGAATTAAAGGATGCCAAGATGTGAAAGAGATGACCTATACAGATATTATTACCAATCGTGGCAATGGATGGCACAGAACGAACGACAAACATTCTGAGGTGCCGTTTACTACTCAAATTTTGGTAGACAGAGATGGTAAAATCCTGTAAGTAATCCAGAATGACCCGGAGCAGAAATGCTTCCGGGTTTTATTTTTGGTGAGATTATAATTATTTTAATAGTTATCTTGATATACGTCAAGATTTTTCAAAATATTTTTTGTTAAATTTGAAAATATGTATTGACATCTGTTTGATTTTCTGCTATAATAAAGTCAATGAAAGACCACTAAACAGGAGGATTTAGAAATGACTATTATTGAAATGTCCGAAATGATTATGCGTGATATTGCAGATTATAAGGATGCAAAGTGTTCTGGTGACAAACAGAAAATTGAATGGGCTATCAACAGCATGGAGAACAGCTATATCATGGTGTGTTGCCGAAGTGTTCCCGGTTCTGAACTTCTTAGAAAAACCATTCTGGAAGCAAGAGGGATTTAACAATCAAAGTAGAATTTTAACGAGGTGTTATAATGAGGTGGTATAAGGTTTCTGGACAGTATGACGATGGTTGCAAGGTTTATGCAAAGACTTATTTTGTTTTTGCCGAATCTAGTTCAGAAGCAGAGCAAAAGATTTTCCACATGAAATTGCCGTATGATTGCTCTTTTCTTCCTTGTACGGTGATTGAACTGGACGAGAACAAAATCTATTCAATTTAACAAAGAAAAGAAATAGCCGGGAAGCGAAAGCAACCCGGCTTTATTATATGTCTAGCTATCACAAACAATTATTTTAATAGTTTATTTATTTTCTTCCTGCTCTTCAAAGTGCTTATTTAGAATATCAATCATCGCATTATTATTGTTTCCACGATAAAAGACAAACGGAGAAATACAAACCGAACTTTTTTCAAAATCTTCACTTGTGATAAAAGCAATAATTCTCTTTGAATCAAGTCTAAAAGACAGTAATTCTTTCTTTAGTCTTGCGATATGTGTTCTGTCATATCCAACAGTATCACAAAAAGCACCAAACGTCATAATCTTGATAGCTTTTGAATTTGTTTCTTCTGTGTTGTAGCAAGCAATATTATATGTTCTGTTCATATATGGAATTAGCTTAAATACATAAACTAACTTACTTCTCATTTTGCGTTCACTATAAAAATAAAGAGAACGAATAGAATTAATATAAACACGAATTGTGCTAACATTACATTGTTTTGGTTTCTGAATTTCACCGCGATAGATGATGGTATCGTTTATCTTCATACCGCCATCGTCTTCTATTGAAATAATATTTTTCTTCTTTAAATTTGACATAAATACCTTTGCGCTAGGCTCACTAATATCTAGCGCATTTGGAATATCTTTCGTTTTTAGCTTCACCTTTTTACTTAGTCTCAAATACCCATCATAACCCATATAGGTACTTAGAACAATAAGACGAACCATATCCATGTTATTTAAGCCATAATTTAAATCAGATAACGGGGCATACATGAGCCACACAAACGGCCCAAACTCTTTATAATCTGGATTGATGCCTTCTATACCCATTTGCTTTGCGTATTCTCTTAGTTTGCGTTCCTGCTCTTCTTTTTCTCTTTGTCTACGCTTTTCTTGTTGTTCTAACCATGCTTCTTGTTGCTTTACTGTACGATAATAAACGATATTCTCTGTGACTTCGCCTGTATCATCGTCAACTAAAATTTTTCCCATAAAATCGACCCTTTCTCGAGGTGTCAAGACACCTGTAAAGATAACTCGCCATTTTTTATCCTATAAAATTTTGCCCAAAACATCAAAAAAGCGAGTATTCATACTGTGTTTAAGGCATTTTCTTAACTCGCCATTTTTTATACCTCCAAATCATCAAAAATCCCTGTAAATACAAGCAGTTTTGCGGTTCCTTATCCTCTTATATATTGTACCCCGTGTTTCCATCTTCGCAACAGTCCACTGGACTGATTGCTCAAATAATTTAACATAGATAAATAGTCGGGTTATTTATCTATTCTCTAGTATTATACCATATACAAAACACTTTGTCAATACCTAACAGCAAAATAATCTATTAAAAATTTAAATTACTATTATCAATTATTTTAATAGAAAATTATTAGTTATACTCTTGACAGAATTTTATTTTTGAGTATAATAATAAACAGAAAGAAACGGAGATGATAAAATGGACATAAAAATTTCGCGCTATCAGCTTCTTTTTGATGACAGTAATAACGAAATTACATTTAAACAGTTCAACCAGATTTTGTTCCAGCTTCAAAAAGAAATGATGCAAATTGCAAATAGAGCTGTACAATTATATTGGGAAGATAATAATTTTTCAAACAACTATAAAAAAGAGAACGGAAAATTCCCGGATAATAATGCTATTATTGATAAGTATAACGGCTCTTTTCGTAATTACGTTTACAGAAAAGTGGCGAAAGAATTTAATAGAAATAATACAAAAAATATCACAACTGTTTTACAAGATGTTGGGACTAGATATTTGCAAAATAAAAAAGATTATTTTTTGGGCAACAAATCCATAAGCTCATACAAATCCACAGCCCCTATTAAGCTACATAAGGACAATATCGGAATTTTTAAGTTAAACAACGATTACTGTGCAAAAATTGGATTGCTTTCAAAAACGGTTCAAAATGAACTTCATATCAAACATAAGCCAATTTATTTTAAGCTAAAATTTGGAAAAAACTGGGTGTCCAAACAAATTCTTGATTCCATTCTTTCTGGTGAATTTAAGTACACTTCAAGTGATTTAATTTATAAAGACGGTAAATGGTTCCTAAATCTCGGTTATTCTGCGCCTGAAAAGAATAATATTAAATTTATTGAAGGACGTACAATGGGTATTGACCTTGGAATTGTAAAACCTGTTGTAATGGCATTCAATGATAATCCTGTACACTTTGAAATTGATAGCAATGAAATTTCTGAATTTAGAAAGCAGATGATTGCTAGACGTGCTTCTCTTGGTAAACAAACTAAATATTGTGCCGATAGCAAAATTGGTCATGGTGTACATAAGCGTATTGAAGGAATTGAGAAACTAAAAACAACAGAGTCGAACTTCCGTGATAGAATCAATCATCAATATAGCAGATATATTGTAGATATGGCTGTTAAATACAAGTGTAAAACTATTCAGATGGAAGATTTAAGCGGAATTTCAAAAGATAGCACTTTTAAAGTCTTGGCCCTATTTTGATTTGCAAACAAAGATTGAATACAAGGCAAAAGAAAACGGAATTAATGTTATCAAAATCAATCCTAAGTTCACTTCTCAGCGTTGCTCTAAATGTGGTTATATTTCAGAAGATAATAGACCTGAACAGTCTGTATTCCTTTGTAAGAAATGTGGTTTTGGTCTAAATGCTGACTGGAATGCTGCCCTGAATATTGCAACACCGGGAATTGAAGAAATTATTAAAAACTCTGATACAGAGTAAGCGCAGGTGCGAACCTCAATCTCTCATAGAAATACCGGGAGTTCCGCACCAAAACTATTTGGGTGGACTATAACGCCCTAAATCGAGATAGCGGCAGTAATTCGCTATATTGCATAACGTATGTATCGCTCTCGGTAAGGTTCTTTGTTAAATTTAACAAAGAGTAAGTCTCACATGAAGTAGTCCTTGTGAGCAGTTTATTATGTATTTATATAATAAACTGATAGATTATTGTTTATCCCGTTACACTCTCGCTATTCTACGCTATGCTCAAGACTATCTTGTAATGGGCAGAAGAGCAAAGATGTGGTGCGAATAACAAACTAATTATTTTGCGTTAAATTTAACAAATAGTAATAACAATAACTTTTTAAAAATATAATACTATTATTCAAAATTAAAAAATATGAATAATAATTTATTCTGTTAAATTTAAAATAATACTTGACATATCATGATTACTATGCTATATTATATATAGAAACCAACAAGTAATGAATGAGAGGTAACAACCATGGAAAAGATGCTTAATGAATTTAAGGAAGAATATGTTTGTCAGTATAGCTTGTATCTGGATGTTTCTGATAAACTAGATTCTCTGTTAGAACAGGAAAATTACGATGAACAAGAGATGGCGTATATAAGAGTACGGTGGCAGAGAAGGCGCTCTGTTATGCGTGAACTGAGACGTGTAGCAAAGATTTTCGGATACACTCAAGAAGATATTGAACGCTGGGAATGGACTGAATATAAGAAGCATACGAAAGAATAAGAAATGAGGTACTAGCAATGACTAAAAGTGTATATCTGGATGATTTTGGCAAAGCAACTAATGCGCCTGATTTTCTTATTAGGGCAATGAGAGAACGTAAAATTATTCCTAGAGATGTTCCTAATGACGCTGTTATGCTTACCATTTATGGCACTGGTAGTTGGAGAGTATCATGGGCTAAAGACAATGTAATTTATACCTATAATCCTTGGACTGCTTTAATTACAGAAAGCTAAGAGGTGATTAGAATGTTTAATATTGGTGATACCTTGCAGAGCAAAGTTTGCCCTACGATGGCGGGGACTATTATTAAGCTGGATAAGAACAGGGCTGTTATCAGAATTACCCGCACTAGATACAGCAAGGATATCGGAAGAGAACTAGTAATTGATATTAGTTTCTGGAAGAAAATTTAACAAATAATTACAGGGCTGGTTTATCTAGCTCTGTTTTATTATATGAATATAACTATTAAAATAATAAATATAATATCTTGTTAAATTTTAGAAAAAATATTTCTGGAAAATTTCAAATAAAGTATTGACAATTATAAAATATCTGCTATAATAATATATAGAAAGCAACCGATAAACAAAGTGAAATGAGGTAATTAAAAATGACGAACAAAGAAACGAAAATCCGTGAACTGTCCGACAAGATTGATGCTTTTCAGTATGATGCAGACCCGTATGAATACATGGACGTGTGTTCTACCATCGAAGAAATCAGTGCAAACCTTGACCGAATTGATAAGGCACTCACTGATAAGAGCGAGGAACTTATCAACTACTTGATGGCTTTTACAGACGATGATAATGATACGGATATCATTGTTAGAGCAATGGACTTGATTCAGGAAATTAAAACGTTCTGGAAAGAATAACAATAAGAAGCTGGTCGAAAGACTGGCTTCTATTTTTTATGTTAAATCCATTGGCTGTGCCAATAGAATCTAAATGCGAAGCATTTGGAATTTAATTATTAAAATAATTATACTGGTATATACAAATACAAAACTGTACAAAAATTTAACACAATATTTGTGCAATATTCTAATAGACAAATACAAAATAATACTGTATAATAGATATAGAAAATAAAACAAAGGAGAAATAAAAATGAGTTACACGATTGCTATTACCGAATGCCCCTATTCTGGACAGAAGGTGTCTCTTGACCGAATGGGAAACAAGTTTACAGTGTGCTATATCGTCCCTCTGGAAGATGGCACACACGATTACACTAGCAAGCGGTTTGACACTCTTGCAGACGCTCTGAGCGTGTATCAGACCTTTATTGAATACTTTGCAAAGGGTTTGTATAGCGTGACCGACAAAAAGAATCTGCTCAAGTAAATTATATGGACAGTCTGGCGAAAGCTGGGCTGTTCTTTTATACAAACAATTTAACTATTAAAATAATTCTGAATACAAAGCATTAAAATACAAAACCATAATAATTTCTGTTTAATTTAAATACAAAATATAAATATTTTAATAGTAAATAATGTGACATTATAAATTATATTCATATACAAAATGAAATATGCTCATAATAAATTTAGAAAAAGACTTGAAAAAATCAATACAGTGTGATACAATATCATTGTAAGAAACATACACCACAAAACAGAAAGGGGTATTAAATGATGTATTCTAAACTTGGCCACACTTTCTTTTTCAACAACACTGATGTTTTCGTAGAAAGCGATACACGAAAAATCACTGATGCTCTGGTAGTAAAGATTTTGAATGCGTATCAAAACAAAACAAATTCGTTTTTCAATATTGACAGCGATGTTATTAACTACTTTAAACCCCGTATCCAATACGCAACTTACGATTTAAGAGAGACTGAAAATGGGTTTAAATATCATCACATTGAAACTAAAAATGGCACTGTGAATGCACCTGTTGATGATAAATCTGTTCTGGTTATTCTGAAATAAATACAAAGGGTGGATGGAGAAATCTTTCCACCTTTTATTATATGGTAAAATAACTATTAAAATAATTAAATACTGGTATACAAAACTGTCTTGAAAAATCTGGTATCAAAAATTTTCTAAAAAATATTTGCAAAAAGCATTGACAGAATACAATCTATCTGCTATAATAATAAACGTAAGGAACACATACAAGACAATAACGGAGGTAACTAATATGAGCACTAGAGGACAAATTGGTATGTATCTTGGTAATGGCAATACTATTAGTGTTTATTCGCATTATGATAATTATCTGGATGGCTCAGGCGCTATTCTCAAGCTGTACTACAGCGACGAGGATAAAATCAAAGAACTGATTAAGCAGGGCGATATTTCCTCTCTGGATAAGTTCATCGGAGAAAAACATGACTTTGATAATCGCCCTGATGGCTGGTGTACATTCTACAAGCGTGACCGTGGCGAGGATGGTGTAGACGCTGTAGAAATGTCTCTTGATGACCTTGCAAAGGCAGAGGAATATAACTACTTGTGGGATGGTAAGAGGTGGATGTACAGCAAGGGTTATGTTTGTGACGGCTGGCACGTTCTGACAGATAAAGAATGTGGTATCACCCAAAAAGATAAAGAACGGGCTGAAAAGGAACTTGCAGAACAGAAAAACAAAGAATTTAATATCATGATGTATGATGCGTTACACAATGACATTTATTTCCATTAATTAAATACAGTACTGGACTAGGTGAAATATCCTAGTTCTTTTATTTTACAGGTACTAATAATTATTTTAATAGTTAATATGTATATATTGTTAAATTTTGTTCATGTTTAACATGAAATATATTAAAGATTATTTTCAAAAAACTGTTGACAAGCCTTTATTCTAGTGATATAATCATATCAGAAATAGAGATGCAGGAGGATTTAAAAATGTTGAACACTGTACACATGGACGCTCAAGCACTTCTCGATGGTGGCTGGAAGCCTGACGACTACGAGGAAATCAAAGAGGAATACGGTTTAACCGAAGATGAGGCTTGTGAAATCTGTCAAGAGATGGAGCGGATTCTGAACGTAGAAGATGATGGAGACGAAGCAGATAGGCGATACCACGAAGCAAGGGATTGATTAAATTTAAACAGAAAAGAGGTATAAAATTATGATGAACGACATTATGGACGACCAGAAAGTTGAGTGCGTGGATGTTGACGGAAATGATACTGTAAAGCTTTGGAAATTCTACACAGAAGATGAGCGTAAAGCAATGGAAAATGGAATGTGGTATCTGTTGGCAGACTGTGAAATTGCAGATGTCCTTTGTGTGGTAATCTAATGAATCAGGGGAGTAGGCGAAAGCCGAAACCCTGTTTTTATTTTCCCATAATAATTATTTTAATAGTTAATATCGTCGATGTTTTAACCTATAAGGTTATAGGGTTTATATTATTCTGGTGGTATCTGTGGGATTGATTTTGTAGCTATACAGCTATCAGCAGATACACGCTATAACAGCCCTGTAAACGCCTGTAATAAGCGTTTTATAGCGTGGTAATATAGTTTGACGTTCAGTCGCAAAAGCCCTGTAAACGGCTTTATTTTAGCGCTTATAACATGGTTTAATTATGTACAAAACAGCACAAAAAATTTGCAGATTCTTTGGTATATTTGCATATTGAAAACAGCACTTGCAAGTGGTAAACTAGCATCATCAGGAACGACCTGAACAACAAACAATAAAGGAGATTCATCATGGAAAGATTTGTTAAGGAATACGCCTCTTATATCGTCAAGAATGCAAAAGCATATAAGGACAACGAAAAAGCAGAAAGGGCAGATAAGATTGTTCGGATGCGAAATCGTGAACTGATTTCTGCAAGCGAAGCAATGGCGTACCTTGCAAAGCTTGATAATCCATCCTATCGCTTTAGTTACTAACCCATGTGGGCTGTACAGCTTTTGCTGTACAGCCTTATTTTTATATAATGATTTTAATTATTTTAATAGTTGTTATGATAGATAAATAAGAACTATTCCTGTTTTAAATTATCTATTGACTTTATTCTTATGTAGGTGTATAATGATAATAGAAATTAACCAATGAACAATTTAGGAGGATTTGAATATGCGTACTTTTAAGATGAACGACCTTCACAAGCTGGTGGAAGTCATCGGTTCTAGTTCTGCAAGTGATGACCGACTTCCCGCATTCCTTGCAAAGTTTGACTTTCCTGATAAATACGAAACTGATGATGATTCCATTGTGTTCGTCACTGGTAACGACGAACAACTTGAGATTGAATTTTTTGATATGGATTCCGTATATGACCGCACTTGCAGTGTGCTGTACAAGGAATACGGCAATCCCAATTATACAGTGCTTGAATGGGAGAACCTAAAAGCATGGTACTAATCGAGAGGGCGAAATCCCTCTTTTTTATCCTATACTTTTAATTATTTTAATAGTAATTATATCAATTCCGCATCGTCAATTTAACCAAAATATTACAGTAAACTTTATGCAATATGACTATTGACGAAAATCTGATTCTGGTGTATATTAATAATAGAAATTGACCCATACAACAAGGAGGATTTAACAATGACTAACACCAATGAGAAGTTTGAGACCCTGCGAAGCATGAACACCATCATCAAGAGCATGAACGATGAAAGCGCCTATAGCGCATGGATTTGGATTATCCCTGATGGCGCTGATGATGACGAGCTGCAAGAGATTGCAGAAGAGGACGAAGAGATTTTTGAGGACGCTTGCAATCTGTTTGCAAAGCTGGTACAGAAGTACATGAAATATGGTCTGTACATTGACGGCAAAGTGTACGGAGCAACTGAATAAAGCAAAGGGGGTGTGAGCGAAAGTTTGCATCCCCTAACTTTTTATAATAGAATATAATTATTAAAATATTTATGAGAAAGTATTTAAGAAAAATCATAATCAAAATTTTCTTAAAAATAATAAATATTTTAATAGTAGTTATACAAAGTGATGTATACAAAATATAAAACTGGTATATAATAATCTAAAATTTAACAAAGAAAATTCAAAATAACTGTTGACAAATAGCTTGCGAAGTGGTATATTATATACGACAGGAACACACCTGAAATAAAGAAATGAGGTTTTGATTATGTTTGAGTCTACTATTTCCGTTGATATGCGAAACACTATGAAGGCTGAGGCAGTCAAGTGCATGGGCATTCTCAATCTCGACAAGCGTTGCATTAAGGCATTTGAGAATGGCAGTGTTTGGCTATCGTCTGGGCCTTTCGGCGGTCTGTATGAAGCAGATGAGAAGCTCAAGAACATGATTAAGGATGTTGAGACTGAACATGATATCATTATCTATCATGCTGTAGAAAATATGGTGTATGGTATGCACTGCTATTCTATGTTGTGCGTCTGCAAGTACCCGGAAGAATACGAGATGAACGAAGAGGACTTGAAGGATGGCTATGCGTTTAGCTATGTTCTGAATGTTGACGCTCCCGATTGTAGTGAATTTGGAACGATTTGCGTAAAGCCTACTTTTGGCGGTCTGCGTCGTATCGGTTAATTTAACAAGAATCAACAAAGGCTCGAAGGCGTAAAAACTTTTGGGCTTTTGTTTTTGTGGTTAAATTTAAATATCAAAATAGTTAATATTACCACGGTTGTTTCAATATCAATTCACTTATATGATGAAATTCATTCATGTTAAATTTAGAAAAAACCTTGACATATCTTTGGTGATGTGGTATATTATTATCAGAGATTGATACACGGTCAATCTAAAAAAGAAATGAGGTAATATTATGAAAAATCTGAAAATCGTTGCCACCGTCCTGCTGATGTCCCTGTGCGTTGCATTCCATGCAAATGCTGCAACTGTTGAGCGTACTATTTCACCGTCTGGACACATGGTTTATAGCTGGACTGAACAGTGTACAGTAACGGAAGTTCACCACGAGAGCAACAGAGATGTTGTTTTTGTGGTGGTAGATGGCACAGAAGATATTTACAGCTTTTATGATACGGAGACCAATTATTGGAAGTCTGGCATGAAGCTGAAAGCATCATTTGACCTGTGCGTCACTTGTGGGGATAAATACCCGGAATTGAATAGCGTGATTGAGTAAATCATATCGGGCTTGTTGGAGAAATCTGGCAAGCCTGTTTTTATTGATGTAACAATAATTATTTTAATAGTTAAATCCATTCTAGTATCATATATAGCACAACCTATTGTTGTAGCAATATGAACAAAATAACAACATAATATTTGTGTAATATTCCGATATGGACAAATACTTGAAACAGGTGTATACTTATATCGTAAAAAGCAACACAATTAAACAGGAGGGTTTACCATGAAAATCCGTATTACTCTTTATTCCGATTACAACGATTACTCTCGCACTGGTACAATCGTTAAACAGGTAGAAAAGGAATATAGCAGTTTTCACAAGGCTCAAGCCGCTTGCAATCGCATGATGGGAACATATCGAAGAGAAGAGTTAATTCATGGTGGCGTTGCGATTGTTTGCGGTACGGTTGAAGTTGTAAAGTAAAATACAAAAAGCCGTGGTGAAATATTCACGGCTTTTATTTTTAACAAAATACAAATGATAACTATTACTATATAAACACAAGATATTTACTATTAAAATAATTATAACAAATACAAAAGGAAAAATCTGGTATAAAAAATTCTTATTAAATTTGAAAATAGGGCTTGACAAATACAAAATGATATGGTACAATCCATAATAGAAAGTACAAAACAAACAATTTGTTGGAGGTAACTGTTATGTATCACTTCTTTTACAACCTGTTCGCTTCTCTGTTCACTCTGGTGGGCTGGAATGGAATGTTGATTGACTCCGTAGCGTTTGTCTTTGCAATCGCTTCCGTTTTGTTCATTGCAAACTTCACTTATTCTTTGATTACTGGTTTTAATCCGTTTTGGCACTTTATCCGCTGGATGGATAAAGTGATGGATTAAAAAATATTATTTCCCTACTGGTAATAACTGGTAGGGATTATTTTTATAAAACTATATAATTAT
>ERZ1035027.551-NODE-551-length-21005-cov-13.173079_pt1 | contig 21005 bp, 24 predicted proteins | sample MGYA00520604_ERZ1035027 | MGnify/ENA primary metagenome ERZ1035027 (study PRJEB33766, sample SAMN09781743) | gut metagenome | biome: gut microbiome | host: Homo sapiens | place: Madagascar | study: EMG produced TPA metagenomics assembly of the PRJNA485056 data...
TCATGCTAAATTTCGTTAACCGTATTCATTTTTATTATTATAGTTCATATTCTAACGTTTTCCTAATAATATTCTAATTTTATGCTGCAAACTAGTTGGAATATGACTCCAAATTAGATAAGAAAATTTAAAGTCATGTTTCTTCCAATAATTATCAACATCAGCCCAGTTTTTATTTTTCGCCCACTCTGCTAAAATTGCAGTTCGCTTTTCAGTATGCCTTGAAGGATGATTTAAAGGTTCATTACCATCTTTTATATCCTCATAAGACACCTGATATCTTTTGATTTTGCAATTATCTACTATACTTTTACCTTTTTCATTATTGATGATGAGACAAGAAACACCTTTTTCTATATCAATCAAGTTTTTTAGGTCTGGTCTTCTATTCACAATCCCCCAAAAATCACCAATAGTAATATCAGCTACACGTTCTGGTTTTGCATAAGGGCATACATAACAAGATTCTCGGTACGTTTCTCCTTCCAAGAAATATGTCATATATGACGATAAACGGTGATTGATTTTTTTCGTCTTACCATTATTTAATTCAAGAAGATTATTAAATGTCCACCCTTGGCTTTTATCTCTAAAGATCATTTTCTTTATTGAAGTTCTAGAGTGAAGATCTAAATAAGAATGCAACATTTCTACATTAGGCACACCATGACATATTACCTCAACCGTAAGAAGATTCTCATCATTTTTTGTGAAACGTTTTACCGCTGCGACTTGACAAGGTGTACCGGAAAATAGGACTTTCTTACCTTTCTGTAAAACTTCTGCAATATCCTTATACACACCCTCGGTGTTACTTTGGACATATTTAGAACCATACATTTGTTTTACTACTTGAATATTTGAAGTAAGAACATGACGGGGAGTAAGTTGTTCATCCATAATGCAACCTGCTACCATCCATCCTCTTGAAATAAGTTGCTCTGCAATTGCAGCAAACACACCTCCAGAAGAAGATAGTATTAACTTTTCTTCATCAGAACGAATCGCTGCAGCTGTCAAAATAGGATGAGACAAGGCTTCAGGATTTTCTATAATGCATTTTTTAGCACATAGCCCACAATCAATGCATAATGAATCATCAATTACAGGACGCATATAGCCTAAATCATCGGATTGCATTGTAATGCAATTCTTTGGACAACAAGCAACACACAGAGCACAGCCAGAACACTCTTTGCTCTCGAAATCAGTAACTCTTTTATTTCTGAAACTCATGTTGTACAATTTATATTAGACAAATTGACAAGCAGCTAAAGATTCTTTTAAAAACTTCCTTGCTACTTCTCTTTCTGATTTAAGTATGAAATCTGATTTTTCAAAATCTACATTTATATCTAACATCGATTCCAAAGCAGGCTCATATCGTTCTAATAGTTGAAGCATCTTCAACAATGATATAACACGACTACTTTGAGAATGAGCAGAACCGTAATTTCTATCAAAGACATAGAATGGAGTATGAAGATTAATAGAGAATGCTGTACCATGGAAAGAATCTGTTACTACATAAGTAGCATTATCCACTAAACGCAGAAAGTCAAGTGGTCCTGCGGGAACTATCATATCAGCATAGTTCATATCTTCATGTTCATATGGTATAGCAATTACCTTACAATTCAATTTGTCTTTCAATAAAGAAATACAACTCTTTGCCTTTTCAGAAGGAGAATCAAGAAAATATGCCAATATATAAACTTCTTCTTGAGAAGGGATCTTTAATTTATGTCTCCAGGTGTCACCATCAAGCAAAAGCGTAGGATCCAACAAGTGCAAAGCCTTGCGCCCACATAGTTCTTGTATTAATTTAACGCCGCTATCTTCTCGTACTGAAAGAAATCTAACTTCTGAAATCCATTTACGCAACTTTGTTATATTATATTTTGCCACAAAGGCATGCCCTAAACTAGTAGCAAATGAAATACGCTTCTTTTGGGGAGCAAATCGCAGATAATACATAGGGTCAACATATAAAGAAGTTGGATTCCAGAGTTGATCACTTCCAGCAATAGAAGCAACTGCTGACTTAGCCTCCTTCTTTAAAGATTTCCATGTCATGCATTGGGGTTTCAAATATCGTGCAGTAAATTCTTCAAATCTTAACTTAGAATCTCCGAATATACTTTTTTGATAAGAACTTCTATAAGCTTTAATAGTCCTAGTGTCAAAAGTTTGCAACGTGCGGAACAAAATAGTAAATAATTTGCCCATTCGAACGTCTCTACCCTTTACTAAACTTTTACGTTCTATCAATTCACAATTATACCCCAAGTCCTCAACTAAGACCTTCGTTGCAAAAGTCTGAAGACTCGAACCAAAATTAAAGCCAGAGAAGAGTGTTGTCAATAAGACATTATCCTTTAAAGGCATATTTTTATTCATACAAGATTACTTTTTTCTATTATGAACATTTCTGTAATAACGGACAAGACACATAGGAACCAACCCTTTAACATACCAATTGACATAACTCTTAATACAGTAAATATAATACAACGGCTTACTCTTGATATGTTTTTTATATTTCAATACAGTATCTGTTAATTCCTTCTTTGATCTGTTGTTGGACGCACCACCATCAGACATATTTGAGAGAACTTTTTGAATAAAATGAACTGGTACTCTATTCTCATAGCATCTCAATATAAAATCCGCATCAGCTTTCAGTTTAAAATTAACATCAAATAGACCAATGGTATCATACACGAATCTAGGAACGAAAGTTGCGGGATGATTCAATCCCATTTCAAAATTTCTGGATTTTGATTCATATATTTTTTGTGTTGTTGGGTATAACTGAGTTGAACCAGAGGAATAATGAAATAAAATCTCACCAGCTATAATAGTTCTATTTGAATGCTCACAATAACGATTCTCCTCCCATACAGTTTGAAGCGTGTCAGGCTCCAACCAATCGTCACTATTCACAATGCCAATTATTGTTCCTTCCGAACGAAGAATCCCCTTATTCATGGCATCATAAATACCCTTATCACTTTCACTTTTCCATTTTAAGCGTCCTTGAAAAAGAGGCTCATATTTTTTTATGATGCCAATAGTTTCATCAGTAGAACCACCATCTACTATTATATACTCATAATCGGAGAAGTTTTGGTTCAAAATGGATTTAATTGTACGCTCAATAGTAGTAGCACTATTAAAGCATACAGTTATTATCGAAAAAAATGGTTTATTATTCATAATTGTTGGTTTATAAAAATTTATATTTCATAATAATATAATTGTTTACACAAAATATTAATAACACAAAGAAACAGTTGATTCATTAATTTTAATAGTCGAAATGTAGTCTGGCAATATTTCAACTGCGATATCAGATCTCTACGCATTACTTTTTGTATATACTTCTAAAAAATCTGAAACATTCGAGAATTTTTCCACATTCTCTTTTATTTTTTCTTGTGCCCAAAACCACCATTTCAATTGAAGCAATTCAGATATTTCTGAATCAGAAAATCTTTTTCTGATAATCTTTGCAGGTACTCCTCCAACTATAGAATATGGAGGTATGTCCTTAACAACGATACTACCTGCGGCAATGATTGCCCCATCACCAATTGTAACCCCTTCTAAAATGCAAACATGATTACCTATCCAAACATCATTACCAATATCCAAAGAATGCCCATCTTCTGTCGTTTTATGTTCGATAAAACTTGTGAAGTTGACATAACTAAAACGAACAGGAGTTTCTTTCGAATAAAAAACCGGATGAGTCGACACATAATTCCTAGTTGGATGAGTGCCTGAAATTATTTCTACATTAGAGGATATAGAACAAAAATTGCCAATATGCGTATTGGTAAATACGCAATTATTTCCAATATAAGAGAACCTACCGATACTAGATTTCTCTATTATACAATTACGCCCAATTTTATTATAGCCCCCAAAAGATGTTTGTCTATCAATTCTAGAAAAAGGAGTTACTGAAACAGTTGACTTAAACATACAACAAAGTAAGCCCCATAAATATTCTACTAAAATATACATATCTTATACACCTCTTTTAAATGCATCAATAAATGAATTTGGAGTCATATTAACAATTTCAATGCCACCTATATAAGTAGAAAAACGTTGAAGGTCATGGTAAGCTCCAAATGTAATTGCAAGCGTACTAAGCAAAGTTGGCATATCAAAAATTCCACCATCAATACGATACCATGGTTTTAATTGAACTTCTTTATTATCATAAAAATGAACGTCCTTCAGACAAACCCTATTTTCTTTATCTATAGAAAGAAGATTTAGCCAGGAATGCTCGACACCATAAAGCTCAATCTGTTTATATCCATCCATTAACAAATCATAAATCGCAGCTACTAAAACATTTTGAGCAGGTGGTGCTGCCATACCATATTTAAAAAGAACATCACGAATACTTGAAATTTTCATGCTAAGCTTTATTCCTGAAGGATGCCATTTTACCGTAATATTCTTATTAGATTTGACTAAAGATTTAGCAAAGGAATAATTGGCATAAGGAACAAACCAAATCAAGTTCCAATCAATATTCAAAAGACGATGAATATATTCTTCTTCTTTTAAAAAATATTTGGAAAAAAACATAGGATCTACAGTAACAAAATATTTTGGTTTTATCCTAAAAAACAATTCAGACATCAGAGAATGATTTACGCAACAATAATCAGAATCGACAACATTGCTCACCAATTTTAAAGAGGGACCATTCCCTAATATTTTTACTTTTCTCGGCTGTACTCTTAAGATTTGTTTAAACGAAAAATCTCTTCTAAAGATTTTAATTAAAAACCATTCTTGTAAATACATTAAAGAACTCACAAAACTTAAAATTTGTTTAATCCTACTTTTCATTTTTATAACAATTTTAACAAAATATTCATATTATTTTTTTCTTCATTCAAAAGTATACATTTATTTTTTTCTAAAAATGGTAAGAACATGAATGAATAAAAGATAAAGTCATGATTAGCAACTATAACTGAATCGAAAAACATACGCGCCATTAAAAAAAGCATAAGAACTAAGATAATAAACTTTCTTTGAGTTATATACTTCTTTATAGAGACAAAAATTATATATATAAAAGTAAGAAATCCAATAATTCCCATTCTATGATGAAAATTTAGAAAAGAATTATGAGGATTACCACCATACTGGTTTATAATTGGAAAGCTAGCAGAATCACATCCCAAAATGAAATTAGGAAAATCCATATATTCAAAATAAACGCTCCAAATTTTGGACCTGGAAGATTCAACTCCTTCACTCAAACGCGACATCTCATAATATCCCAATAAAAAATTGAAAAAAAACAAGAATAAACTTACAAAGACTATAAGAACAAAATAATTATAATATTTATTATTCGCATTTTTTAACACACAAAACAAACTTAACAAAATCATAATTCCAAAAGAAGAACGGCCATCCAACCAAAATGCGAAATAAACACCAACTAATGGAAGTAAAAGTGGCAATCGTCTATACACTCTATACTTATTTAATGCATAAAAAACAGTATACCCTACAATCAGAAAACCAGGATAATTTTTACTTAAACCTAGTGAACCATATAATGAATTTAATTCAATATTGTAAACAAAGATACTTTTATACAAAAAGTAGAATGTATAAAGCAACAAAAACAAAGAAACATATATGCAAATTTTCGGATTATCAATACAAAAAACAGCCAAGCCTATCATTGCGACAGTTAATAATAATCCACCGATACCATAACCAGTAAGGGGCATATTTAATAAACCTCCCAAAATAGTTAAAAGCAAAAATGGCATAACATAAGTTCCTTTTACATAAAATCTGCCTATTCTCCATTGTCTAAAGAAATAGGGAAGGACTAAAAAGAAACCTAATACTATAAAAGACTGACCTTGAAAGACTTCACATAAAGAAAATAATATGAGTGCCAAACAAGGAAAGACCTTATCAAATATAATCGCGTTCATAACATAATTCCTTATTCAATAATTGTTTTTTTAATTCTTTTTTTGCCATTATATATATGGATATACATATAAATGATTGAGACAGGACATAGACCAAACAAGTCAGATAAATAGAGTACGGTGTCAAAAACAACGACATTATTAAATGAAATATTGATGAGCCAAAAGTAACATACATAATTTCTTTTGTTCTAGAATAGAAAAAAAGATAATTAGTATATAGAAAATAAAAGCAACAAAGGAATCCTTGTATGGATAATATAATGAACATATTATTAGCACCAGTATATTTTGGCATAAAAACGGGAACAAAAAAATAGACTGAAATCATAATAATTAAAGAAGATACAAGATATACCATAAGTAACTTATGTCTTTGCAATTTAAGAGCTTGTACTTTCTCCTTTCCGGTCATACTATTATTTCCTAAAACCTTGCTTATATCCACACTGTTCGACTGATTAAATCCTATGCCTATCATTACGATAATATTTGCCATATTCATAGCAAAACTAAAAAGACCGACATCAGTCATATCATAGTTATATTCAACAATATACCTATCTAGACCTTGACGAATAAACGTGACCGCAGAATGGGGGATTAATGGTAAACTCCATAATAGTACTTTTTTTAAGTACAATCTACTAGGAGCACAAAGGTATTTTTTTTTGAAAAGAAAATGTAGAGAAAAGAAACCAAATCCTAAACAGCAAATTAGATTCGCATATACTCGCCCCTTCCATCCCAAACATAAACTACTGACTAATATTACAGAAAGTAAAAAATTTAAAACAGCATTTAATACTGATAGCAATCCATAATGACCTATTTCTTCTTTAACACGCAAGATATTTAAATGTAAATTAAAGTATATTGTAAACATACTAATAAGTATTCCACAACAAGTTATTACCTTATCTAGATGAAGGATTTTTTCAAAGAAATCACCAAATACAATTGTCAGGAAAAATAAAACAAATCCCAAAAGCAAAGTAATATAAGACGACGAAGAACATGATTCTCTTATACCATAATCACCTTCTCTAAAGTATGAAAAAGAAAGATAACCTTCCGAGCATAGAGCTATTACAAACCCCAAAACTGTTAATAACGTACTAAAGAAGCTTAAATATCCATATTCTGTCGGTCCAATATAATTTGCTAAAACAAGCAACAACAAAAAAATGAGTCCTTTATTTATAAAGGAAAAGAGCGAAAATAAAGCTCCACTCATAACTACTTTATTTTGATTGACAAAGTTTTTTACATTAAAAATCATAATATCAGCTATAAAACTCTTAATCTAAACATCAACATAACAAACAGTTTTCATTTTTCTTTATACATTTTTTTAGCAATAATAGCTTTTGCAACAACTAAATCTAATGCCCCATCTATATCCACAGAATCCTCTGCTGACATAATATAAGAGAGGGCTTTTGCACCAAAGAAGTGCTTTTGCTCTAAATACGAATCAGGCTTAGCAATAAAGATTGCGCCATTAGGAGAATAGTCTTTATACCCCTGTCTTCTATAATTAGAAAAATCTGTATCGAAATATTTCAAGCTTTCATCACCATCAATGGGATTTACTAGGACCTTTGCATGTTCAGCCTCCTTCATTGATACCAAGAAGTCAAAATTTTCTATCTTTGCCTCAAATTTCTCTATAGCTTCTGTTATATGCTTGGATGTACGAAGAGGAGAAGTCGGCTGTAAGAGTACAAAATAGTCTATAGACTCATGTAGTCTATTCTTCAATATATCTTCCAACACCATAAAGGTTGTAGCCTTATCATTAGATAACGCTTCACCTCTCATCATTACTTCTGCACCATAATGCTGAGCAATCTCTGCATAATGTTCAGAATCCGTTGATACTATTACATGATCAAACAAACCTGTCTCAAGTGCTGCTTCTATAGAATAAGCAATAAGAGGTTTACCACAGAGATCTATTATATTTTTATCTTTTAAACCCTTTGAACCAGAACGTGCCGGTATAATAGCTATTCGTCTCATACGTTTAAACATTTAAAGGTTTGACATCAAAAAACTTTTTATACTTTGGCTTTTCCCCATGCAGAATATTCTTTGTTGTTTGATAATACAATTCTGCAGAATGCTCTTTATAATAAGGAGTATCAGTTATTTGTTCATCCTTATGAGAAATAGTAAACCGAATTGCATGAGTAATAGCTTCAGCTGTGCAACGTACATCTAAAATGCTACTACTTTTAACGCGACCTGTCTGTCTATCACCTATATTTATAGTAAAACTTCCTAAAGAAGGAACTTCTATAATACCACTACTAGAATTTCCAATAAGAGCAACAGACTGCTTTACGATATAATGGTATGCATCAGGATGAAGATTGCTATAAAAATGGCAATTTTCATGTGTTTCACAGAATTGCTTTACTCTCTTCGTAATTTGATCTGCATGTGTGTCTGCATTGGAGCCAATAAATACAAAGGTATAATCTGAGCTAAATGGCTCTATAGCTGTCAACACCTGTTCTACCTGTTCTAACGGAGAAACATCGTTTAAGGTCTCTGGATGGAAAAGCACAACAAATGAATTATTTATATTCAAAAGTTCACCAGGGACATTATTTCTATCAATATGAAGACAGTTCTCAGCTCCTAAAGCTCCAAGATAATATACAGTTTCAGGGGCCTCACCTAATTGTATTACTCGCTTACGATACTCCTCTGTACTTGTTATATGCCAATTAGCCATTTTAGTTATAGAATGACGGATAAACTCATCATAGTTCGCCTCTGTCAATTCGCCACCATGGAGATGCAAAATGGGCACACGATGCATAGCTGCTGCTATTGATACTGCATAAATTTCATATCGATCTCCCAATATTATCAGAAGGTCAAACTTATGATCTGAGAAATATTTACTGAAATCATCCAAAGTTTGAGCCATAATGTGGCAAGTATCATCAAGAGAGTCCATCTTTTGCGGGATGGCATCCTTATAATCTATTCGAAAACCATCTTGTTCGATGATATTAACAGCACTACCAAACTCAGAAGCCAGCAAGGCTCCTGTTGTTAATACAGAGAAATCTACTTCGTCATCAGCATTAAGCTTTGCGATATAGTTTCTTACGATTCCATAATCGGCACGCGAGCCTGTGGCAAAAGCCACTTTATATTTTTTCATCATCATGCTATTTTTGATTCAATAATTTCTTGTAATTTTTCGTAAGCAAAATCTGAGAAATGAAGACCATCTATGGTATTTCTTTCTTGCAACTCACCATAAATATTATTCAAAAACGATAAGGACAATACAGAAACCTTTTCTCCAAGCATATCATTAAGTATAATATTCAACCTATTAATATCATCGTTTCTTCTGTCCCATCGTCTTCTGACATTAGGCACTAATGAATATATGATTCGAGCCTTAGGATTTTTGTATAATACGAGGTCTATGATAGACTTGATATTATTTACAATTGTATCTATTGGAATCTTATATTTTAAATCATTAGTACCTATTATTATAAAAAATATTTTAAAAGAAGATAAATCAATTTTATCTACTAACTCAAGACATTCTTTACTAGTCAAATCACCAATACCCGCATTGAATATCTTCATATTGCTAATTTCATCTACCATCCAATATTCGACAAGAGAATCTCCTATTAAACAAACTTGGCAATTCGATATTACTCGATGAATGATACTATGGGCTTTTTGTTGCTTTAGCAAATAACTCTTCTCATATTGTTCTATTTGCTCCACCAAATATTTTGCATATAAATATGATTGTAGATTACAAACTGTCAGGTTCATATTTTCATGAAGTAATGCATATTTCTTATCAACAAACTTAAAGGGTTGATATGCATTAACTAAAGGTATATCTTCTTGCCATTCGCTGTTACAAAGTACCACCCCTTTATTCTTACAATAATCTATAACTTTTCTATTTGGAGTTTCAAGAATAAAACTAGAATCTTCTTCATAAGATAAGATGTCTTTGATGACATGAAAGAATAAAGGAATTCCTCCTAGTTCCATCATTTCCAATTCAAATACATCATAAGTATCAAGAGAAAAATCTACTTTATATTTTTTTGTCATTGGTCATGTTTAATTTTATAAAACATCTTTCATTGTCTCTAACCAAAGAGACTAATGTATGAAAACACCTTAAAGGTATATAGCTTACTAATTTTTTTATGATTTGAACTTGAAGACACTTTAATACATAAATCTATATCTTAGATAAAATCACTTATATTATCTTTCTATTAATTCATCTTCACAAAAATCACGAATCGCAGTTGTTCCCAAAACATTATACCAGTCCATAGGACTTATACCATTTCCTGGTCTCTTACAAGTAATATTGTCTTCTGTAAAAATCTCTCCTCTCTTAATTGCGCGACGAGCAACTATAGACTTACGGGCAATATTAATATTACGTCGTTCAGATTCTGTAACTTTCTTGCCTCCCTCTCCAGCAATAACTTCTATACGACGAACATTTTGGCAAAGTTCCTTTAATTCTTCTGGTGTTGCAGAAGCCTTATGGTCTGGACCTGGTAAGTTCTTGTCCAATGTAAAATGCTTCTCAATCAGGACAATATTCTTCATACAAGCACCTATTGCAGCAACGTAGCCTACAGAATGATCAGAGAAGCCTATTTCTATATCCGGGAATTCTTGATGCAGCGTATCTATAGCGCTTAAGTTCACATCCTTATCAGGTGTAGGATACTCAGTATTGCAATGGAGAATTACCAAATTCTTTGGGTCTTCATACTTACAAATAATATCCACAGCTTGATGAATCTCCTCGATCGTGCACATACCAGTTGAAAGGATAATTTTCTTATTTGGTATTTTATACTTAGCAATTCTCTCCAAAAAAGGAAGATTAGTGACCTCCCCTGATGGAATCTTCCAAATTGCCTGCTTCTGCTGTTCCAGAAAAGCAATGGAATCCATATCAAATGGTGTAGAGAATGTATCAAGTCCTAAACTGACGGCATAGTCACGAAGCTTGATAAACTCATCATATGGCAGTTCCAACTTACGGGTCATCTCCAATTGATTCTCTTCATTACCAGTTGTTACCTTTTGGTAATCTGCCTTTGGAGCATATTTTGATATAAGCTCTGCTGCCTTGAAAGTTTGGAACTTGACTGCATCAACACCACAAGCCTTAGCTTCATCTACCATTTTCTTTGCCAGCTTTGGATCTCCACAATGATTACATCCAATCTCTGCTATTATATATATATGTTTCATACTAGTTATATTTATGACTTTTCGATTCAATTTCTTTTGCAGGAACCCCAACTACCGTAGTATGAGGTTTAACATCTTTAATGACAACAGCTCCAGAACCTACCAAAGCCCATGTTCCAATTGTCAACTGACCATTTATAACTGTTCCAGAACCAACAAAGCTTCCATCCTCACAAATCACATCGCCATTCAATGTTGCATTTGTTGAGATATTAACATGATCTTTGATATGGCAACCGTGCTCAACTAAAGCTCTCGTATTGATGACACAATTATCACCAACAGAACTTCCGTGATTTAATATGGCAAGTTTTCCTATAAAACTACCCTCACCAATTGTTGCAGCTTGAGAAACAAGAGCAGATTTATCAATAACATTGATAAGAGATAGCTTTCTCTCTTTAAGTTTATCAAACCATATTTTACGCTTTGCATTGTTGCCTATTGCTACAAAATAAACATAATCTTCTGGATTTACAATACAATCTATTGTATTACCTAATATAGGAAAACCCTGATGCTCTTCTCCTTTGGGTTTTATATCATCCAAGAATCCCACCATCTGGAAATTCATGTGGTCAACAGAATCCAATACGGATTTGGCATAACCACCTGCGCCAACTATAATTAATTTTTTCATTTATTTAAATTAAATATTTTTTATTTAAACAGTTATTTTACCCTCGTTATTTCTTATAAAGAAAAGCCTGTAATCATATGCGAGTGTCACTCAGCCTCCTACTCTCTCATTGCTCAAGACCAAGAGACCTCCCCATATTGTGCAGAATATGAGACTACCTTATTCATCGTAAAGAACAGACTTTATCATAACTAAGCCCCTCTTTCAAATTAGGAATTCTGTGATAGGCATCACGTTGAAGTTCATCCTTTGTTCTTGCAATCAAAGTCTTGAAACTATCTTTATCAGCAACGCCAAACATGACCTTAGCTTTTTCAAAATATCGCATAGAAGCCATCTTTGGGAGTATTTCAAATGCTCTATTATATATACTCAATGTAGGATACCACATAGACATTCTATCTCCAGGTTTTCCATATATCAAGGATAAGTAATACAACAAAATATCGACTTCTACCCAAGAAGCGAATTTGTCGCCTCCATAATTGTTCATAAGAATAGCTACTTGACTGGATGACGAATACCCTTTATTCTTATAGTAATCCAATGTGTAATTATGCTTTTGAAATTCAGCAAAGTTCAATGCTTTAATCTGTCTGCCCAACCTATTCGATAAGATACAGTAATCAGTATCTATCACTTCCTTTATTATAACGCTTTCTCTTATTTAATTATAAAAACTTATCGCAAAATTACCACCACAATTTATTCTTTACTTCTTCCTTCTTATCTTCAACCTTTGCATCCAATTCCTTTAGACCTTCTGATAATTCTTTGTGGTTATCAGCAGGATCATATGTAATGAAATCAAGATGCATCGTTTCTTTATATACCTGCAATTCCAAATCGGAATATATATTATTTGGAATCACAAAATAATGATTCTTGAAAGCATGAAATGTTGTTGCATAATTTTCGAAAAGAAGTTTTATATCCGAGTCATTCAAACCTGCCCCTAAAAAGATCTTACAGTTTCTCCAATACCCTTCGAAATTCAAAATGTAATCTTTCATACGGAACAACTTTTATCTAACATCGGAAAGATTAATCATTATCTTTTCACCTTTCCATCCATTTTACTATATATTCCTGCAGGAGTCTGACTTTTACAGTTTATATCAATACCTTTATGAAAAACAAAATTACATCCAGCCGTCTTATATATTTCTGCATTTGCATCCAACTCTAAGATTTTATTTATCAATCTACGTGAAGGATGCCCCTCTTCTATTCCTTTTGGTGGACAAGAAATAATAAAATTCTTAGCCTTTAAGCGACTAATTATGTTAGGATTTATGTTTTTTCTGCTTCCATGATGAGGTAATTGAACTATTGTAAAATCAGAAGCTTTATTTCCTGCTTCTTCCCAAAAATCCAAAGCACCATTTATTGCTTCTTTACCAGCATCACCTGTAAACAAGACTTTAAAATCGCCCAATACTAAAGCAATTATCATACTAGTTTGGTTAATCTCTGAAGTTTGCTCTTCATCAATCCATTCTATAGCTTTGCCTCTCTCTGGGCAATAATCTTCTTCTGATAAATCTACATGCTGATAAGGTTTGTTATATCTGGAAAGAAAACAATCAGGAGTCTTGTCTGAAATCAGCAACATCTTATACAACTCATTAGAAGGTCCTAAAACTTGAATTGTTTTATTCCAAACAGTTAAACCCGGCTCACCTTTGTAAATATTTATACCTTTTTTAAATGCAATACTTTCTAAATCATCTGCTATAGAAAAAGTATCTCTAATTCTATTAATCAGACTATCTTGTGTAATTCGTCCATCAGTAAACCACTCTTTCTTCAAACCTGCATCTCTCCAAGGCCTATTGAAAACAAGATTAACAACTTCCAACTTGTCACTTTCAAGGATTGTCTTCAAACCACTTATATGATCCAAATCAGGATGGGTGTTGAAAACAACATCAACTACAACTTTATTATCATCACCATATCTTTTTACCAAATAGTCAACCATATTTTGACCATCTTCACTATATCCGCCATCTATTATGGCTAAATGAGGTTTGTCGTTTTCATCGAAAACCTCTATAAGTATAGCGTCACCTCCTTTGGATTCGGACCCAACACTAAAGAAACGAATTTGATATTTATTTATCTTCATTATTACTATTTTTTTTTAACTCTTTATTCTTCCAGAATATTGTATATTGCTTTTAAGCAAACCAAAAATGCCATTAGAAATAGCGCTACCACTATGACAGGTTTAGAGAAACAAACATCTGTAACCAACATCAAGAAGGCAGCAAGGATTAATTCAAGAAGATAGCAGAAACATAGTAAATACAAGCATATCATCTGAGTACTTCCCCAATCTTTCACTTTAGGATACATAGGATTGTCCCACATCTTGCTGATATTCGAGAAAATATCCTTCTTGCATTCTAAAGCAAAATGCCGATGCTCATTTATATATCGGCTAACTTTTACAAAATAGGAGCGATTCTTGCAGATTGCAATAATTGTCATTAAAGAGAACCCGGCAGATAACAATAAAATTAGGATTATTCCTATCATACTGTACTCTTGCAAGACCTTATTATCGGTCAATTCACATGACTTATAATATATTGTCCAACAAGCACCCAAACTAGCCAAAACTTGCCCAAAGGCAAACTTAGTCAAGTTCCAATTTACATCATCATAATGACGCAGCATATAAAATGCCTGTTGGAAATCATTGACAAGAAGCTGACTTGATAATTGCTCATTCTTACTTTCAGCACCTTTCATTTCCCAAGGCTTAAACTTTTCTATTTCCATAAGTGTTTGTTCCCAATCCCCATTAAAGCAAATAGCCCTATCGTCAACATAAATATTTGCATAAGGTTTACCATCTTTGGCATTTTCTGGCTGATTAGGATTCTCATTTATGGAATCAAATTCAATTTTATTGTCATCTAAAAAGCGCGAAATAAGTTCCTTATTTGCTCTTGTAGAGAAAATTATTATATACCACCCGTTTTCATGAAGCTTATGGGTTGCAGAAGCTGCACCTTCGATAATGCCACCAAAGTGTTCTTCCCCTTTCCATTCTTCATAATGAACAAGAGTTCCATCTATATCTATACATATTGTTTTGTTACTCATGACTATTTCTCTATTTTGGGAAATACCTCATATACTGTTGCGGTAGTCCATCCCCTATCTGGTGCATCCTTACCCCAATGCAGAGTTGTGCCCCCTGTCTTATAATTTTTCATTCCCTTTTCTATCATCAAGTTTATCAATCTCATTGATGGATGATGTCCTTCATCATCAGAAGCACAAGAGAAAAAGAAATATTTACTTCCCTTTAGAGCATCCAATATTTTAGGATTTATATTTTTTCGGCTTCCATGATGAGGCATTTTCACGATAGTACAATTATTAAGACGGATACCTTTTTCATTAGCATAAATTATTGCTTGGCTCAATCCATTCTTACCAGCATCGCCTGTAAGCAATACCTTTGTTCCTTCATACTGAAATAGAATAATCAAACTAGACTCATTTATAGGAGAAGTATTCTCTTTATCATCATACCATTTTATAAGCCCTCTTAAGTAAGGCTCAAACTCTATTTTTCCATTTGTACCTTGCGTCTGTGCCAAATCGTCAACTTTTTCAGATTGATTGGGAGTTTTTTCACAATTTGCGATGCAAGTTTTATAGAATTCTTTTGAAGGACCTAAAATCGTTATCAATGCACCATTTTTAATCGGAATAGGACCGACATCAAGAAGTTTAACGTTGCGCGTCCACGATATATCTGCAAGTTCTTTCGCTTTTTCAAAAGCATCGCCTAATCGTTCCTTCAGAGATTCCTTAGTTATTCGTCCATCTTCAAACCAAGAAGTGGTAAGTTCTTCCCATGGTTTATGCATCCATACTTGATCAATTTCAACCTCTGGGTCTTTAGCCATTTCCACGAGCCCAGAAACATGATCTTGGTCTGGATGAGAAAGAATAACAATATCAATGTGTAGTTTACCATCATATTCACAATTATAATAATTTCGAAGATGGGGTTTCAGCGTCTTTAGCCAAGTATCTTTATAGCCACCATCCACAACAATGACAGTTTGCTTCCGTTTGCCATTCACCAAGTCACCATAGCGCATAGCAATACAATCTCCACTTTTCTTTTCTGAACCTACTGGTAATAAATCTATTTCAAAAGCCATAATTACTATCTTTAAAATATATTTTCCAAACTTTTTAATTCTCAGTTCTTCTTTCAACAATCAGACAAGCAGCGATCCGAATTTCTCGACTACGATATAGCCATCCAAACCTAGAACTACCACCTTACTTTCATCGGCTGCATTAAGCACATAGTTATTGCATTGCCTACACTGCAGCAATATAGCCATAGCCTGTTTCCGGGCGGCTTGGCTTAATACCGATGGTAACGATGGCGTGCTTATTGGAAGTAAAGCTCAATGCCTTGCTGAGCACTCGCTGATACTCCGAGGTATTGATGACCAGGGCATCGGATGGTGTCACCACGATGTTGGCATCAGGATGCTTCTTCTCGATCTTTCAGCAGGCATAAGCGATACATGGAGCGGTGTTGCGAGCCTCCGGCTCTGATAATATGTTATCTACTGGCATGTCAGGGATTTGTTCCTTAACAATGCGAATGTATTTCTCGTTTGTCACTACCCACATGTTTTCGACAGGACAGATTGGCTTCAATCTATCTACCGTCAATTGAATGAGGGAACGGCCGACACCCATCACATCGATGAATTGCTTTGGGTAATCAGGGGTTGACATTGGCCAAAAGCGGCTACCAACACCTCCGGCCATGATTATGATTTGAATATCAGAAAACATTTTTACTACCTCCGATATTTGTCTTGGTTACGATCATTCTTAATCTCCTTGCAAAAAGTTCAAGACCTCATCTACAGTTTCGTTAGTTTTCAAAAAGCTTCTGCGTGCAGCTTTATGTAATTTTATTAACTCAATAGCGTCAAGCGTATTTCCTCTGGCGGATATTTCCTCTACACAAACAGCTTCTTTATTATATATATACAATGAATAGACCTCTTTTGCAGGGTCTTCAAAATCCCATGGAGCCGTATTTTCTGAAGACATAGCAATATCAATGGAATTTCCATTAATTTGAGCTTTATAACAATTGGAATCACTTGTTTTATCCCAATGAATTTTACAGTTTTGCGTACTAGTAAGCAAACTATCTATTAATTTTCTAAATTTTGTTTCCATAATTATTATTTTTGATTTGCGATGAAATTAAATGCAAAATACGAGACACATTAATCATATGACTGGAAATTAAATCGAAATCAACAGTTGCATTCTGATTCCGCTTTAAATTATGCAAAGCCTTAACATCTGAATTTAATTCACTTATATGTATTTGAATGTTCTCTGATTTCAAGTCAAACAAAGAATTACGATTTATCTCAGTCAAAAACTTGACAACAGAATCTATATGTTCTGCTGCTGCATAATATTCCTTTGAATCTATATAATAATGCAATTCTCTAAGAATTCCTTCATATTTAGTTATATCAGATAATGTAAAAAGGTTATTTAAAGAATTAAGTTTATTAGAAACCGCCTCGTTTACTTGAGTTGTCGCATTTTTTACTTGTCTTAATTGCCATAATGCCAATCCTATACCATGAATGGATGCCCAAGTTCCTACTAAAGATATTTGATTAATCAAACCGGTAGAAAGATAACCATAATTATAGAAAAGGATTAACAATATAGAAATAGCGAAGCAAATCACTGCATTAATTATTATAACTTTCGACATAATAGTAAATCACCGTCAGAACGTAACTACTGATTTTCAGCAGTTAGCACATCCAACATTTTTCAAAAAAAAGCATATTATTAATTGGTATTGCCAAAGCTACCTATTAGGCAGCCCTGACATTCACCTTTTTGTTCGAGTTATAATTACATGGGATTAGGGACATGATAAATTTTCGAAAACCTACCCTCAATAGTCTTTGCGACCCTTTCGGTTCCCCTTACAGGAGACAGAAACCTTCCTTACCGTTAAGGAAGGCTCCACCATTCTCACCAAGCCTCTTTTCCCTCAGGGACGAGAGGATGTAACCGCCCTCCGGTGCTCGGAACCGCTACGCTATAAGGTTGGCGGACCATCAAAGGTCTATGCCAGGTTATGCGGGATGGGACCGCCTGGGGCTGATGATTATAGCAAGCTCAAGCTAAAAATTACTTAATCTGCTACCACCTGTATATTAATGATTGCTTGGAGTTTGTTGGGTAGTTGCCTCTACCCTATCTTTATTATCAATCGGTGTTGTACATTGCTGTGCAAAATTATTCTGCATCACATTAGCAAAGACAACAGCCATATCATTTTGATTTCTTACACTTTGGTAAGCCTCCCAATCCCAAAACAGATAGGTATCCCATAAGCCTAAATCTATTTCCTTTTTAAGTTGTTGCATTCTAGATTGATTAGCATTTCCTGCTCCATCAAAATAGGTATCCAGATTTGTATGATAACGGAATACGTATAATATATTTAATTCACCAGGAGTAAAAAGATTAGTAACTAAGTCCGGATGAATTATCTGTTGAACATCCTTATCTAATCTACTCTTTGATAAATCTACATCTACGTATTTCTTTGCTACTGCCCGAGTAGCATACAACCTGCTGTTTGACGAGAAATATTCATCTACATCAGAGAAGAACATCGTATCACAATTGCCTTTATTAATTTGCTCTGTCATCAAGAATAATGATTCCTTGGAAATCACTACATGTTCAAAACGTATGTGAGCTATATCGAAAACATTATCCACAGGCTTTACAACAGGTATGCCTAATTTACATAAAGCCACTAATACAGCACGCTTTTCCACGACATTTAACTCATTATTAAAGTCTGAGACTGCTGTATCATAAGTCTGCCCATCCTTGGCATACTTCTTAAACACACACAATCCTCTTACGGCAATTTTGCGTACCTTATTTGTCTTATGCTGCAAGAACAAATTTTGAAACCACGCACCCACAAATCCTCCAAGCAAAGCTGCAAGGATGGACATAAATATATCAATCCAATCTGTATCCATAATGGTAACATATTAATTCTTAAATCACACTAATATGGCAATAGCTCCAGAAGAATCGTTTCTTACAGTTTCTATATCAATATTAATAATTGAAGCCACAAAACTTTTTACTGCATCATATTTTAAATAATTGCCTCTACCCAAATGCCCTAAGAAACCATTTACCTTAGCATAAGTTTGTGAATCATCCTCACCTGTATGAACGTCTATTTTTTGAAAGTTTTCCCCAAAATCAGTTCTTGCTGAAGAAGAGCTCGATACTCTATCATGGCTGACTTTGCCCTATCATCCTCTCCAGATACCCATATAATTCATCTTCCATATTGCTATAGTCGCAATAGGGACTATCGTCGTTAAGCATATCTTCCATACGAGAATCACCCCAGGCTAACTCCAGATCGTCAAAAAGACGATGATGCTTATTGGTCAGCAGCAGATGGAAATCCATTGCCTCCTTCGTCTGCCAAGGAATATCTGGATGTTGGCGCAAATGACAGTACAGATGACGCAGTACATCTAAGAATAGAACAACACTTGTCTGAACTCCACCACACCTATATGAATCAAACCACCTTTCATGTTTTCTACATGCCTCACCTAAATGGTCGAACAAACAGAAGATTAAAGAAATGGCTTCCTGATATTGCTTGTTGCGGATATATTCATGTACATTATGAATGAATGGGAACAGACTTCGGGATACTTCCCGCTCTTCTTCATGAACTATTGCAGCATCAAAAGCGGCAGAAACTTCGGCTTGATGATCTGACTCAAACTTATTCCATTTGCAACTACACCATTTCTTGATGCGTTCCATCGCTGGTCGATATTCCTTATAGCCTCGCTCCTTCCACTCTTCCAGAATATCAAAAACCATCTGATTCAAATCATACGGGATGTCCTTGCAGTCACAGCGATACCAATCGTTATAGCATTCGTAGTAGCCTTCCACAAACCATTCATCACGGAACCAGAAATTACAATCCTCCATATAGTTCATCTCAAAAAGGAGATGAAGATACTTGAGCTGGTCTATATCCAGACCATCCAGTTTTGATTTCAGGTTTCTGAGATAGAAACGTGATTGAGCAGGTTTTGTTTTAGCTGCCTCCACGTTCACTTTAGCCGCAGCATATCGCTGTTCGATATAGGGAGCAAACGGCTCGCTTATCTCATCCAGCATCACAAATCCATCCTTGCCTCTGTTTGCATTATTGACCACTACCCAAACCATACATTTCAAATGGTGATATTTGAGCAAGTGACGTTTCCAAAGAACAAGACATTGGAATCTTCAAGGCTATATCTTGTCCAATAGCCACAAGATTGTCTTTAGAAAGTATCTGTAAACAAGAAGAATATCTCTTCGTTGTATCGTACGTCGAAGAATGAAATGTAATATAGTAACAGGTAGCCATTTTTTATTATTTTGTTCCTCATTGCAGTATTGCTCTGCACTTGTCGCCACTCGAATGAGGAATATTGCATTTATTAACCTATGCTTGGTTTATGGCTAAACACTACAACACACAAAAAGATTCTGCTTCCTTGCCGGTTCTGCGGCGATAGTCATCACGCATTCGCTTTTCCATTTGTGCTATGTATTCTGCCTTTCGCTCCCTAGAAGCCTTGAAGCGACGCATAAAATCTGCTTTTTTTTCTTCTATGTTCATAACGTAAGCTTCGTATGAATTATTGTATTTTTTTGCCCCACCTGTCCCTCCCCAGCGGGAGGGTCCTTACCCTATACCCAAGCCCTAAATCCCTACCATAGGGATTAGGGATGTAACCGCCCTCCGGTGCTCGGAACCGCTACGCTATAGGGTTGGCGGGGCATCAAAGCCCTCGCCAGGTTGTGCGGGATGGGACCGCCAGGCTATTACGGGAGTATTGTCTCCATTGATGAAATAGAAGTTTTTTACAAATTTTCTACCAGAAACTTGATATAGTCATCATTGACATTGGATATTTCTCCTTTAT
>ERZ1035027.556-NODE-556-length-20968-cov-16.971597_pt1 | contig 20968 bp, 18 predicted proteins | sample MGYA00520604_ERZ1035027 | MGnify/ENA primary metagenome ERZ1035027 (study PRJEB33766, sample SAMN09781743) | gut metagenome | biome: gut microbiome | host: Homo sapiens | place: Madagascar | study: EMG produced TPA metagenomics assembly of the PRJNA485056 data...
TTATGCCGGTTCACGGTGAGGCCGTGCATCTGCGCGCCCATGCCCAGCTGGCCCGCAAGATGGGCATCAAGGACGATCATATCTTTATCCTCGATAACGGCGACACTCTCGAGATGCGCGGTGGTATCGTCAAGCGCGGTACGCCCGTCGAGTCCGGTGTCGTTTACGTCGACGGCCTGCGTATCGGCGATACCGACCCCATCGTCCTGCGCGATCGCCAGAAGCTCGCCAACGACGGTATGGTCACGGCTGTCGCCATCGTCTCGCTCAAGCACAAGAAGATCGAGGCCATCGAGTTCTCGGGCCGCGGCGTTTCGTTTGCCATCGACGACCAGTTCTCCGAGGATGCCTCCGCGTCCATCATGAAGACGATCGAGAAGGGTAAGTTCAGCTTTACCAGCAGCGGTTCCGATGCCATTCGCAAGGCCGTGCGCGATTCGCTCTCTAACTTTATCTGGAGCCGTACGCGCACCCGTCCGATGATCATCCCGGTCGTCATGGAGGTTTAGTTTGGCGCGCGGATCTGCACAAAACGCCAAAGGCAATAAGGCCAACAACCAACCGGCATCTGCTAAGGGTGCCGGTTCCCATCTTCGTGCCAATAAGGGCCACGAGGCCGAGTTCGACGATTTTGAACCCCTGGTCGAGCCTTCGGCCAACCGTGATATCGCCGGCGTGGTCATTGCCGTTTTGGCGATTGCGTCCTTCATTGCCGTGATTTCGCCGGCGACCGCACCCGTTACGGCTGCGGTTGCCGGTTTCTACCACCTTGGCTTTGGCCTGGGCGCCTACGTGCTTCCGATCGTTATTTTGCTTTTTGCCGCAACGCTCTTTTTAGGCGAGGACTCGCCACTCAACGTGCGCTCTGTTGCGGGTGGCGCCGTGGTCTTTATCGCCGTCGTCTCCATTCTTTCGCTGATGGTGCCGGGTACGAGCGACTCGTGCGACCTTATGTTCACGCCGCAAAACCTGTCCGCCTCGGGTGGCTATATCGGTGCGTTTATTGCGAGCGCGCTGCAGAAGGCCCTGGGTAAGCCTATCGCGATGGTGGTCCTGTTGGGTCTGGCCGTCGTCGGCTTCGTCATCATCGGCTTTTCGGTGGGCGGCGTTTTGCGCTCTGCCCGCGACCGTGCGGCCGATTTTGCCGAGCGCCGTCGTGCCGACGTCAACGCGAGTCCGTGGGGTGACGACGAAGCTCTGTCGGTGCCCGGCGTTGCCCGTCCGCACCTGAGCATTCTTCGTCAAAAGGGCTCCGACGCTGCCGTGACCACGGTCATGGGCAACGATGCGGACCCGGTTTTGGATGATGACGAGGACGAGGATCCGTTTGTCGACGTGTCCGATGCCGTGGAGGCCGAGCGTGCTAAGACCACGCTGCTGCCGCGCCGTCATTCCAAGAAGGGCAAGTCGGCTCCCAAGCTCAATACGAGTGAGCCCGACCCGTCTTGGTCTGAGAGCGAGATTGAGCTTACCGAGGGTGATGACGAGGACGACGAGTCCCCGCTCGAGACTGCTAAAACCACCTTGCTGCCGCGACGTCAGGCAAAGCGCGGTCAGGTGACCGCCCAGCTTTCGATGGAGGACGATCCGGATAAGGTCGACGAGTCCGAACCGCCGTTTGCCGTGAATCCCGTCTCGGCCGCCCCTCAAATTCCTGATTTCCTCAAACATCCCAAGGTTGCCGATACGGCTGTCGCGGGCGCTGCCGAGGCGCCTACTTCTAGCGATGGGGGAGCGGACAATGCCCCCGCGGATAACGAGGGCGAAGAAGAGGACGGCCTTAAGCTTCCGCCGCTCGAAATCCTGCATGCAAACCCTCAGTCCGCTTCTGCCGCGTCTTCGGACAAGGAACTGGAACAAACCGCCGAGTCGCTGCAGTCTACGCTGCTTGAGTTTGGCCGTAGCGCTCGCGTCGTCGGTTGGATTGCCGGCCCCACGGTGACGACCTTTAAGCTGCAACCCGGCGAGGGCGAGCGCGTGAGCAAGATTTCGAGCCTTGAGGACGACATCGCGCTGTCCCTTGCTGCTCAGTCCGTGCGTATCTTTGCGCCGATTCCCGGCACCTCGCTCGTGGGTATCGAGATTCCCAATCGCAAGCGTCAGAACGTCAACTTGGGCGACGTGCTGCCCTATGTTAAGGGCGGTCCGCTTGAGCTTGCCATCGGCCGCGATGCAGAGGGAACGCCGGTCGTCGCCGACCTCGCCAAGATGCCCCACCTGCTTATCGCCGGTACCACGGGTTCCGGTAAGTCGGTCATGATCAACTCCATCATCACAACCCTGCTCATGCGCGCCCTTCCCGAGGACGTTCGCTTGATCATGGTCGACCCCAAGCGCGTCGAGCTCGCAGGCTATAACGGCCTACCGCATCTCTATGTACCCGTGGTGACCGAGCCCAAGCAGGCCGCGAGTGCCTTGCAGTGGGCGGTGTCCGAGATGGAGCGCCGCCTGAAGGTCTTCGAGCGCCTTAACGTGCGCAAGATCTCGACCTATAACGAAAAGCAGGCCGCCGGCGAGTTTGAGCATTACGATAACCCGCCGCAAAAGATGCCCTACCTGGTCATCATCATCGACGAGCTTTCGGACCTGATGATGGTTGCCGGCAAGGACGTCGAGGCGTCGATTGTGCGTATCGCCCAGTTGGGCCGTGCCGCCGGTATCCACCTTATCGTGGCGACTCAGCGTCCGAGCTCCAACGTGGTGACGGGTCTCATCAAGGCAAACATTACCAATCGTATCGCCTTTAACGTCGCAACGGGCATCGACTCCCGCGTCATCATCGACCAGATGGGTGCCGAAAAGCTCACCGGCTTGGGTGACATGCTGTTCTCAAAGGTCGACTGGGGCAAGCCCCGCCGTATCCAGGGCTGCTTTGTTTCGGATGACGAGATCAACGAGATTGTCGAGTTCGTCAAGTCGCAAAGCGAGCCTGACTACCATGAGGAGATCCTATCGGCCGTGGCACCTGCCTCCATGTCCATGGCGGGTGGCGGCGGCATCGTGCGCACCGGCGTCGCCGAGCCCCAGGACGACGATCCGCTTATCTGGGAAGCCGCTCATATTGTGGTGGAATCGCAGCTGGGCTCCACATCTGGCCTGCAGCGCCGCCTGAAGGTTGGCTATGCGCGCGCCGGGCGTATTATGGACATGCTGGAAGAAAAGGGTGTCGTCGGACCGCCCGACGGTTCCAAGCCGCGCGAGGTCCTGCTGGATGAAGAAGGCCTTGCCGCGCTGGAATCCGTCGACGCCGAGATGGCACGTGAAGATCGTGAGTTTGGAGGATTCTGATGGCTGCACGCTTTGGTGACATGCTGCTCGAGCAGCGTCGCCGAATGGGCCTTTCCATTCAGCAGGTCGCCAACACCATCAAAATCAGGCCGCAGATCATCGAGTTTTTCGAGACCGGTAACTTTGCATCGATGCCGCCGCGCGGCTATGCGCAGGGCATGATTTCGAGCTATGCTCGTTTTTTGGGCCTCAATCCGCGCGAGGTCGTCAATGCCTACTTTGACGAACTGATGGCATACGAACGCGAGACGTCGCAGCAGGGCGGTCGTTTCCAGGACGCCGCCGGCTACGTCAATTCGCGTTCCTCTGTCGATAACGGGCGCTTCCTGATGGTTCAGGGCGGTCGTTCGACTCGCTATGGACAGCGTCCTCAGCAGGCCGGTTATATTACCGAGACGGGTTCGGGCGAGGAGATTCGCTCGCAGCGTGACCGGTTCCGCAGTACGCCGATGCCCGAGGACCGTGCACTTCCCGCTGCCCGCGGCGTGGCGCGTGACCCTCGTGCCGGCTACGGCGACGGCGGCTATTCCGATCGCGGTCACCGTGGTATCTCCACCGGACGCTCTCGCAGTGGCTATGCGGACGCCGATACCACGCAGGTGACGCCGCGTCTTCGCTCTCAATCACAGCCGTATGGCCAGCGCTCTTCGGCTCCGCGTTCGGGCCAACGTGGCTATCAAGGCCGCGGTGAACTTGCGCCCCGCTCGGGTCAGCGCAGCCTTCAGGGCCAGGGCGGCTATCGCAACCGTTCCGATAGCAATCGTGGTCGTATGCCTCAGGGAGGCGGCTGCAGCAGTTCCGGTCGTGGACGTGGCGGATCCCGTACTCCTCAAAACAATGGGCTCGATCCGCGTATCGTCTACGCCGGTATCGGCGCCGTGGCGCTGCTGCTGATTGTGCTCATCGTGGTGCTCCTGCGTGGCTGCGGCTCCTCGGCGCCCGAGTCGACGCCCGAGACGCCCGTTGCCACCAAGACAACGACTAAAAAGTCTTCCAACAAGACCGAATCCGTCGATGAGGATGAAGATACCGATAAGACGACGGACGAGTCGACCGATTCGGACGCCGCCAAGACGACGGCCAAGAAGGAAGAGAATGAGGTCACAAAGGTCAAGATCTCCGTTGCCAAGGGCAAGACTGCTTGGATTGAGGTCAAGGTTGATGGCAAGTCGGTCTATGGCGCCCAGGCGACCGGCCCCTTTGAGCAGGAATATACGCCCGAGTCCTCGATCGAGATCACCACGTCCAAGCCTTCCGATGTCACCGTTACCAAGAACGGTGAAAAGGTCCGCTACGACACTAAGACGTCGGGCGTGGCACGCGTGACGATCACCGTTCCCAAGAAGGAGACGACCGACTCCGAGGACGGCGAGAGCACTGACGGCACCGATGATGCCAACAGCGCGGATGGAACCGAGGCCCAGTCCACGGAGGGCACCAATACCGCTACCGACGGTCAAACGACGACCGATTCTACCGATTATTCGTACGACAGCTACTAAGCCGCTCGTAAGCGAAAGGATTAACCATGGCTAAAGATTCCAGCTTCGACGTCGTGTCCGAGGTTAATATGCAGGAGGTCGACAACGCCTTCCAGCAGACCACGCGCGAGATTTCCCAGCGCTATGACCTGAAGGACTCCGGCGCCACCATCGAGCTTTCGAAGGGCGACAAACTCTTTACGGTCAACGCCCCGGCCGACTTTGTCTCCAAGCAGATCATCGATGTCTTGAGCTCCAAGCTCATCAAGCGCGGCATCGATCTTAAGGCCGTGTCCTGGGATGCGCCTCAGGCTGCCTCCGGCGGCACTGTGCGCGTGCTCGGCCACATCGTCGAGGGTATCGACCAGGCGACCGCCAAGAAGATCAATAAGGACATTAAGGATCAAAAGCTTAAGGTCAAGGTGACGATTGAGGCTGATAAGCTGCGCGTTTCCTCTGCTTCGAAGGATGCCCTGCAGACCGTGATCCAGTTCCTGCGCGATCAGGACTACGGCCAGCCGCTGCAGTTTACCAACTACCGCTAATTCATTCGAAAGGACCGCTCTCCAACATGGATACACCGTTGGGCTCCGTGCTCTACATCACCCTCGGGTGCGCTAAGAACGAGGTCGACACCGACCGCATGCGTTCTCTTTTGACCGCCGCAGGCTACGAGGAGGCTTTCGACCCGCAGGATGCCGATATCGCCATCGTCAATACATGCTCGTTCCTCGCCTCCGCAACGTCCGAGAGCATCGAGACCACCCTCGAGCTCGCCAACGAGGTTCAGGACGGCGTTCGTTCTTGCCCCATCGTCATGTGCGGCTGTGTGCCGTCGCGCTATGGCGACGACCTGCCTGACGAGCTGCCCGAGGTCGCTGCCTTTGTGAAGGCCGACGAGGAGGATGGCATCGTGGCGGTCATCGATGGCGTGCTGGGCGTCGAGCGCGAGATTGCCGCCTATATTCCGCAGGTCAAGCGCACCGTCGAGGGCGCTGTCGCCTACGTCAAGATTTCCGATGGCTGCAACCGCTTCTGTAGCTTCTGCATGATCCCCTATATTCGCGGTCGCTATCATTCGCGCAATGCCGAGAGCATTATCTCCGAGGTACGCGACCTGGTTGCCGGCGGTGTGCGCGAGATCGTGCTGATCGGCCAGGACACGGGCATTTGGGGCACCGACTTTGCCGACGAAGACGTCACCGATGGCTCGCCGCGCAATCTGGCGCAGCTGCTGCATGCCGTCGCCGAGGCCGTGCGCCCGCACAACGTCTGGGTCCGCGTTCTCTACCTGCAGCCCGAGGGCATGACCGACGAGCTTATCGAGACGATTCGCGATACCCCCGAGGTGCTACCCTATATCGATATCCCCGTGCAGCACTGCGACGCACGCATCCTTAAGGCCATGCGTCGCTCCGGTTCGCGCCAGGAGCTCGAGGACCTGTTCCGCGATCTGCGTGAGCGCATCCCCGGCATCGTGATCCGTTCCACGGCCATGGTCGGCTTCCCGACCGAGACCGACGACGAGTTCCGCGACCTTATCGACTTTATGGACACCGTCGGCTTTGACTACACGAGCGTCTTTGCCTACTCGCGTGAGGAGGGCAGCCTAGCCGCCAAGATGGATGGTCAGGTCGATGAAGAGGTTAAGCTCGAGCGCGCCCAGGAGGCTATGGATCTGGCCGAGTCGCTCGGCTTTGCCGCCACGGCGGCCCATGTGGGCGAACGCGCCCAGGTGATCGTCGACGGTATCGAGGAGACCGAGGACGGTGCCGAGCTCATCGGACATGCCTGGTTCCAGGCTCCCGATTCCGATGGTGCGGTGCATCTGGATGCCAGCGAGGCATCCGTGGGCGATATTCTGACGGTCGAGTTTACCGATAGCTTCTGCTACGAGCTTATCGGTCATGTTGTGGAGTAGGAGAGCGTCGTGGCTAACGAGAGCAATAAGGAACTGACGAGTGTTTGGACGCCCGCCAACATCGTGACATGCGTGCGCATCGTCTTTATTCCGGTGTTCATGATCGTGTCGGCGCTGTCTCACACGAGCGTTGCCGGTACGGATTGGAGCACCTTCGACGGCCCGCTCGCCGCCGCCGCCTTTATTCTGTACGTCATCCTGTCGTGCACAGATAAGGTTGATGGCTACCTGGCTCGTTCGCGCAACGAGATTACCGACTTCGGTAAATTCTTGGACCCCATCGCCGATAAGTTGCTCGTGTTCTCGGCTTTGCTGCTGTTCTTGGATTTTGGCGCCGTGACTGTGTGGTCCGTGTTCATCATCTTGTTCCGCGAGCTGCTGGTGAGCGCCCTGCGCATGGTCGCGAGCGCTGCCGGCGTGGTCGTCGCTGCCGATAAGCTCGGCAAGTATAAGACGGCGACCACGATGGTCTCCATCTGCGGTTACCTGTGCGTCTTTGCGATGGCCGGCTTGCACCTTGGCCCGCTGGCGCTGACGCTCGGCATCTACTCGGTGTCGCGCTTCCTGTACGCCGTTGCCGTTGTCCTGACCGTTATCTCGGGCGCCCAGTACTTCTGGAACTGCCGCAAGATCGTCTTTTCGGTCTAGGTCCTGGTGGGTATGACGGACTCTTTTGATCAGATTTCCGCACATAACGAGGAGCTGGCGCGTCATATTGTCGAGCGCGCGAGCGCTCGGGGCGTGACGGTTTCGACGGCTGAGTCGCTGACAGCGGGTATGATCGCCTCGACGATTGCCGATATCCCGGGCGCCTCGGCGGTGCTGCGTGGCGGTGCGGTGACCTACTGCGATGAGATCAAGCATCGCGTTTTGGGTGTTGATCAGGAGACGCTCGACCGCTATACCGCGGTGTCGCATCAGACCGCGCGCGAGATGGCGGCGGGTTCGCTGGAGCTGTACCAGAGCGATATTGCAGTGAGCGCAACGGGTTATGCCGGCCCCGGCGGCGGCACTGAGGACGATCCGGCTGGCACTTTCTATATTGGCTGGGCGTATCGCGCGGCTGATGGGGAAGTGCCGGTCGTGGACTCTGTGCGCTGCCACTATGAGGGCGACCGTTCGTGTGTTCGTGCCCATGCGGTCGCGGAGGCATTGGGACGCATTGCCCTTGTGCTCAACTCTATGGAATAGACGTGTTTTAAGGGGCCTTAGGGCCCCTTAATTGTGGAGATAGGGACCTCTGACAAATTCATCGTTTTTGCTGGTCATAGGTTTATTTTCGCCTTCCTTGCTTATATTTGGCCCTATGTGGTCAAGCATTTGGTCAGTATTTGGTCGGCGTTTGGTTGGGTTTTGGAAAGACTGCCTGCATATGATTGGCCTGAACGGTTGACCACGAACAGCCGTTCGTTTATTATCGATGCAGGTTGTTAAGAGGAGGGCTATTCATGGCCAAGAATTCAGGTCCCGTACGTACCGTTCATGCTCGCACGACGGGTAAAGAGCGCGATGAGATGATCGCCACCACCAAGGCCGAGATCGAGAAGAAATTCGGCCAGGGTTCCATCATGAGGTACGGCGACGGTGGTCCCGATCTCGAGGTCGAGGCCATTCCCACAGGCGCCCTGGCCCTCGATGCCGCGCTGGGCATCGGCGGCGTGCCGCGCGGCCGTATCGTCGAGATTTACGGTCCCGAGTCCTCCGGTAAGACAACGCTTTCGCTCGAGATTTTGGCAGAGGCCCAGGCTATGGGCGGCGTCGTGGCATTTATTGATGCCGAGCACGCGCTCGATCCCACGTATGCCGCTCGTATCGGCGTGGACATCGATGAGGTCCTCATTTCCCAGCCCGATACGGGCGAGCAGGCGCTCGAGATCGTCGACATGCTCGTGCGCTCTGGCGCCATCGATGCCATCGTCGTCGACTCTGTCGCCGCTTTGACCCCGCGTGCCGAGATCGAGGGCGAGATCGGCGATACTACGGTCGGCCTTCAAGCCCGTCTGATGAGCCAGGCGCTCCGTAAGCTCGCCGGCTCACTCGCCAAATCTAAAACGACCTGTATCTTCATTAATCAGTTGCGCGAGAAGATCGGCGTCATGTTCGGCAACCCCGAGACTACGACGGGCGGCCGCGCCCTCAAGTTTTTCTCGTCGGTGCGTATCGATATTCGCCGCATCGACAGCATCAAGCTCAAGGACGAGGTCATCGGCAATCGTGTGCGTGCCAAGGTCGTTAAGAACAAGGTGGCGGCACCGTTCCGCTCGGCCGAGTTCGACATCATGTACGGCACGGGCATCTCTAAGGAGGGCTCGATTCTGGACATGGCCGTCGAGTGCGGTATCTGCAAAAAGATGGGCTCTTGGTTTGCTTACGGTGAGGACAAGCTCGGTAATGGTCGCGAGGCCGCTAAGGCGTTCCTGCGCGAACACCCCGATTGTGCTGACGAGATCGAGCATAAGGTCCGCCTTGCCTGCGGTCTTGAGTTTGATGACGATGCTCCGTCCGAGGTTGAACTGACCGATCAGCCCGAAACTGAGGAGTTCGATGAGCTTTACGCCATCGATGGCTCCGCGATGCTCGATGATGATGACGAGTAGCGGATGCCCTCATGTCGTATACGGTGACCGAGGCAACGGTCGTCTTTCCCGATAAGAAGGCGGCCTCCTCGTTTTCGAGTGGGTATGCATCAAAAAAGCCTTGTGCACATATCGACTGTGAGCTCGAGGGCGGTTTTGAACGATCCATCTGGATTCCTGTTCGTGTCGCGCGCCTGTTCCTTAAAAATCGCCCCGATCTTCCCTGCGATTGGGATGAGTTTCGCGAGGCGGTGCAGCTCATTGAGCGTAAATGCGCGCTTACCATGGTGACTGAGATGTTGTCGCGCCGCGACCATGCCACAGGTGAGGTCCGTGACAAGCTGGCAAGTTACGGATTTCGCCAGCCCGCAATTGATTTCGCCGTCCAGCGTGCCACTGAGTATCGCTTTTTAGATGAGAACCGCTTTTGTTCGTACTTTATCGAGGAACGCAAACGACGCGGTTGGGGACAGCGTAAAATCGAGACCGAGCTCAAGCGCCGTCATGTCGTACTCGATGATATCCCCGGCTACCCCGAGGATTATTTTGCCGTGGAGGACGACTTGGCTCGCGCATCGGCTTTACTCGCGAAGCGTCGTGTTCCCGAGACGCGTGGATTCGAAAAGCTCGTCCGGTTTTTGATGGGCAAGGGCTTTTCGTACCACATTGCCGCCGATGCCGTTAAGGCGCGTCTCGATGCCGAACGTGAGGAATGTGCAGTTTAGACACATGCTAGAAGCATGTGTTTTGCGTACCAGCCGTTCACCGTGTTTTAGACGCCGTACCGGGTCCATTTATTTGACAGTTGTTGCGGTTCAACGTACGATAAACACTGTCATTTGCTTTGTGATATGTGCTCATCTTTGATGAGTTTGTTTATATGTTTATCTGTATCCGACCCGCATAAGCTGCGCCCATATTACTCAAATGTCGCGAGCCGTTCGTAAGGACGGTTCGCTTTGTTGTGTAACGAATCCATAAAAAGGAGTGAGCATGCCTATCATCGCAGCGCTCGTTGGCATCGTTTTGGGTGCCATCGCCGCCATTGCCTACATGCGCACCGCCAAGCAGGGTAGTCTTCACGAGGCCGACGAAAAAATCCAGTCGGCACACGCACAGGCTGAGTCCCTGATCGGTGATGCTAAGCGTCAGGCCGAGACCCTCAAAAAAGAGGCTCTACTCGAGGCTAAAGAGGAGATCATCAAGAACAAGCAGGCCGCCGAGGCCGAGGACAAGCAGCGTAAGAACGAGATTCGTACGCTCGAGAACCGCGTGATGCAGCGCGAGGAATCCCTTGATCGCCGCAACGACGCTCTCGACAAGCGCGAGCATCAGCTGTCCAGCCAGGCTGGTCAGGTCGAGAAGCGCTCCCGTGAGCTCGAGGAGCTCTGTGCAAAGCAGACCTCCGAGCTCGAGCGTATCGCCGACCTTACCCGCGAGGACGCCCACAAGGAGCTCCTCGATAAGGTTCGCGGCGAGGTCACCCACGAGGCCGCCACGATCATTCGCGAGTCCGAGCAGCAGGTTCGCGCCGAGTGCCACAAGACCGCCCAGGAGATTCTGTCTCTGGCGATTCAGCGCTGCGCTGCCGACCACACTGCCGAGGTCACCGTTACCTCCGTGCACATTCCCTCTGATGACCTCAAGGGCCGTATCATCGGTCGCGAGGGTCGCAACATCCGGACCTTCGAGCAGGTTTCCGGCGTCAACCTCGTGATCGACGACACGCCCGAGACCGTCGTTCTTTCGAGCTTCGACCCGGTCCGTCGTGAGACCGCCCGTGTCGCCCTCGAGAACCTCATCGCCGACGGCCGCATTCACCCTGCCCGTATCGAGGAGATGTATCACAAGGCCGCCGACCTGGTTCAGCAGCGCGTGCGCGAGGCTGGCGAGCAGGCTGCCTTCGATACCGGCATCCACGACCTGCACCCCGAGATCGTCAAGACCCTTGGTGCCCTGCGCTACCGTACCTCGTTTGGTCAGAACGTGCTTCAGCATTCCCTCGAGGTCTCTGATCTGTGCGGCGTGATGGCTTCCGAGCTTGGCCTGGACGTTGTGACCGCCAAGCGCGCCGGCCTGCTTCATGACCTGGGCAAGGCAATCGACCACGACGTCGAGGGCCCGCATGCCGTCATCGGCGCCGAGCTTGCCCGCCGTTATGGCGAGAAGCCCGTTATCGTCCACGCTATTGAGGCTCACCATGCCGATGTCGACCCCAACACGGTGCTCGATGTCCTGGTGCAGGCCGCCGATGCTGTCTCTGCCTCTCGCCCCGGTGCCCGTCGCGAGTCTGCCGAGAACTACATCAAGCGTCTTGAGAAGCTCGAGGAGATCGCCAACTCCCATGACGGCGTCGAACGTACCTATGCCATGCAGGCCGGTCGCGAGGTCCACGTCATGGTCCAGCCGGACAAGATTTCCGATGCCCAGTCCACGGTTCTGGCTCACGATATCGCCCATCAGATCGAGGAAGAGATGGAGTATCCCGGTCAGGTGCGCGTCGTCGTGATTCGCGAGAGCCGCGCTGTCGATATCGCTAAATAACATGAACGACGCGAACGAGCTCATCTCATTTATCGCGTCGATGTCGGGGGAGGGCAACCTTCGCGTCGAGGAGAACCTTGGCGAGGGGTATGTCCGCCTCCGCGTTTCGGAGGCCGAGCGGCGCCAGGCAAAGCACGACATCCAGCATGTCGAGGATATTGTCATCGAAATGCTGCGCAACGCCCGTGATGCTGGCGCCGACAAGGTCTATCTCGCCACGACCAAGGAAGATGGCGTTCGTACGCTCGTCTTTCTGGATAACGGCTCGGGCGTGCCGCAGGATATGCAGGAGCGCATCTTCGATGCCCGCGTTACCTCTAAGCTCGAGAGCATGAAGATGGATCGTTGGGGCGTCCACGGTCGAGGCATGGCATTGTTCTCGATTAAGCAGAACACCGATGAGGCACGCGTTGTTGCGTCGGATGTTGACCTTGGCTCGGTCTTTAAGGTGAGCGTCGCTACCGACCGACTTGGCGAGCGCGCCGACCAGTCCAGCTGGCCTCAGGCCGTGAAGGACGAGGACGGCCACTATGTCTGCGCCCGTGGCCCTCACAACATCATTCGTGCTGCCTGCGAGTTTGCCCTCGAGGAGCTGCGCGCCTGTGATGTCTATCTGGGGTCTCCGTCGGAGATCGCCGCGACGCTGCATGCGCAGGCCTCCAGCCGTCTCGATGCTTCTCGTCTTTTGTTTATCGATGACGAAGCCGAGCTTCCGGTGGTCGATCGTCTGGGTCTTGCTTCGGATGCGGAAGACTTTATTCGTATCTGTTCGGGTTTGGGTCTTGAGATGTCCGAGCGTACGGCGCATCGCATCTTGGCGGGCCAGATTAAGCCCGTTCGCGGCGTGACCGCGCGCCTGCTTCGCGAGCGCGATTCGTCCTCGCATGCGTCTGCTCCGGTCGATCTTGCCAAGGATCGTCGCGGGCTGCGTATTGCCAAGGACGACATGGCGCAGTTTTCGCGAGCGGTGGAGCGCGACTTTAACGATCTTGCAGCGCGGTACTATCTCAACCTTTGCGGCGACCCCAAGATTCGTGTTTCGCGTGATCGTATTACCGTGACGTTTGATCTTGCCAAAGAGGAATAGCATCTTTACCGAGTTCGTTCGGTACGATACAGTTATTGCAGTTAAAACGTACTTTTAAACGCAGGAGTTTCTTCATGGATTGCCTGAAGGTATCAAGCAAATCATCGCCCGCGTCCGTTGCCGGCGCCATCGCCGGCATGGTCAAGGATGGTGTGCCCGTCAACATCCAGTGTGTCGGCGCCGGTGCCGTCAACCAGGCCATTAAGGCCGTTGCTATCGCGCGCGGTTTTTTGATTCCAACCGGTTTTGATATTTCCTGCGCGCCCGTGTTCTCCGACATCCTCATTAACGGGGAGTCGCGCACGGCCATCCGCCTTTCTATCTACGTTCACCAGATTAATCGAGCTGCTATGGATAACGTCGTCATGGATGATGTTAAGCCTGTGGCATAGCTTCTGCTTGCCTTGTTTCGCTCCCCATCGTTAGGACTTATGCACATGGACCAGCGTTCCGTACGCGATATTCTTGCCGGTAAAACCTACTTTATCCGCACCTTTGGCTGTCAGATGAATCAGCACGACTCCGAGCGCGTGAGTGGCCTGCTCGACTCATATGGCTGCCTTATGGCGCTCGATCCGGAGCATGCTGACATTGTCGTGTTCATGACGTGCTGCGTTCGCGAGGCCGCTGACACCCGTCTGTACGGTCAGTGCAACTCTTGTAAGAGCCTCCCGTCTTCGCCCTCGGGCAAGCGTGTGGTTGCCGTGGGCGGCTGCATCGCGCAGCGCGACGGCGAGGGTCTGCTCACCAATGTCGACAACGTCAATGTCATCTTTGGCACGCATTCCATCGCGCATGTTGCCGAGCTCATTGCCGAGGCATTCTTGGACGGCAAGCGTCATATTCGCACCAATGAGCACGAGGACACGGATGCTATGAGCATGCCGTGGCATCGTGAGACCCAGTATCACGCGTGGGTCCCCATTATGACGGGCTGCAACAATTTCTGCACCTATTGCATCGTGCCGTATGTGCGCGGTCGCGAAAAGAGCCGTCCTTTCGATGAGATTGTCGACGAGGTGACCGGTCTAGTGCGCCAGGGCGTGCGTGAGATCACGCTTCTGGGACAAAACGTCAACTCCTATGGTCGCGACCTGTTTGGCAAGCCGCGCTTTGCCGACCTGTTGCGTGCCGTGGGCGATACGGGTGTAGAGCGTATTTTCTTTACTTCGTCGCACCCCAAAGACCTGCTGCCCGAGACCATCGACGCTATGGCCGAGACGCCCGCCGTCATGCCGCAGCTGCACCTGGCAGTTCAGTCGGGCTCGACGCGCATCCTTAAAGAGATGAATCGTCGCTATACGCGCGAGGATTATCTGGGGCTCGTCGATCGCATCCGCAATCGCATGCCCAATATCGCGCTTTCAACCGATATCATCGTGGGTTTCCCCGGCGAGACCGAGGAAGACTTTGAGCAGACGCTCTCGCTGGCCGAAACGGTCCGTTATGCTCAGGCCTATACGTTTATCTATTCCAAGCGCGCCGGTACTCCGGCCGCCGAGATTGACGATCCCACGCCGCATGAGGTAATTCTCGAGCGCTTCAACCGTCTGGTGAAGGTTATCGAGACTACTGCGCACGAGTATAACCAAGGTGAGCTCCAGACCGTTGTGCCGGCGCTTATCGAGGGTACGAGCAAAAAGAATGACGCGGTGCTGCTGGGCAAGAGTCCTAAGAATCAGACCGTTCACGCACCGATTCCTGAGGGCTACAGCATCGATCAGTTGATTGGCAAGATTGTCGATGTTCACGTCGACGTTGCCAAGACGTGGTATCTGTCCGGATCCGTTGTGGGCGAGCCGCGCTAATGATTTCTCCCGGGGCGGGCCTTTCCGCCGTTGCGATTGTCGGTCCGACCGCGGTTGGCAAAAGTGATGTCGCGGATCGTTTGGCAGCTCGCCTTTCTTCCGAAGTGCTGTCGTGTGACGCGATGCAAATCTATCGAGGCATGGATATCGGCACTGCCAAGATGGCACCCGAGGAATGCACGGCGCCGCTACGCCTGGTCGATATTGTTGAACCAGGCGTTGCATATTCTGCAGCGCTGTATCAGGCAGACGCTCGTGTGCATGTTGAGCGCTTGCTGGGCGAGGGTCGCCTGCCGGTGTTTTGCGGGGGTACAGGCTTGTATCTCAAGGCCGCCCTGGATGAGATGGATTTTCCCTCGGGCGAGCTTGAGGACAATCGCCGCGCGAGGTATCAGGAGCTTGCCGAGCGCATTGGCGAGGAAGCGCTACACGCGCTGCTTGCCGAGCGTGACCCCGAGTCCGCTGCGGTCATCCACCCCCATAATGTTCGTCGCGTGATTCGCGCGCTCGAAATGCACGATGATGGCGTGTCCTACGCACAGCAAAAGGCGCAGTTTAGTGTTCCGCGCGAGTATTATCACGCTCTATGGTTTGGATTGACGCGTAATCGCGAGGCGCTTTACGAGCGTATTAACCTACGCGTCGATCTGATGTTTGAGCAGGGTCTTATTGATGAGGTTCGCGGTCTTATGGACCAGGGGCTGGGAGATGCCCTGACTTCGATGCAGGCGATTGGCTATAAAGAGATTATCGATGCCTTTGACGGCGTGATTTCTATGGATGAGGCTCGCGAACTCATCAAGATGCGTTCGCGTCGCTATGCCAAGCGTCAGCTTTCGTGGTTTAAACGCGATGACCGCATCGTGTGGTTCGATATGGACGAGTTTACGATCGATGAGGTCGTTGGGGATATCCTTCACCGTATCGAGGCGGCCTAATGGCTCGGTTTCCCCTCGTTCCCACGGCGCCTGAGCCCGAGCGTGCCGTTCTTGTCGGAGTTGAGTGGCGTGATAACGCTTGGCCGCTCGACCGTTCGCTTGACGAGCTTGAGCGCCTGGCCCATACGGCTGGCGCCCAGTGCGTGGCGCGTTTGTCACAGCGTCTAGTTAAGCCCTATCCAAAATCGTTTATTGGCTCCGGTAAGGTTGAGGAGCTCTGCGGGCTCGTGCATCGTATGGATGCCGATGTTGTTATCTTCGATGACGATTTAACGCCCTCGCAGCAGTCTTATCTGGAGAAAGCCGTGGGCGAACCGGTTAAAATTATCGACCGCACGGCGTTGATTCTCGATATCTTTGGCCTGCACGCTCAGACTCGTGAGGGCCGCCTGCAGGTGCAGCTAGCCCAATTGCAGTATCTGTTACCCCGCTTGCGCGGTATGTGGAGCCATCTTGCTAAAGAGCAGACACGCGGTGGCATTGGTTCGCGATTTGGGCAGGGCGAAAGCCAGCTCGAGGTTGACCGACGTTTGATTCGCAACAAGATCGCCGCGCTTCGTCGCGAGCTTAAGCAGGTTGAACAGCGTCGCGATGTCCAGTCAAAGAGCCGTATCGAGTCGCCGGCGTTTCGCGTTGCCTTGGCCGGTTATACCAATGCCGGTAAGTCGACGTTGCTCAATCGCCTGACCGGGTCTACGGTGCTTTCACAGGACAAATTGTTTGCCACGCTCGATCCAACGACGCGCTCGTATCGCTTGCCCGGCGGTCGTGGTATGACCATTACCGATACCGTTGGCTTTATTCAAAAGCTACCGCATGGTCTCGTTGATGCCTTTAAGTCCACGCTGTCTGAGGTTCTTGGTGCCGACTTGATCCTTAAAGTTGTGGATGCCTCTGACGAGGATTACGAGCGCCAGCTCGAGGCAGTCGATCGCGTTCTTGACGAGATCGGTGCCGGCGAGCGTTTGACGCTTACGGTGTTCAATAAAATCGACCTACTCGATAGCGTCGATCGATTGGGCTTCCATCGTCGCTATCCCGAGGCCGTGCTGTTCTCGGCCCAGACGGGCGAGGGGCTCGACGATCTCGTCGACCGTATTGCTCGTGAGGCCGCTGCCACCGATGTGTTGCTCTCTGCTGATATCCCGTATCGCGAGGGTGCCCTCATCACGTTAGTGCATGAGCAGGGAACCCTTCTGCATGAGGAATATCTAGAGGATGGCGTTCGCATTGTGGCGAAGTTGCCGGCCCGAATCGCGCCGCGTCTTGAGCGCTATCGTACGGAATAAACGAGTTCTAGTACGCCTAGAATGACAGGTTGATGGAGCAGGTAAAACGGTAAGGCATGTCTACCGAGGACTGCGAGCGCCGGGATGGGATTGGCGTATGCCCATGCTGGCGCTTCGAGGCTTGATGCTTGTGCTGCCTGGGCAGCAAAAAAGCCGGTAAGGTACATAAAGACAAACGGAATGAGCGGATAGTAGTCTCCCGAAACAAAACCCGGGCTCGGGAATCCAAGCCACGCCAGGTGGGGGAGTGGGTAGACCGCTTTTGGAATGCCCCAGGTTAGGGCAAAAAGAACAAGGCACGCTGCGATGCCCCACGAGCCCGGTAATTTTTGGAGTAACGGACGGGTGAGTGCAACCACTGCAGTGCACGCTGCCATGCAATAAATGATGCCAAAGTTTACTGAATCGTCGACTGATACCAGTATAGTTGCAATCCATACGATCAAGGCTGCGGCTGAGTATTTGAGAGCGCGCTTAACGTTATTGCGCGAGAGCGTGCACATCCAACCGGCGATAAACAAAAATACCCAGCTGATACTAGCGCGCCAGATATCTTGGAATACGGTTTCGGTAAACCATGGCATATCCCATCCATATAGGTAGGCCAAATCGTAGCAGGCGTGAAAACCTGCCATCGACAGCATCGTAAACCCGCGGACGGTATCAAATATGGTGATGCGTTTTTGCATTACGAGAACCGGCGCATTAAACCGACAACCTTACCCAAAATAACGGGGTTCGTTGCATAGATGGGCTCCATAGTGTCGTTCTCTGGCTGCAAGCGCACGCGCCCTTGCTCCTTGTAGAACGTCTTGACGGTCGCCGAGCCATCGATCATGGCCACGACGATTTCGCCGTTCATGGCGCTCTTTTGCTCGCGAACGATAATGTAGTCACCGTTGTAGATACCAACGTTGATCATTGAGCTCCCGTGCACTTCAAGGATAAAGGAGCCCTGGTCTGTGGCGATTTCGGTCGGGATGGTAAAGGTGTCCTCGATATTTTGCTCGGCCAGAATGGGAATCCCAGCCGCGACGCGACCGACGAGCGGCAGCGAGACCGTTCCGCGGGGCGCTGTGGGTTCATCGGATTTGGAAATCGAGACAGAAGATCCGTCCTCATCAAAGAGCTCTAGGGCGCGTGGCTTGGTGGCATCGCGCTTGAGCAGCCCTCGAGCCTCCAAGGCAGAGAGGTGAGCATGCACCGTGCTGGGGGAGGAGAGGCCTACGGCCGACGCCATTTCGCGCACACTGGGCGGATAGCCCTTCTCCTGCTGATATTCCTTGATGAAGTCGTAAATCTGCTGCTGACGCTTGGTAATTTTGCGAGCCATCAGGGGATCCTCTCTGCCAATGTCAAACAAATGTTCGATTATTGCTTGACAGGAACAACTGTTCGAAGATAATAATAACCGAACATTCGTTCTCGCGCTAGACATTTTTGTCCGCGCGGCTTGATAAAACTGTTCTCAGCAAAACACGCGAGAGGAGAACATGATGAACGCAACGAATATGGTCCAGGGAAACCTCGCCCTTAAGCTCGAGACGCCTGCAGAACCTACTTTTACGGTTGTTCAGGGTGGCCGCTCCGGCATTCAGCCTTTGACCGTAAAGCCTGCTCGCAATCAGCAGGCTGTAGTCGCGCCGGCCCGCGTTTCCCTGAAGGTTCCGACGATTGTCGCCGTCGCCGTTGCGCTTACGCTCTTCTTTGTCCTCGCTACGTCGGTCTTTAGCGCTCGTCACGCCGCGTATGCCGAGTCCGTTTCCAACATTACCTACGAGACCATTCGCGTTCAGCCTGGCGATTCTCTTTGGTCGCTTGCCGAAGAATATCCAATCGAAGGCCTTTCCACGCAAGAGACTTCCGACATGATCCGTAGCGTCAATCATCTGGAGCATGGTTCGCTCGCCGCCGGTGCGCATCTTAAGGTTCCTGCTCGTTCGTAATCATTATCGCGCTGCGCATGGTACCCTTGTTATCGTTTAAGAGGAGGTACCATGCGCTGTCCCAAATGCGGCAAGGCACATACCCGCGTCGTTGATTCCCGCATGCAGGAATCTAATAACACCATCAAGCGCCGTCGCGAATGCTGCTCATGCAATTATCGCTTTACGACGTATGAGCGTTGTGAAGACCCAATCGAGGTCATTAAGTCTGACGGAACCAAGCAGCGGTTCGATCGCAATAAGCTGCTGGTCGGTTTGATGCGCGCCACGATCAAGCGAGATATCGACACTAAAAAGCTCAACGAGATCATTGACGATATAGAGGTCGAGCTTCGCTCCCGTACGCTCACGGCCGTTACGTCTCATGAGTTGGGCGATATGGTTCTTAAACGGTTGGCCAAGATCGATAAAGTGGCCTACATCCGCTTTGCTTCGGTCTATCGCGATTTCAAAGACGTCGATGAGTTTCTGCAAGAGCTCGACAAGTTAAGGTGATTTCATGTCCAACATTACTGTTAACATTAAACGTCTCGACCCAACCGTCGAGCTTCCCAAATACGCCCATTCTACGGATGCCGGTCTCGACCTGCGTTCCAACGAGGATTGCAGTCTGAAGCCCTTTGAGCGTCGTCTGGTCTCCACGGGCCTAGCTATCGCCCTACCTGACGGCTACGCCGGCTTCGTCCAGCCCCGCAGCGGCCTGGCTATCAAGCAAGGCCTGTCTATAGTCAACACTCCTGGCCTCATCGATGCCCACTACCGAGGAGAGCTCAAAGTCATCCTCATCAACCTAGACCCCACGAACAACATCAAAATCAACAAAGGCGACCGCATCGCCCAACTTGTCATCCAAGAAGTCCCTATGGTTAACCTCGTAGAAGTGGAAGAACTAGACGAAACCGACCGAGGCAACGGAGGTTTCGGCTCCAGCGGCGTAGCTTAGGGGCGCTCGTATCCCTCCCGCCTGCCTCTCACACATATCATTCCATGCTCAAACATTCTCGCTTCGCTTCGCTCGCTGCGAAACTGCGCGTGGAACGATATGTGTGAGAGGCAGGCGGGAGGCTACTCGCTTAAAAAAATAATTACATTCTAGTAGGCCAATGCGACAAAGGAACAATCCCTTTGTCGCATTGGCTTACTATATTTAGATTTTCCGGTTTCGCCTTTGCAGGTTCTAGCGGTGGGGTGTCTGGTATAGCTGCTAGTACGTAAACGCAGCTTACCCGTGGGAGGCCCCTATATATCGTCCCGCGCGCAGTTTCGCAGCGAAGCGAGAATGTTTGAGCACGGGATGATATATAGGGGCCTCCCACGGGTAAGCGGACTGTCCGATGCTAGCGGATATGCGCGGGTTTTCCGCCCCAGTAGAAGCGGCAGAAGGCTCGTTTGCGCTTTTGGGGTTTGCCTACGAGCTCCATGGTTGCGATGGCTATGTCTTCGGCTGCGTGGGGGCGGCGTAGTACTTCGCCGTTGATGAGTAGGGCTTTGAGTGATTCGGGATGGTCGTGCAAGTGACGTAGGGTAACGATGAGCTCTCGTGCGGTGGTGACATGCATGCTGGCGCCCATGCCGGTGAGCATGGTGGTGTTGGCCTTTTCCTGGCCATAGGACTTGCCCAGCAGGATCATCGGCAGATGTGCGCAGAGGCACTCAGTGACCGTGAGTCCGCCCGATTTGAGGATTGCCAGGTCGCAGCCGTGCATGAGGGCCGCCATGTCATCGACATAGTCCAACACCGTGACGTTCTCGAGCTTCATGGCCTCGAAGAGTGTCTTCAGCCGGGTGGCATACTCCACGTCTTTGCCGGGCAAAAAGACAAAGTGCATGTCTTCGAAGCTTCGCAGGAAGGGGAGTGTGTGGTCCATCGCCGCGCGAAAGCGGACGTAAGGCTGAGGCAAGCTGGCGCCGGCCATTACCAGCACGACGGTCTTGTCGGTAGGGAGGTTGAACTTGGCTAGTTCTTCCTCGCGATTGTAATCCGTGTCGAATCCGGCGCGAATAGGAATGCCGGTAATGCGAATCTTTGCCTCGGGCACCTCGCGCGGACGCAGCGTTTCGGCCATAAATTCGTTGGCAACACAGAATAA
>ERZ1035027.557-NODE-557-length-20964-cov-5.755608_pt1 | contig 20964 bp, 20 predicted proteins | sample MGYA00520604_ERZ1035027 | MGnify/ENA primary metagenome ERZ1035027 (study PRJEB33766, sample SAMN09781743) | gut metagenome | biome: gut microbiome | host: Homo sapiens | place: Madagascar | study: EMG produced TPA metagenomics assembly of the PRJNA485056 data set...
AGGCAAAGAAGAATGCTTCTATTTCTTCTATCAGAAGTAATGTGGTGGATCAGAAGACATTAAGAGAAGTGCAGCTTAAAGTAATGGGACAGTTAAAAGATTACCTGGCTCATACATTTGGACCGATGGGTTCCAACAGTATGATTCTGCAGGGAAATACGGTGGCCGCTCTGAATACGAAGTATACCAAAGACGGGCATAATGTATTGAGCAAGATTCAGTACGACAATCCGATTGAGAATACTATCTGTAAAGAATTGGAGTCTATCACAGGTCATGTGGAGCATGTGGTTGGTGACGGTACTACATCCGCTGTGGAATTATCTGCTACTATCTTTGAGTATCTTGATATGCTGATGAATACCTCTCTGAAAGGCCAGCCTCCATATGAAGTAATTCGTCACTTCAAGATGATTGTTGAGAAGGTGCAGCGGAAAATTCTGGAGTCCAAGAGAGATGTTACTCTTGATGACATTTACAATATCTGTATGACTTCCACTAACGGTGATACAGATGTTTCTGATATGATTACACAGGTATATCAGAAGTTTGGATTTGATGTTGACATTACAGTTGGTATTTCCAATGACACCAGTACAAAACTGAAATCTTACGATGGTCTGGTGTTAAATGAGCCGTACTCTGATCCGGCGTATATTAACCGTGTTGATAACGGTACATGCGAATTACATAATCCGAAAATCTATGCATTCCAGGATCCGGTGGATACTCCGGAAATGATTTCTTTATTTGAGAAAATTGTATATGAAAATATCATCTTACCTATCAATGAAGAAAGAACCAAAGAGATTGTCCCAACCGTTATTTTGACGACCAAATTCTCCAGAGATGCATCTCCATTGATTATTAAGCTGGTATCTGTATTGAATCAGTATATCGGTGCAAATGCATCTCAGAAACCTCCGATTCTGATTGTAACCAACATTACTACTGTTGATGAGGGTGTATATCAGGATATCACAAAACTTTGTGGTGTTCCGTTGATTCGTAAGTACATTGATCCGGAGATTCAGAAACATGATCAGGAAACTGGTATGGCGCCGACTCTGGAGACTGTTAGTTCCTTCTGTGGTCAGGCAGAAATGGTAGTAGCGGATTCTGAGAAAACAAAATTTGTGAATCCGAAGAATATGTATGATAAAGATGGAAACGAGTCAGTAGAGTATCTTTCCCTGATGGAGTGGCTGAAATCTGAGCTGACAAGTGCTCAGAATAACAATGAGAGTATTGGGACGATTGCTGCTTTAAAGAAGAGAATCAGAGCTATCGGTGGAAACATGGTTGAGTATCTGATTGGTGGTATTGATGTGGCTGATCGTGATTCTAAAAGAGATCTGGTTATTGATGCAGTTAAAAACTGCAAGTCCGCATCATTGAATGGTGTTGGTGAAGCGGCTAACATCGAAGCCCTTATCGCTATTGGAGAGATCTATGAAGACATGGATAACCATGATGATACTGAGGTAAATAAAATGATCGATTCTTGTATTCTGGAGATTCTTTACACTTCATACTTTGAGGTAATCAAAGGACTCTATATGAGTATCATGGATGAGGAATCTGCAGTGAAGACGATCGAAACTGCTATGGAGAAACATTGTGCGCTGAATCTTTATACCAGAGAGTATGATGGAAAGGTATGCTGCTCAATTGATCTTGATATCAAGATCTTGGATGCGATCTCTAAGATTGTGACTGTTATGGCTACAAGTAATCAGTGTATTCTGCAGGCGCCTGGCTTAAACTGCTATAATTAATCTGTGAATATGATTGGGGTAGATATAATATCTACCCCGATTGGAGGTATTTATGACTTTTGAGGAATATATTGCTAATCCATTAGGAAAAAACAATGCGGTGATGTCCGCTGTTGTTAGGGAAGCTATTCGTTCGGACTATACAAAACGATTTGACAATCTCTTATTAAGAGAGAATGGTCAGATTAAGTATGCTATGTATAAAGAAAAGAATGATCTCTTTGTGCATATCAAGATTCCTTCAGAAGTTGTAAAGGACTTCTATTACGATGTCGTCTTAAAGTTCATGGGGGTTAGTTTAACAAAGCGAATCAATGAGTGTGAAACACAATTCTTTTCGAATGATCCGGCTTTCGTGTTTACATATGCTTATGTATTTCAACAGAATAAGTTATTCATTCCGGAATTAAAATCTAAGATGAGTAAACGAGCACTGAGGGAGAAGCCGAGAGAAAAGAATAAAGAAGAACTCTTAGGTTATGTAAAGAGTCTTTATTTCGCTTATCTGTTTATGAGACAAAGAGGATTATTCAATCCAATTCAGATTAATTCAGCGACTAATTTTGATCAACGCTGGTTGCTTTCTAATGTCATGGATGCTGATCTGAAAGTGCAGTTAAGACAGGAAGAGGGAGCCAAGGTTTCTAAAGCTAAGAAAGTAGAAGTATCGAAAAATGTAGCAAAGAAAATTGATCGACTGGGAGTAAACGATAGTACGAAAGACCGTCTTGCTATAAAGACAAGCAATAAAATGAAAGTAAAGAAGACTCTTCCATCATTAACTTCTAAGACAACAAATTCAACTAGAACTACAAAGAAAACTGGAATAAATCGAAAAAAGAAATAAGTTATACATTATAGAGGTGACTATAATATTGGACTAGGAGGATTTGTTCAATGGATAACAATGTATATCAAGGAATTAAACCTGACGTTGATAGTTGGGTTCCTGATGTTCCTGATGTGATCTTTAAAACGGTAAAGGGCTTTATATTAGCCCCTATATCAAGTGTATGGAATATTGAAAATGATCCGGCTTTGGACGTATTTAATATCCAGGCAAAGAAATGTTATAATGGAGAAGACATGAGAAATCATGTTTGTCTTTATCTCAATTACTTTGAAAAGTACTATGATCAAGACAAAGAGCTGTTCATGGTTATCGCAAATATCAAATGGATGATGCGATACAGAGCAGACATATATAAAAAAGAAAACTTTATATTTGATATTAAGCGGTACATATTATCCCAGACAATTGTTTCGAAAGTTGAACAGATGGTTGAGGATCATTATGCACTGAATCTGAATTATAATAATATCAGTAATCCACCGCTTCAATATACAAACTCTGATGCTAAAAAGTTCATGAGTATTAGTATTTTGATGTGTTTCGTGATTCCTCTGATTACTCATTTTGCACAGCAGATTCGTATCGGAACGATCGACGAATTTATATTGGAATGCTATGAGCCAATTCTGTATTATTATGAATCAGAAGTTGATATCTATGCGAAATTAAGAGAAACCTCTTATACAAACGTCGCAAAGAATGAGAAAATGAATGCTTTGGTCTGGGATAAACAGAGTATTCGAGGAAAAGATACTGTAACTCATTCCGTCGATTCTGTAGATAATATTATCTTAAATCTGATCCCGAAGTATAACTTCAATCAGAATATGGTAAATATGAACTGGGTTTCTATTCAGAAGAATACGAAATTCAAGATCACAGATATCGGATTTGAATTTACTTTTATCCCACTGTCTTCATCCAGAAGAGATGAGGATTCTGTATCTGATTATGATAAGTTTGAAGCAACTCAAACGAAACAGTCAGAAGCTTTGTATCTGCAGAATAAGGCGAACTGTGCTCATACGATGAAAACGATTCAGTCATTCTTTAAACCGTTTAATCCAGCAGAGATTGCTTATCATGAAAAATTCTTCTCTACAGAAGAGGGAGGAATTCATCCATTCCAGCAGACTTTATGTTTTAACTTATTCTATAAATACTTTGGAGACACTACACCAGTATATGCAAACAATATTAATGGAGTCATTAAGTTAATACTTGCTGCAAAATGGTTACTGCAGAATCAGAGAATGATCTTGCTTCCGTATATCATATCCGGAAGAGTTGATAAATTGGTAGCACGTAAATCTCTGAATATCAAAGAGAAGCAGAGAGTAGAGGCATCCAAGTATTATCCAATGGTAATGGAGAAGTATCAGAATGAAAAGATTATTAAACAGATCTTGTCCACTATCGCAACGTTAATCAGTTCCGATTTCAGTATTGTTGATTTTGAGCATCAGGAACTGACAGGTAGACATCTTGATGTACTGCCTGAAGTTATTATCGAAGAGTATCTTGCTTATACTCTTTTGATCTAAAAGAAAAACATCAGGGGTACTATTATGTATCCCTGATCATTGAGAGGAGAAGTTGTTATGGGTTACTACTTTGAAGCAATTATTGACATTTGTATTCGGAATCTGAAAACACCTGGAGTGATCTTTCCGCTGATCGTTTTAGTTATTGGATTCATATTTTTCAAAGCATATCAGTATTATCTTGAGTCGGCAACTAAATATATGCCGAAAGAAGTTATTGCGAATATTAAACAGGCCTATTTAACGGAATTAGAAAGAGACAATATTCTATCCTGTGCATTCTATCAATGCCTGTTTTATCTGTGCTTCATTATTGGAACGGTTTTTGAAATTATTTTTTGTTTTTTCGTATGGATCAGAGCCGTTCTTAGTTTCTTTGTAATTTCTAGCTTTCTGGAATTTAAAGAGTTGATTATTATAAAACCCTTTATCTTATCATTAGTGGCTGGAATTATTCTAGCTTTGTTTAGAGCTATGTATATGAAAATTCAGTCTAATACTGCTTTTGTCAAAGAACTTAATAAGCGTAGAAAAGAAATCATAGAATTAGATGAATCTGGACGTATTTGATAATACATAAATCCGTACTCTATAATAGAGTACGGATTTTTACTGCCTTTTATACATGCTATTAAAAAGAGGTGAAATAATGAAAGAAATGTTTGAACTTGGGGAAGCTTTTAAACAATTTATATTGTCTCATATACCGAGAGCTAGATTAGCAAGTGGTGGAACAGTGATAAATTGTAGATGTTTTGAATGCGGAGATTCTAATAATTTGAGATCTGCTCATATGTATCTCTTCCCACCAGAAAGAAATAAACCAGCTTGGTACTATTGCCATTTATGTCAGGCTCATGGAATGATTACTCATTCAAAATTGATTGAATGGAATATCTATGATGATGAGATGGCACAAGAATTAAATCTCCATAATGCTAGAGTATCAAAGTATAAATCGGTTCAGAATAAGTTTACAACAAGACGGTTTCAGACAATAAATGACTTCATTACAATGGATCAGACTACGCAGATTAAAATGAAGTATTTTAATAATCGTTTAGGTTTAAACTTACAGCCACAAGATTTCTTAAATTTGAAAGTAGTATTGAATTTGAAAGATATGCTTTCAAGAAATGAAACGAAACCCACAAGACAGCCCAATGTTATTAATGATCTTGATAGAGCATTCATTGGATTCATGTCTTTAGATAATGCATTTGTAACAATGCGACGTTTAGATAATCAGAAAGTGTATGAATCGGTAGACTATCGCTATGTTAATTATCGTATCTATGATAAGGAAGATACTACACAGAGATTCTATGTGATTCCTACAGCAGTAAATTTACTATCTGTAGAGCCGATCCATATCCATATATCCGAAGGAGCTTTTGATATTATTTCGGTTTATTATAATTTAAGAAACCGGGAGCATGGTATTTATGCTGGAGCATGTGGATCAAATTATATAGGATTGGTGATGTACTTTATCGAGACATTACGAATTCCAAATTTATGCTTCCATCTTTATCCTGATAATGATAAGTACGGTGGACAGAATAAGATATCTATTATAGGAAATTTATTAGAATCATTAAGAATTCCATTATTCATTCATCGAAATACTTCTCCAAATGAGAAAGATTTTGGTGTAAGTTTAGATAGAATTAGAGAGTCTATAGTACCAGGTAACCAGAGTGCCAAATTTCAACACTTCTATAATCATTAATAGGAGGTGAAATTTATGGGAAAATATATTAATACAAGTTATGCAGATAGCATCCAGAGTATATCCGATATGAGTAAAGATTTGATTAATCATCCTTATTATCCCTTTAACGACAAAAGGGGAATTATAGTAACGAAAAATTACTATAATATTAATAAGGAGATGTCTACTCTGGATGAAGGTGCCCAGATCCATCAGTCTGAATTAGGACCTGAATGCCCTTTCCGCTATAATCGTATTAAAGGACTTATCTTATATGGGTTCCCAAAAATTGAACTGAATATGGACATTGGTGATTTCGGCTTAGAGTCATCTGAGATTACAGGTGAATGCTATTTGATGCCAAATACAATCATTCCTATTGAGAACGATTATTTTGAAATTCCTTTCTTGGAAGACAATGTATGGCTATTTAAAGTAACGAAAGTGGATCCTGATACATTACCAAATGGATACAATGTATATAAGATCAGTTTCATTCTTGACCGTACCGATAATGAAAGTTCTATTATGGATTTGGTTGTAAAAGAATTCACCTGTGTCGATGTTCAGGATGGTACAGAAATAAGAGCTGTAGTAGAAGATGATAAATTTAATTTCGCTAAGAGATTAGATGACATCTGCACAGCTCTTAAATCTTACTATATCGATTTATTTTTTAATCGATACGTTCAGACTTTCGTGGTGGATAATATCTTCGAAAATTATAACTATGATCCTTATCTGATCGAATTCATCATTCGTAATGATATCGTAAATATGGGTGGTAGAAACTATGTGTCTGTAATGCATCAGCTACCGTTACCTACTACTTTTACTATTGAGTATGACCGTTCTATCTTTAAAGCAATCGAAGATTGTAGTAAAGATAAACTCTTTGGTAGTAGAAGAAGTTATGTCTTACAACAAATTAACTGTTTGGCTTCTATTTTTAATGAAAGATATGAGACATACTACAAAACTACCTATGTTCCGCAGTCCGATAGTGCTTTAAACACACTATTTGCTGGAACCGTAATGGATGATGATCTTACACTTCGTATTGAAGAGAAACGGCTCTTTGAACCAGATGATAAGAATCGATATATGAATATTTTTATTAAATTCTTCCATCATATGAAGTTAGAAGATCAGGATTTGGTAGCAATTGAGGATATCGACTATGATGAAGGTAAGTATGTATTTTACAGAATCCCTATTTTGATCTTCTGTTTAGAATCATACATAAAAAACCTGCTAAAATAACATGATAGTAAATTAATTTGGGTTAAATTGACCCTAATTTTTAATATGTAATGGAGGTAAAAAGATATGCCGACAGCAGATGATTATGGATTTGACCATATTATTAGCGCTGAAATGGAAGAAGAACTCGGATTCGATTTGATGTTCGGAGAAGCGCCTACCGATGGCGATATGATCGACGTCGTTGCTGGTTTAAAAGAAGACGGAAGTTCAGTCCTGGATGACGAAGTCGATTTTGATGAGCTTCATCAGGAAGATGATGGAGATGTCGATGGTGATGATTTCGGTGATGAGCTTGGAGAAGGTCATGATACCGATAATACACCAACTGGAGCAGAAGGATCAGATGAGCAGCTGGATACAGAATTAGCTCTTGGTGAAGGAGACTGTCCGGAAAGTTCTTTGTATGATGACACTAACAAAGGATTAGGTGACAACATTGGACTTGGTTGGAATGGCGGCCTTGGTGATAACCAAGGACTTGGAGATAATACCGGTCTTGAAGAGGCTCTTGGTATGGCTGGAAATGATTTCAGTGGTGCAGATCATCCGGGCGGAGAAGATGGAACTCAGACTGGTGAAGATAAGCCGGAAAGTGCTGCAAACTTTGATGATAATAGTCTTTCCGAAGCTCTTGGAATGGCCGGAAATGATTTTGAAGGAGCAGTTCATCCGGGTGGAGATGATGGCGAAGAGGATAATGGCTATCTCGATGATGGAGATTACAACGATTCCGATCTGATTGATCAGGTTATGGGAGAGGAGTAAACGGAGAGATGAGTGAAACGTTCTTATATGAGGTAGTTCCACATAGACCAATCAGAGGATTAGTCAGTGGAAAAGCCATTACAAGACCTATGGTCCTTCTTCTTGATAAAGAAGATGTGATCGAATGCCTTAAAAAGGCTACTGTATATCGTCGTTTTTCCTCTAATAAGAGGGAGAAAGTTACGCTCTATACGGTAGATCGCTTTCATCGTAAAGATTTCATTTCTGAAGCATCTTTTAGATTGCTTCAGGAGTATGAAGCCAAAAAAGAAAGATCTGAACAGGGATTAGCCGAAGCGGTAAAACTTGAAAAACCGGATACCGCACAGGCAAGTGAACTTTCTACTTCAGATAAATTATTAGCAGAAGATGACAATCTGGTAAAGCAGGAAGAAGTCCAGGTTGATGAAGAAGCTGCTCCGGAAGAGGTTGAAGAACCTTCGGAATCTGAATCTATTGAAGAGGAGATCGAAGAAGAAATCACTGAGGAGGTTGAAGAAGCGGTAGAAAAAAAAGAGAACGAGGAGCCGTCTGGTTCCGATGACTCTTTAGAAGAAGCACCGGTTTCTGAAACCCAGCAGCAGAGACCTAGAGCGAAAGCTAAGGCAAGAACAAAAAATAGAAGATAAAAAAGAAGAGCTGTAGGCTTATCGCCTACAGCTCTCTTTCCCACCAATGTTTTATACTACAACACCGATGGTGTCGTGATCATCCCAATCTCCGGGATCTTCATTGGTTGTGTTTTGGAATAAAATTTTCATTATTTATTCCTCCTTTCTTATGTATTTAAGAAAAGAATAGCTGTATATCCTTTTCTTCTTATGTATTACAGGTTTATAGTATATGATTATTTTGCTCCGTATTTGCATAATCATGTCTGAATAAGATTTCCAGTAATTTTTCTACTGTCTTTTTAGTATTCTCGGTCATCTCATCTCGTTCTTCTTTTGCATCATTATAATACCAATCATATGTACTAGATTTAAACTTCATAGACATAGCTTCCCAATCACAGAGCATATGAAGTATAGCAACCAAAGACATATCATCTTTTGGGTGTCCCTGATCATCGCACCAGAACAGAGGATGATGATCGTTTTCTCTATAATGATGCTTCCATGCTTCTTGAAAGTTTTTCTTAATCAAATCCTGATCTAAGTTTTTCTCTTCATTTGTTGGGTAATATTTTACTCGATAAGGTTCGAATTCTTCCTCAGAGAACTTACTATAATCGTGCACTTTAATGAATTGGTATACATTTTCGATTGCTTCCTTCATTGCTTCCGGATCATCTGAAGCGTTGATAACGTAAGTGGAATTATCAATAAACAATTTTTGATAAGCTTTCCCTACATTATCGATATGCTCATTAATATAATCCACATATTCTTTCTTCTTTTCAACCAATTCAGTAGCACTTTCTTTAATGAAATCCATATTACTTCTCTCCTTTGACTTAATTTATTTATAAAATTGTGAAAATTTATATAGTTATAACAATTCAGTAGAGAGTATGGAGATACGAAAACCCGTGAACCTATCATAAAGTGGATATCTGGTATTCATTTCAAATCCTTGTTATACATCTTCATACTCAAAAAGATAATACATATTGGGATAGTTAATCATATCAAGCTTTTATGAAAGCTATGTCTCTTGAATCCAAGAGTTCTTCCCACTAGGTTATACTATCCCATGTTGTTTTATCTCTTAAATATTGCGTGCGAGAATCAATCCACATAAAATCACCTATACCCCCACAGGAATAGTTCCTGTGGGGGTACTCCAAGTCTTAAATCTTATCGTAATCAAACCAGATACCATAGTTCTTTTTATGGCTAATCGTTTTCTTAGAAATCTCTTCTCTCAGATCCCGATACTTCGCCGATAACTGATTCCATCTTTCGATCTCTGAAGGCATCAGGGTGCACTGATTCTGATACAGGTATTCTTCGATGATATTAATACGACTATTGATCTGCCGTAAAGTATACATCGCTTCATCTTCGGTCTCGGCATTCTTAGCTCTTACTCTAAATTCATATAAGTCGTCTTCGATAGCTCTCAGACCATCCTGCTTCATTTTATCTACTAATCCACCACGTCTTGCTTCGGCAAGAATAGCAGCAGACTCCATAGCAACTTCAGATGATAATCGTTTCAGAGATTCAATTGTTTGTTTGATATCTCTGTCAATACAATACGGACCTTTGGTACCAATTAGATCTGTAAGTACAGCAATAGCATTCGGTGTATTATTCTTAATATCCTGATAGATAGAAAAAGCCCACTGTAAAAGTATCAGTTTAGGCTCTCTTACAGTATCGTTTAATCCAAAACCGCTTGATAAGATCTTTCTCTGTGCACTTAATAAGGAAACCTGCATTTTGTTATTTTCGATAAATTCATTTACAATATCGTTTCCTTCATAAAAGCAAGAAGTAATCTTATGAAGCGCATCTTTTACTGCGAGAATAAACAACTGAGCACTGTCTGCCGTACCGGTAATACTAACATAATCATCGTTTCCACACATGAAAGTGTCAATAATACCTCTTAAGTTGTAAACAGGAGAAGAATCAGAGATCATTCCAGATACTTCGCGAAGAATAATAGTTGAGATCTCATTAGCTGTTAAAGAATCCATAAACAGCTTTGCATCGATCTCTACTACATAGCGATCAAAATTATAATCATCATCACCATATAAGATAGCCATAAGCTGTTCTGGTACAATAGTTGGATTCACATATACACCGAAGAACTGTTTATCTCTATTCTGATTAAACTCCACATTGACACAATTGCTATTTCCAAAGATCTTATTAATAAGGTCTCTGATATGATTCAAAGTTTCGGTGTTGATAGAGAGAAACCCAGATTCTCTGATGTTTGTAATCAGAGTCTGGAAATCTTCAATATATTTAGAAATGGATTCCATTATACTTCCTCCTTATTATTGAAATATCTCTCGATATAGTAGTTAGCAATGTCGGCAATTGCATTGGTATCTTCTGCAGACTCTATAGATACCGGAGAAGATACTCTTCCTACGCAAACATCCTCTTCAGCATCTTTAATGCTGACATCGTAACAACGATTTGGTACAATCATGGGTCCTTCCGGTGCTACCAGATAACACCGCACATCGATAGGTTTTGATCCTTCTTCTGCAAAATAGTCTCCTGCAAGAGCATCCTCTGATACTGATTTCCATTTAATCATATAAATACCTCCTAAAAATTAAATAGGATTAAAGTACCCGTCTAAATAGCTTTGAAGCTGTTCAGAGAGTTCATTAATCCCAATTTTTTCTTGATTGATTGTAGAAGCTTCTAGCACACCAATTTTTGTATATTCTTGTCCAGATAAGGATATGAATATTTCAAAATTATGATTATCTGAATCTTCTACTTTTAAGATTAATTGAAACTTCACAGGGTTATCATTCTTTCTTATGATATATTTACCCTGGAAGATCTTATCGTTACCGGGTTCTAATTTAAGTATTGAAGATGGCACAAGCAATCCTCCTTATTTCCTTATTGGAAGAATACGTAAATTTCTCCTGGAGAATTGTTTAACTTTGAAGTACCTATCAAACAAAAAAGATGACCTTTATACATTCCTCTGCAATGAGAATATTCCATCTCAATTCCACAGATAACATTAGGAGATTCTATTTTATCTGTTAGTAGGGTAGATAAACGTTTGGTCATACCCTTTTCACCAAAGATAATAATCGTCTTCTTTTCATTATCCGGATAATTGCGGAAGATGTTGTCTACATAGTCCAATATTTGCTCTGATGAAGTCTCGATAGGATCGAAATTATACCGGGAAGCGTTAGGGTTGTTATCATCAAATTTTAGGGACATATTTTACTAGCTCCTTCATATAGTCATTGAAGTCCACGTTTTTTGCATCGGCTTTCCCGAATTCGAGCAAAATCTTGTATTTAGCCATCTTAAGCATTTCCTCCTCAATATCAGTTTTATACCATTTAAAAGCTGATATCAGGCGCCAATCAAGGCTTTCTTTATTCTTGACAAGAAGAAACCAGATATAACCATCTTTAAATTCATCATGAAGCTTTTTTGTGCGGACTAATTTACAATTCAGATCTTTATCGGCAAACTTATAGTCGCCAGTATACTCAGGTTCTGCTTCCGATTTATTCCTGGAAACTTTCCATGCTTTATTCCAAGAAATTCTCCATACATTTTCAACGGTAAATTTTCTTTCTTCTGTATCAACGATAACTTTTCTGGTCTGATACTTATCGTTATATACTTCGGACAGAATATCATAAACCTGGTTCTCTTTAGAGATATAGAGTCCATTGTGGCCCATATGTAAACTTTTTCCATCAAGAAGCATCTTGATTTGTAATTTTGATAAAGTGCTTTTCATAAGTTAAACTCTCCTTTGATTTTTATTCATTACCTGAAAGTTTCAGATAGTAAAAAAAATCAAATAGAATTAAAAAATAATGGGCTGGGCCTATAACCAGCCCAGCCCATAGTAATTTATTTCACAAATGAGGTTTTGTGTTATTTTCTAAATCCAGTCGGATTCAGAATATCGATACGACCCTGTACCGGCTGATACTCAACAAATTTCCAACGCTCGAATGCATGGATTGCCGGAAGTGCCGGATTGGAGATGTTTCTGATCTCGTTGGATACGTACAGCTGGTAATCGTAAATACGATAGATAATTCTCTCACTGTTTCTCGGGTTGAGAGTAAGCAGCAGCTGTTTGGAACCTCTCATCTTATCGGATCCGATGAAGTTGTAGCAACGTTTGTCGGATACGTTAACGATAGTCTGAGTGTAATCCAGGGTAACCGGTCCAATGCTGGACGGTGCCTGATATGCATATTCCTTCGGAGTAATCTTTCTTACGATGTCCGGATCTCCAAAGACAGTAACGGTCATGTTCGGATCGTTCAGAACCTGCAGCATACGAGTTACATAAGAATCCAGGAAATCCATGAACATCTTATGTCTCCACTCTACCGGATCCAGAGCATACTGTTCGGTCGGAGCGAAGTCGAATGTGTCGTAGAAGGAAGTTCTTTCATCCAGACGCATGTAAGAATCATCCAGCTCTTTCTTAATCATGTCATCTTTGAAGTTGCTCATAGCAGTCTTAAAGTTGCCCATGATCTTGGTCAGGTTGTTGACATTGTACAGAGCTGCCAGGTCTTTGATCTCCTCAGGAGATACAGTTGTATTGATCGGAACATTCTCAGGAATCTCAACCAGATCAGTATCAACTTTCCATTTAACGCTGCAGGTTTCCAGCATAGCATTGGAGGAATCCAGCTTAGCGAATAAACGTACTTCTTTTACAACGCCGTATACACTCTGAAGATTGATCTTGTTTTTGTTCATGGAACCGGACAATGCCTCTTTCATGCTTACAATCTCAATCGCGCCGGTCTCAGCATTTTTCTTTTTGCAGCGGATGCTTACCGGATAATACATAACTCTTTCGAAATGATTCGGTCCACCATAGTTCGGGGTAAATCTGATATCAGTATGGAACCAAACATCGTATTCACCAGCCTGATCTGCAGTAGCGATTTCTCCATCTTTTTCAACATATCCGTTTGCATTCGGAAGACGATCACCCTCTTCGATAAATACACCAGAAACTTTAACAGCTGCAACTCTGGTCTCGATAGACAGGTTGTCGAGAGAAGTTCCACCCAGCTCACTCAGGATATCATTGTCATCCTCAGTCTGCGGCAGGGTCATGTCGATCATTTTCTGCGGTACAGTAGAAAGAATTGCCGGAGTCATCTTATTCTGCTCGGTGAACATATCGATCTCTTCTCCATCCGGAGTAACCAGGATACGTCTTTCCATAGAAATAGTGAACTTCGGAGCAACAGCTGTAACTTTCTGAATACCACCTTTATCGAACACGTTGTTCATAAGAATCAGTTTATGAATCGGTGCAGCCAAACCAATCATCGGGTTATATTCACCCAGATTAGCGTGCTCCATAACGCCCTCACAGTCATTCTCGAACATGTTCTCCCAGCATTCTTTTTCGTCCTCAATATCCTCCGGACTCGGTTCCGTATCAGCATTGCTTGCAACTACGGCATCATCTTCGGTTCCTTCAGTGAAGAATCTCTTCATTGCTTCTTTAGAAGAAGGTACTCTTAAAACTTTTGCCGGATTTTCGAAGATATCGTTGCCGCTCTCAGACATGATAGCAGTAGCAGTTTCCTGAAAAGCCTTAGCGAAAGCATACATCGGGTCTTTGCGATATGCAGTACCCATTGATTTTGCAGGTCTAGTTCCTCCAATAGGCATAATTGTATACCATCCTTTCATATATTTAAGATAAGAGGTAGAGGAGATTGAATTCTCCCCTCCTCAATTATCCTATTTTTACAACTATGTTAACATTTTCCACTATTACAGTTCCTTATTTTTCTTTGTCTTCGATGATTTTTACTACGTCTTTAGTAATCATTTTTACCCCATTAAAGACTGAAAGATAAACCTGATACTGAATATCATTCTGAAGGTATGAATTAGAAGAGAATACTCCCGTCACATATTCAACAATTGCTTTCTTCAGATCATACAAAGTAGAGATCACATTACGCCCAATTTCTGAAATCTCTTCATGAGCATTAATGACTGTATCATACTTATCAATGACAGCAGTACACTCATTATACAGATTTAGAAATAACGTTTTTTGTGTTTTGATTTTTTGTCTTCTCTCAGCTGGAGAGAGGGTTTCGAAAAGTTCTCTGTCAGCTTGTTTTTCTTCAGAATCTGTATCATCGGAATCATCAAGCCCAGAATCATCAGAATCAGAGCTATCATCAGAATCCCCATTATCATCATCATTAGAATCATCTCCTTCCTCGCCATCAGTATTATCATCCTGATTGTCATCATTGGTATCATCATCTGGCTCAGAATCAATATCATAGTTGTCGTCATCATCCTGATTCTTATCTTTACCAGAATCATCTCCAGCATCGGAATCTCCTGTATCAGTATCTTCAGAAGAAGTATCATCAGGAGTGTCAGATCCATTACCATCATCGTTATTTGTTGTGGTTGCAGCTCCTGCGTCACCAGACGTATCATCATCGTCAGCTTCCAAGAAAATACTAGATTTTCTTTTAATTAAAAGACCCATATAATTCATCCCCCTTCTTAGTCAGAATAACTAGATTTTACACCAAGCTCAGAAGAGAATGGTACATCTTGTTTTGCTTTGATATTATACTTGATTCTCTGGTATTCTCGCTGACATTTTTTCTTATACTGAAGTAGCTGTCTGTAACGTTTGATTTGGTTTTTATTCTGAGCCAACTCAATTTCTTTATCAATTACTTCCATTTCTACTTCCAATTCATCTAGAAGAAGCATACGCTCTTTTCTAGTTAAATTTTTTGACATTGCAAGTCCACCGATAGCAGCTATAATACCAACAGGCGGAGCAACAATGGTAACTCCAGCTAAGGCAATACCGATCTTCATTGCTTTAGAGAATGAAGGAATAATAGATCCTTTAATAATAGACTCTCGTCTATCGGAAATAAGAGCATCTTTGATGTTCTTCTGCAGCATTCCCATATAGGTATCCAGATTACGAGCCATCTGTTTCTCTTTTGCCGACATATCATGCATCTTCTTACGAAGAGCAGCAATATACAGCTTAATATCGTTTAAATGAAGACCTTTAAACTTCTTCTGCTCATCTTCAACTGTATTAGAGATCTCTTCTTTTTTCTTATTTGCTGAATTCTTGATTCTTTCAGCAATAGAAGGTTTCTTTACGGATTCTTCTTGTTTGCGTTTTTTCTCATCATTTACTTTGTCTTTATCTTCCTCAGATTCCATTAACGCATAAAGAAGTTCAGAAGCTTCTTCTACTACATCATATGGAGCTTCAATAGGAGCCCATTCCGATACAGCTTTATCAATTATTGGATCTCCAGCATAAACCTCAGCAATACTTCTAATATTGTCATAATCCTGACTCGGAATATACTTAGAAAGCTCAATGATTAAAGCTGTTTCCTCTACTGTCGGAACACGATCTTCTATATCATCAATTAGATCATGAATATCAGAGAAGGAATTTACAACAGTAGACTCATGCTGGATCATAATAGCTCTCGCTAAGTCCGGATAAGAAAATTTACCTGATACTTCTTCCTGTAGAGATTCAGGCAAGATGAGTTTCTTTTCAAATCCAATATGGAATTCCAGCATATTTGTAATCTTATAATAGAGATGAAATCCTTTATCAAGATGGAAAGCATTTCTTGCTTCATGACACAGATCATCAGCACCATCGATCAGTTCAGATAAATCAGCATCATCGGGGATTTCAAACATTGTCATACAATAATCAAATTGGTTATTGTCTGAGATACACCGGGTTAAATCCACAGAATCCTCGAAAATAGCACCCTTGATTTCTTTTACCTTCTTAGATGCTTTTTTGAAGACATTTCTTCCCTTCTCCTTCAAGAATTTATCAATCTTCCGACAAGAATTGATTATATTATTGAATTTAAAGAATTTAAACTCGGAGAGAAGCATTGTATCTTCGCAAGACTCAATAATTTCAATCTCTTTCATATTTTTAGCTGAAACGATGATAGAAAGCAGTTCTAATATGCTTTCATTCATCTCTTTCAGCATATCTTTTAATTCGAATAATCGATCCGATGACTCCGGAAGATCATCCATATCATAGCACATGATATCTATAGACTTAATGGCTTCATTAATATGAGAAACGATAGCCTTGATGTCATCTCTAGTCATATCATGCCCAATAGATCTCTCATTCAGTTTAGTAATGATACTTTTACAGCAATCAGCAATACATTGCATGGAAGTGGTACCATACTCTGCCATTTTTCTGAGACGGAGAATCAGATCTCCGAAATTATCAGCAAGACTTCTGGTGCTCCTGCAGTCCATCAGATTATTGATATTCAGTACAATATCTTCTCCCGATTTATTTGGATTGATATCAAACTGCTTCAAGTCTTTCTTAAACGGATCCTTTTCCGAATTGAATCCGGTGCAGAAATAAGACATAGAGTTTAAAATAGGAGCATCAATCATTGGGCAATTCTCTAATACCTGCTGATACTCTGTATAGGTTTCTTTGGTAATTTCGTTATCTCTATATAAGAAATAGTCGAGAACCTGCTCTGTTACAGCTACCGGATCATGAGGAATATTATCTTTCTGAAGAATATAGAAAAGATGCTCCAAATATAATCCGAACTTTTGATCAGATGGGCAATCATAAGTATCCATATTCTGACAGTAACGATCAATACTTCTCTCTAAGTAGATGCCATTGGTTCCTTTATGAAACCATTTGTCTACATTAAACCGTTTAGAGATCTGCTGGTGGTTATTTACAATACGATCAGCAATATCCAGCTTTTCGACCTGCTCTTTAATTAAAGATTCCTGTACTTCTGATAACTGGTATCTGGATGTAAGGAAAGATACATCTGCTGTATCTTTCACATATGGGAGAACCGAATTTACAAAAGTATTGGTAATCTTTTTACACGAAGCTTCATCCAGAGTATTCGCTTTCTCCAGGAAATAGATACAATTTCTTGTATACTTATTTGCATTGTAAGGGTCAGTACAATGCTCGATAAAACACAGCATCTTCGGTCCAGTCATATCACGAAGAGCTCTTTCATAGTAAATATGAGAATCATGCTCATTAATACTACTATTTAGGCACTTCGCTCTTTCTTGAATAAGACCAGAATTAATATTGGTTTTCATCGGTATTCCTCCCTATTCATTATAATTTATTGTAGTGTTTAAACCCTCAAAAATGGCCTGGTTTAACAATTATATAAACTATGCGGATTTTTATCTGTAGAAAGGAGATATAATAAGATGATATCTGATAGCATTGGATATATCATTACAGAGACTTTCATGGAAAGCGAAGCAAACGTAGTCTCTGAGCATAACGGTAGACTTATAGCAGAAGGAATTCTTCAGACTGCAGATGAGCGCAACCGTAACGGACGTTTTTATCCAAAAGAGGAATTATTTCCACAGCTGGAAGCTCCAAGAACACTGGAGCTTTTAAATGCTGGTTATTTAAGAGCAGAGCTAGGCCATCCTCTTGATAAAGAGTTGATACGTCAGCAGACGATCGATGACAAGTTGACTTGTGCACAGTTCTTAAAACTGTGGACCAATGGAAACGATATCTGGGCTACATTTAGAGGTACTAATAATGCTTATGGTGAGACGTTTGATAAAGACTTGAGGGATGGTTGTAAACCGGCATGGTCTCTTCGTGCTCTTGGCTCTGTCCGGAATACTTCAAGAGGAGCAGAAGTGCATAATCTAAAGATCATCACCTGGGATCAAGTTATTTATCCTTCTCATCCTGGAGCATATACCCAGAGAGTTCTTGGAGAATCAGCTGGAATTGAAATTGCCAATGGAGTAAGAATTGCAAAAGGAAATACAGATAAGGCTTCTGTTATTGCGATCACAAATGAGTCTGTAATTAACTATATCAAATCTGAATCCTGTAATTTAAAATATATGAAAGAAAACTTTGATTTCATGTATAATAAGATTACCGTATCAGAGTCTGGTTCTACTGTTACTCTTACAGCAAATGATGGTAATATCTTTGTGGTAAATCTGGAAACCTGTGTACATAATGAGATTATGAATTACTGTGAGAGTATCGTAAATATGGGTAAATTTTAAGGAGTAATAAGAATGGCCAATAATAATGATATGAGCAAATTGATCTCCAAGATTGAAAGGAGATTAGGCTTAATTCCATTAACTCCACATCTCCCAAAGGAATTCCAGAAACCGGAATGGGAAAATACTATCATGAATGATACTTTGGTTACGTTTTCCAAATATTTCTCTCGAAAGATTCCATTTGTGGTAAATGATGAGACTTGCCATAAGCAGATGGGAAGAGATAATGTCATGACGTATTATATTAAGGATGATCAGTTGGAAGGATTAACCTTATATGGAGTATCGGACATTGATTGGCAGAATTTCTCTGGAGATAATTTATCTTTAAGTCAGACAGCTGGATATGGCTATTATATGCCAGAGTATGCCGGATGTCCTTCTTGTACATTTGAAACTATTATGGGTTATCAGATGGCGCAAGATATGTATAGTTTAACGAATCGTGGTATCTTCATAGATTTTGAGGACCCAAATAAGATTCGTTTGACTGCAGCAACTGGAGTTAATGTGAATCTAAAGAGTTTCGTAGTAAACTTATTAGTGCAGCATGTGACACTATCTACCATTTCTCCTACGAAAATGGAAACGTTTGAAGCGTTAGCGCAAGCAGACGTTGCTAATTTCTTATGGAAGAACTTGAGGTATTATGACGGATTAGAGTTGCCATCATTGAATATTGATTTGAAATTGCAGGAATTGGAGAGTGAAGCAGGAAAGAGAGATCAGATTATTGAGGATATCAAGAACAGCTATGTATCTCCAGCAAATGAAAATATTCCTTATATTATGACAATCTAAAACGTTATAGGGGTTAGGGTGAAATTCCCTAACCCCTATTTGATTTGCTATTGGAGGGTTGGCACTATGAAAAAGTGTATTGGAGATGCGTATCGATCAAATGTAGACATTATATTCAATCCTGTATCTATAAAACAAAAGAAAAGATTTCAGGATAGAGTTAGAAGATTATATCCGGAAGTATATAGTAAATACTTGGATATGATTTATTCAGAGCACGTAAAGCTTGGGGAAGTTTCGCTATATCAGGTTGCGGATAAGCAGTGCTTGATGAATGCATTTTGCTATAATAGACGAGGGAATTTGAATCTTATAGCCTTTACAAAGACATTGGTTGAATTATCAAATATGGCTGACGAATATGGTCTTACGGTGGGTATTAATTTAGAAGATATTTATCTATCGGATCGATATCATATCTCTGAATTGGAGATTATTATTAAAGAGGTATTTAAAGATACAAAAGGGAAAGTTAAGATTTATATTAGAAATAAGAAATAAGACGGACAAATGCCCCGAGGAATATCCTCGGGGCTCTTGTCTGTTGAAAATGTGTTGTGAGTTAATGGATAAAATGTGTATAGGGAAATTTCTTGTAACCTTGGGGATAAGTTATTGAGGTGTGGAGCGCCTCCATAACTGTTGGGGGTAGTGTCTATGAAATCCACACTTTGGATGGTTCATGGATTACAATATAGTTGCATCTTATTTAAAAAATAAAAGATGGAAAGGAGGGTTGCACTGATAAGGTGCAACCCTATGACAAAAATGAATAAATACAAAAGAAACATCTTGTAAGCAAATTTAATTGGGAGTAGTCCAGGAGTACTGTTAGAGGCAATACCCCTGAAACTTCAACCGAATATATGAGCATGTAACCAGCAATACAATTGATTACATTTAAGTTATTCATATTTAAAAATTCACAAAATATGGAGTAGAGGATTATCCTCTACTCCTATTATTAATTCATAACACTTCAGGTTATCTCTTCTCCGCAATGTTCGGGAGTTTGGAAGCAACTTTGATGTACTCTTTCTGAGCTACGGTTGCCAGTTTCCGGGCTTTCGGGCCGTATTTTTTCATAATTGCTGCAATAAGTTTCTTTTCCTGTACTCTGTTCTTAGCCAGTTTTCTCCACAGCGGATCTTTGCCCTGTTTTGCCAGCTGATAAGCCATTAATTTCTCACGGCGCTTCTCGTCGTCTGCTTTACTTAATCTCATAAGAGTTCCTTTTTTCAGGACTCCTCTTTCAACCAGGACGTTTGCTGCTTCACTTTCACAGAATTCTTTAATCTGCTCTTCGGTACCATGAGCGATATCATCATATAACAGGGATTCTGTTGCAAGCTGAATATCTGCTCCGGATTCCATATTGGATGTTCCGTATAACATGATGGTTTTCCTCCTAATAATAAATTAATATTATGGAGTTCTACGACTCCAAATAATTTATACAAATGTTATC
>ERZ1035027.558-NODE-558-length-20917-cov-38.875995_pt1 | contig 20917 bp, 24 predicted proteins | sample MGYA00520604_ERZ1035027 | MGnify/ENA primary metagenome ERZ1035027 (study PRJEB33766, sample SAMN09781743) | gut metagenome | biome: gut microbiome | host: Homo sapiens | place: Madagascar | study: EMG produced TPA metagenomics assembly of the PRJNA485056 data...
AGCTCTATAATCTCTACAGTGGTTTTACCCACTACAGAAATTATAGAGCCTAAAATTTATAAAATCATCATCAAGCGGTATTTCTCGGATACTGCTTTTTGTTTTTGTCGGTAAAAAGCCAGTATTATTTTTATAGTCCCATGTCTTATTGACCGATAACATGCCAGTATCTCGATTGATGTCATCCACCGTTAAGCCTAGGCACTCAGCAAAACGTATCCCAGTTTTAGCTATGATATAAAGTGTCGCATAAGACGCATACTCTGGATGATTACTTGTTTCGTAAATCAATCGCTCGTATTCCTCGACCTCTAGGAATTTTGTTTCAACATCACGCCCTTTATTTTTAGCGTTGATTTTGGCGAACTTACAAAAATTCCGTTTGATATATCCTTCGTGCACCGCCATTTCAACGCACGATTTTACGTGAACATTAAAACGCTCGATAGTATCTTGCGCGTGAGTTTTAGCATAGCTATTCAGCACACTCTGGTACTGCGTGGCAGTTATGGATTTCAGTTTCTTATCGCCAAAAAATAATTCAATCTTGCGTTGAGTGTTGATGTATGCCTTATAAGTTATCGTAGAAACATTAGGACGCTTGTAGACCTCGCACCACTGTTTAAAATAATTGTATAGAGTAATATCTTCATCCACATTGATGTTATCTTGTAACTTCAGTTCCATCTCAGCAGTGGCTTTAATCGCTTCAGATTTAGTACGAAAACCACCCTTTGATTTTGGTTTTCGTTTGCCCGTGGAGTCGTAGTAATTTATTCGATATTCCCAGCCGTTGGGGCGTTTCCTGTATGATGCCATTATTTAATCCTCTTATTTTGGTATAATAAAAGGGTAGTGGTGAGTATCTCACACACTCCCTTGATATAGTTTAGCCAGTCGAAAGACTGGCTTTTTTTATTTCCCTCTATACACGCCAACTACTGCGAAAATCTTGATGTGTGTATCTTCGGCTGGTGGGAAGTCTAAGATGATGTCTTCATACTTGTCGTTGAGCGACACTAGGCGTAAGCGTCCGTTTTCGGTATATATCTTCTTGAAGTAAGAGCGGTCTCCGTATGCGATAACTGCTAAATCACCATTATAGGTAGTCAATCCTTTATCTGCTAAATAGAGAATATCTCCATCTTGATAGTCAGGTTGCATGGAATCACCACTAACTTTAGTCGCAATGTCGTGGCGTGGTGGTTGCTCGTCAACCTCTATAGTCTCTCTGTCTGTATCTTCGTAACCGAATCCATAGTTAAATCCACAAGCTGCTGCCGTCTCAGATACAACCTCAACTTGATACAAGCTGATAGCTTCCGATACTTCGTTTATCTTCGCTTTTCTTCGTTTCTCTTGCTCGTCCCGTAATTTTTCAGCGTATGTTACAACTTTTCTTTGCTCGTTCGGTTCTAGTTCGTCATATATGGATTGGATTTTGGATTTTGAAAGAACATCTGAGAAGGAATTGATGGATTCTTCTTTAAAAGTAGTATCTATATCTGATTTTTTAACACCGAAATAATCAGCAAGTTTTTGGATAACACCAAAAGAAGGAGCACTTCTTAATTTCATATAGTCTGTCATAGTACTTGCTGTAATTCCAACTTCTTTAGCCAACTCTTTTTGGGTGATGCCACGTTGTTTTCTAAAGTGTGTAATATTTTCAGCAATAATTCGCATTCGTTTTTTTTCATCCATTTACGATTACCTCGTATTTTTTATAAGTACATTATATACCATTTTTGATTGATAAACAATCAAAAATACGAAAAAATCCTATTTTTTTGAAAGAAATCATTGACAATACGAAAAAATCGTATTATAATTAAATCAAGCTTAAGGGAAAGGAGGCAAGGCAAATGATGGAACACATCATAAAAAGCCTAGCAACCAAGGACACTGCAACCGTCATCTTGGTACTAGGCTTAATCAGAGAAGCTCGTCTTTGGCATAAGCAGTACTTAGCTTACAAGCTCAAAGACAAAGAGCTTAAGAAAAAGTAGAGAAAGGGGCAGAAGCCCCAACCTCTACTTGATAATGTACCATCATTTACCGTAAAAAGCAATGAGTGAAGAAACTGGATTGATAATCCTGCTAGGATTAGCGGTTGTGTCTTTTACTATCCGTCAGATAGTGAAGTACCGAAGTGATAAAAAAGATAAGGAGTAGAAAAATGAATGAACTAGAAAGAACAGCCCTCAATGAAATACTGAGGACCGTGACATATATTGCTGAGAAGTTGGATGAAGTAGAGTCTGGCAGGGGACATCAAAAATAGTTTGAATGGTTTTGGAATCATTTTGAATTTCTGAAGTAACTTTTTAGTAAGGTCTTGACAATATATATATATAATAGTCTCGTAATTTTTTATAGAAAAAGGAGATTATTGTGAAACAAACCTTCATCACTTCGTATCTAACATTTTATCTCAAAGCATCTGTAGCACTTGAAGGAGATTTTATCAAGACATCAAACCCTAACACTCTTTTGAAAGTTATTCCTCTTGGGGCACAGAATAAAACGATTCCAGTGGATCATATCTCAAGTGTTGATGACTCATTCAGATTAGATTTTAAATCTTTTGCATGGGGAATTATCTTTGCTCTAGTTGGTTTTAATATGATGGGTTCATCTATTTTAGGAGGATTTATCCTAGCTGCTTATGGCATTTTGACAGTATTAAGTGCATTCCAGACTCTTTTGATTTTAAATCTAACTTCTGGAGGTGCACATGTATTGAGTGTTGTTGTTTTTGAAAAGTCAAAACTTTTGTCTTGCAAAGAAACAATTGAAAGTCTAATTCAACGTCGTTACAATAATACAAATGTGACAGCAAATACTGACCGAGTTATTGAAGCTTTAAATAACAATAAGTAAACTGGTTTAATGAGTCTCTTTAAAAGAGGCTTTTTTATTGCGTTATAAATAAAAGATGATAGGTAAAAAATATGAAATAATCATTTTTGACGTACGAAATCAACTTTTCTTAGGACATTATATTGTGATAAAAAGGCCTGAGATTTTTAATAACAGGCGATTGGAAGTTTGGTGAAGATATTGTTTTATCTACTTTAGAGATTGAACAAAAGGGTCCAAAACAAAATGCGGATTATGTTTTTATTTCATTCTGGAACCATAATAACTATTGAGATTACCTTTAGATTTTTCCCTTTACTGTGATTATCAGACCAGTTAACTAACGTAAAAGAAATCTATCTCTTCAATCAAAAAAACCAGGTTTCCCTGGTTATAACTATTAGCGGCTTACACGACGGCGAGCTGCTTTTTTACGGTTTTCTTCGATGAAAGCCAATTTTTTTTCTTCTGGTTCGATAATTGTCTTTTTAACTGCGAAAACGGCACCTGCAACAGTAGCAGCAGTTCCGAGAACGCCAGTAGCAAGACCTTTAGCAAATGAATGTTTTTTAGCCATGAGACTATCCTCCGTATATGTTATAATATGCTTATATTATCTAAAAAAATATCTAGAATAGCAAGTGGAAACATTATGAAAACCAAACTTATTGTAGTGGCTGGCCCTACCGCTGTGGGGAAAACGGCACTTGGAATTGAGTTGGCCCAGCGTTTTAATGGCGAAATTATTTCAGGAGATAGCCAACAGGTTTACCGCCAATTAAATATAGGGACTGCGAAGGCCACTCCTCAAGAACAGGCAGCGGCAGTGCATCATCTGATTGATGTCCGAGATGTCGATGAGTCTTATTCAGCCTATGATTTTGTGACTGAAGCGCAAATTGCCATTACTGATATTGTCAATCGTGGCAAACTTCCTATTATTGTTGGTGGTACAGGTCTCTATTTGCAAAGTCTTCTTGAAGGTTATCATCTGGGTGGTCAAGTGGATCAAGAGCAGGTGTTAGTCTATCGCTCTGAGTTAGAGCAACTTTCTGATTTGGAACTTTTTGAGCAGATTGATAGCTTAGGTATAGAGATTAAAGAGATAAATCGTCGTCGTGCCATTAGAGCGCTTGAGCTTTATCGTTTTTCAGACAATCCTGAAAATACAGAAACGACTTTTGATCCTTTTATTATTGGGTTGGATGATGAGCGCTCTCTGATTTATGAACGTATTAATACTCGTGTTGACAAGATGGTTGAACTTGGGCTTCTGGAAGAGGCTAAGTGGCTCTATGATAATTATCCTGAGGCCCAGTCGGCGCGTGGAATTGGCTACAAGGAGTTATTCCCTTATTTTTCTGGGGAACAAACTTTAGATGAGGTCTTAGAAAAGCTCAAGCAAAATACACGTCGATTTGCTAAACGCCAATTAACCTGGTTCAGAAATCGCATGAGGGTTAAGTTTTATCAGATTTCTAGTCCAGATTATCCTGAAAATGTGATTCAAGATCTTGCTTTATTTTTAAATGAAAGGGAAGGATAGGAGTAGGTGGTTCCTAGTTTTAAATACCTATCTTTGCTATAATAATAACTATGACTAACGAAGAAAAAAAATCAGCCTATGAATTAATGCTAGCACAGGCTAAGGTGCTTTTTGCCAATGAAAACAATGCTCTGGCCAACTTTTCTAATGCCTCAGCTCTCTTGAATACAACTCTGCCAAATTCTGTGTTCACAGGCTTCTACCTGATGGATAATGTTAAGAATGAGTTGGTTCTTGGCCCTTTCCAAGGTAATGTTTCTTGTGTTCGAATTGCTTTAGGTAAGGGTGTTTGTGGTCAGTCTGCAGCTGAAAATAAAACCCTAATTGTCGAAGATGTCACTAAACATGCCAACTATATTGCCTGTGATTCTGCAGCTCGAAGTGAGATTGTTGTCCCTATGGTGAAGGATGGTACATTAGTTGGTGTTCTTGATTTGGATTCTCATCAAGTAGGAGACTACGATGATATTGACCAAAACTATCTTGAACAGTTTGTCAAAGTCTTACTTGAAAAAACAAATCTTACTTTTGCAATGTTTGAGGTTAACTAATGTATCAAGCCTTATATCGTAAATACCGTAGTCAGACTTTTGGCGAGATGGTTGGTCAAAAAGTGATTTCAACCACTCTAAGACAGGCGGTAGAGTCAGGAAAAATCAGCCACGCCTATCTCTTTTCTGGCCCACGTGGTACTGGTAAGACCAGTGCAGCAAAAATTTTTGCCAAAGCAATGAATTGTCCTAATCAGGTCGATGGTGAGCCATGTAACCACTGTGATATCTGTCGTGATATTACTAACGGCAGTCTTGAAGATGTGATTGAAATTGATGCGGCTTCCAACAATGGTGTAGATGAGATTCGTGAAATCCGTGATAAATCAACCTACGCCCCAAGTCGTGCCACATACAAGGTCTATATTATTGACGAGGTACACATGCTGTCGACAGGTGCCTTCAATGCTCTCTTGAAGACTTTGGAAGAACCAACTGAAAATGTTGTTTTTATCCTAGCGACCACTGAATTACATAAGATTCCTGCAACCATCCTTTCTCGTGTCCAACGTTTTGAGTTTAAATCGATTAAGCAGGGAGCTATTAAAGAGCATTTGGCTTCAATTCTGGAAAAAGAAGGTTTAACCTTTGATGATGAGGCTTTGACCATTATTGCTCGTCGTGCGGAAGGTGGTATGCGTGATGCCTTGTCAATCTTAGACCAAGCACTGAGTCTTTCTCCTGACAATCATGTCAGCCAAGCCGTAGCTGAAGAAATCACTGGTTCTATTGGTTTAACAGCCCTAGACAGTTTTGTCGCTAATGTTCGCAATCAAGAGACTACGCAAGCTTTATCAAATCTTGAAACTCTATTTGATAATGGCAAGTCTATGAGCCGTTTTGCGACGGATCTCTTAGAGTATTTCCGTGATCTTTTGATTGTCAAAGCGGGCGGAGAGAACAGTCACCATAGTCCCCTTTTTGAAGAGAATCTTTCTCTGGAGCAAGACCGACTTTTCCAATTGATTGACTTGGTTACAAGTGCCTTGCCAGAAATTAAAACTGGAACACATCCTAAAATCTATGCGGAGATGCTTACTATAAAATTGTCAGAAACCCATATTCAGGTTTCACAAGAAATTCCAGGGAATTTGCAAAAAGAGTTAGATAGTCTTCGTCACGAAGTAGAAGGCCTACGTAAAGCTCTTAAAGAGGGCAAAGTCCAAGGAGATGCATTACCAACTCGAAAAGCCAAACATACTTATCAGTACAAGGTGGATCGTGAAAAGATTCTCACTATTATGCGTGAAACCATGGAAAATCCCCAGAAATCACGCCAGTGTCTGGATGCCCTAAAGGCAACTTGGCCTGAAATCTTGGATTCTATTAGCCCACAAAATAGGGCCCTTTTGAATGGATCTGAGCCTGTACTAGCCAATCAGGAAAATGCCATCTTAGCCTTTAATGCTGCCTTTAATGCTGAGCAGGTCATGAAACGTAGTGATCTCAATGATATGTTTGGTAATATCATGAGTTCAGCTGCCGGTTTCTCGCCTAATATTATGGCTGTTCCAAAAGCAGAATTTGAAAAACTCCGTACAGAATTTGCACGAAGTCTCAAATCCAAAGAAGAATTGGAAAAAGAAGATCGTGAAGAGTATATCCCTCAAGAACTCGAGTTTCTCTCTGATGTTGTAGAAATAGAGGACTAAAAAGGTCCAGTGGACCTTTTTAGGTCCGAGCCCAGAAACACAAAAGCGAGGAGGTCCAGTGGACCTTTTTAGGTCCGAGCCCAGAAACACAAAAGCGAGGAAGGACTGAACTGCACCCCAAAAGTTAGATTTTTTCTATCTAACTTTTGGGGTGTTTTTATTATGAAATTGACTTATGAAGATAAGGTTCAAATCTATGAACTTAGAAACCAAGGATATAGCTTAGAGCAGCTTTCAAATAAATTTGGGATAAACATTTCTAATCTTAGCTACATGATCAAATTGATTGATCGATACGGAATAGAAATCGCCAAAAAGGGAAGGAATCGTTACTACTCTCCTGAATTAAAACAAGAAATGATTGATTCCTATTTAAAGGCTATTCTCAAGATAGAGTTTCTCTCGAATATGCTCTCCCAAACCGTGGAACGCTTCCTAACTGGCTCGTACACTATAAGAGAAACGGGTATACTATTGTTGAGAAGACAAGAGAAAGGATACCTAAAATGGGACGTAAGCCAAAGAAAAACTGAAAGAAATGACGGAACTAGAACGTCTTCAAGCAGAAAATGAGTACCTTAGAGTGGAGAATGCAGTTGTAAAAAAGTTGAAAGAACTCCGATTGAGGGACGAGAAAGAGCAAGAAGAAAAACGGAAATTGTTCGAGGATTGGTCACAGAGTTTGCCATTCCAGCAAGCACTCAAAAGCTTTACTTATCGCCAGTTTTAGATGGCTTCAACAGCGAAATTATCGCCTACAATCTTTCTACGTCACCGAACTTGATACAAGTGAAAGCTATGCTAGAACAAGCCTTTACAGAGGAACATTACGAAAATACAATTCTCCATAGTGACCAGAGATGGCAATATCAACACGATTTCTATCATCATTTTTTAGAAGACAAAGGGATTCAACCATCCATGTCACGTAAAGGCAATAGTCCAGATAACGGCATGATGGAATCCTTCTTTGGCATTCTGAAGTCTGAGATGTTTTATGGTTATGAGAAGACGTTTAAGTCAATTGAGAATTTGGAACAAGCTATTGTAGACTATATTAATTATTACAACAACAAACGAATTGAGGCCAAACTAAAAGGACTTAGTCCTGTACAATACAGAACTAAATCCTTTGCTTAAATAAATTGTCTAATTTTTGGGGTCAGTATATATTAATCCAACTTTTTCCTAAAATCCCCAGGACTCATGCCAAATTCGTGCTTGAAAAGTTTGGAAAAATTACCGCTATCTTCAAAACCGATTGAGTAGGCGATATTTTTGATGGGGAGTTTGGTACTTCTGAGGAGTTCTTTGGCTTTACGAAGGCGAATATTGGTGAGAAAGGTTTTGGGAGCTTGCCCGATTTCCTGTACAAAGAGGCGATGGAGATAGGTGCGGTCGATAGCAAGGTGATTGGCGATGTCAGTTATACGGATATTGGTTTCGTAGTTATTGGTCATAAAGCTAATAGCTTTGGCAACGATGAGGTTATGGGTAGACTGGGTCACCTGTTTGTTTTGGGAAGGAAAGTCTGAATTGAGTTGGTTGAGGATTTCCAAAAGACAAGCATTGAGCATGATGTCATTACTTTCAGAAATTAGAGAAATTTCAATTAGCTTGTTCATGAGACTCTTGATGGGGTCATTATCAGAAAAGACAGGATTGTTACTAGAAATGGCGGTATCTTTGAGGTAGTGTTGGGCTAAATCTCCACGAAAGCCAAACCAGTAGTAGGCCCAGGGATCTGTTTCGTGGGCCTGGTATTGGATAGTAGCTTGAGGTGAGATAAAGAAAAAGTCGCCTGCCTTTAGGCTGTATATCTTACCTTGACAGGTAAAGGTACCTCTGCCCTTGTAGATATAATGCAACATATAACCACTTCGAACAGCAGGGCCATAACTGTGGGAGGGTTGGGTTTCTTCATAACCAACTGTATACACACTTAGATAGGGATTGGTATTGGTATTGTTAAATAAAAAATTCATAAAATCTTCCTACAAATCGACTAATCTTGTCTACATTTTACCATTTATTTTAACTAAGTGAAAGGATAAACTATAATTAAGTAAAACAAATAAGGAGGTTGTTCAGATGGCTCAATATCAAGACATCAGTGAACAAATTGAAAAATTAGTTGGTGGGCGTGACAATATTTCTCACGTGACACATTGTGCTACTCGCTTGCGTTTGGTCCTAAAGGATAATAAAAAAGCTGACATGGAAGGTTTGGAAAATATCCGTCTAGTTAAAGGGGTTTTCGTAGCGGGTGACCAGTTGCAGATGATCTTTGGCGCTGGTCTAGTCAATAATATCTATGACGAATTTTCAAGCTATATTGGTATTAATAGTGATAGTAAGATTGATGAAGAGTCTAGTCAGGGTCACCAGAATCCTTTGCAACGTTTTATGAAGGCCTTGTCAGATGTCTTTATTGAAATTATGCCATGTATCTTGGCTGCAGCGCTTCTTATGGGATTGTCATCACTCTTAACGACCAAGGACCTCTTTGGGGCCAAGTCCCTCGTTGAGCATGTGCCTGGTCTGGCTGGCTTCAATCGTGTTGTCAGCATTGCTTCATCAGGAATTTTTGCGCTCTTACCAATGATTGTAGCTTACTCAGCGACCAAACGTTTTGGAGGACGTGCTTCCCTTGGTTTGGCTATTGGAGCTGTTATGATTCACCCAAACTTGTCAGATGCCTATGCAGTAGCGGGTGGAACAGCTAAAGCAGAAATCGCCAATGTCTTTGGCCTTAATGTTGAGCTAGTTGGTTTCCAAGGCGGGATTATCATTGCCCTTCTAATTGGTTATATCGTTGCCTTCCTAGATAAGAAATTTAACAAAATTTTGCCCGATATGCTTAAGTTTGTTTTATCTCCTATGTTGACCATTTTGATATCGTCATTCTTGCTCTTTACTATTATTGGTCCAGTTGGTCGTTCTATGGGATTTGGATTGACAGCAGGTTTATTGTGGATGGTTGAACACTTGGGTATCTTTGGTTATATGATTTTTGGTGGTATCCAACAAATTATCGTTATTACGGGTCTTCACCATACCTTTGGGGCTATCGAGACTCAGTTGCTGCAAGATACAGGCCGTGATTTCCTCAATCCACTCTTATCTGTTGCCATGATGGGGCAAGGTGGTGCAGTACTGGGGTATCTCTTCCTTAATCACAAGGACAATAACAAACGATCTATGGCCGTTTCAGCGTTCACTTCAACTCTATTTGGGATTTCTGAGCCTGCTCTATTTGGTGTGACTGTCAAATACCGTTACCCATTGATTGCTGGCTGTATCGCAGGCGCTATTGCAAGTGGTTATGTTTACCTGTCTAAGTTGACCGCAGTTGGTTTCGGTGCGACAGCTATTCCTGGTTTCACTATCGTAGATGGGGCAAATCATGGCCATCTTAACTACATTATTGCTCACTTGATTGCCATTGTTACAGGTGCCATTTTAACAGTCGCCTTTGCAAAATTCTGGAAAGAAAAGGATTAATATTACATGAAGAAATATCATCAATACCGCGATATTCCTTCTCAATTAACAGCATCATTGGCTGATCGTGTGGCAGTGTGCCCTTATCGTCAAAGCTTCCATGTGGAAGGTGACATGGGCTATGTTAATGATCCTAATGGTGTTTGTTTCTTTGATGGGAAATATCATCTCTTTCATCAATGGAGCCCTCTCACTTATAGCGAGGATAGCTGGTTTCAAGGCTGGTATCATCTGGTGTCAGATGACATGATTACTTGGGAAGATGCAGGAGTGGGCTTGCAGACAGATACTGTCTATGAAACCCATGGAGCCTACTCAGGATCAGCCATCGCTGACGGCGATGTCATGCGTATCTTTTATACTGGTAATACTCGTGATGCCAATAACGAGCGAATCCCTTATCAAGTTGTGGCATTCATGGATAAGGCAGGTCATCTCTCCAAGGTTACACCACCAGCTATTATCGGTTACCCAGAAGGCTACACGGACCATTTCCGGGATCCAAAACTATGGAAGAAAGATGGTCATTATTATGCAGTTATTGGTGCCCAACGTCAAGACAAAACTGGTACAAGTCTGGTCATGCACTCACTTGATGGCTTTGACTGGTCTATTCTAGGTGAAGTGGGGACTCCTTACCAGGATTTTGGTTATATGTGGGAGTGTCCTAACTATTTTGAAATGGATGATAAGGGGATTCTCCTCTTTTCCCCTCAAGGACTAGCACCAGAGGGAAATTATTACCACAATATCTATCAGACGGGTTATGTGGTGGGGAATCACATAGATAAGGAAAATTTGCGTCTGACCGATCAGAAAAATTTTGTGGAGCTTGATCGTGGCTTTGATTTTTATGCAGCCCAGGTCATGCAGGCTGGAGGTCGTACAATTCTCTTTTCTTGGATGGGTCTACCAGATATTAACTACCCAACAGAAGACTATGCTTATTGTGGTTGCTTGACTATGCCACGTGAGCTTTTCTTAGATGGGGACAAGTTGATTCAAAAACCTTTGCCGGAATTGAACAATTATCGTAAAGAAATATTGTCTGAAAATATTAATGCTTCAGAGGGTAAGGTTTTCATGACTGGTTTTAAAACCAATCTTCAGTTTTCAGTGACCAAGGCAGAAGAAAGAGGGCAAGTGGTGATTAAACTTTCAGCCAGTCAAGATGGTCGTTTAGGAACCAAATTGATCTTAGATTACGATAGAAAAGAGATAATATTAGACCGTAGCCAGGCAGGTGCTCCTCTAGCAGAGGAGTATGGCAATCAGCGCGTGCTTTTGGAGGATTTGGGTCAGCAACTTGATTTGGATATTTATCTGGATCGCTCATCCCTAGAGATTTTTGTAAATGGTGGGCAAGAAGTAGCTTCAAGCCGTATCTTCCCAGGGGATGAGCAGATCTATACAGTGATTGAAGGGGCAGATGCTGAACTCGATATGACGATCTATGACTTGACGATTTAGGAGTTGATATGATTTATTTTGATGACGATAAGCAGATTTTTCATCTGACCAACGGTCAGGTTTCCTATATTATTGGTGTGGAGGAAAAGGGACTTTTGGCCCAGCTTTATTATGGTAAGGCTGTTTCAGGTTATCATGGTGGGCGTCACTACCCCCGCTTTGAGCGCTCTTTCTCCTTTAACTTTGAGGAGGACAAGAAACGTGTCTATTCTAGAGATACCCTTTTACAGGAAATCAGTAGTTTTGGTGGTGGCGATTTTCGGGTACCAAGCCTTGATATAGCAGGGTCGGATGGCTCTCATCAAACTGATTTTCGCTATGATTCTTACGAAATTTATAAGGGCAAAGCTGACTTGGGAGGGCTTCCTGCGACCTTTGCTTCAGAAGAAAACCCTGTTGAGACTTTGGATATCTGCCTTAAAGATAAGTATCGCCAGCTAGCTCTCCATCTACGTTACAGTATTTTTGAGCAGCTATCTGTTATTACCCGTAGTCATATCCTGGTCAATGAGGGCAGAGATGAGGTGGTTATTCATAAATTGTCTAGTCTTAGTCTGGATTTTCCAGCGGACAAATGGGAATCTATCCATCTACCAGGTGCTTGGGGTAATGAACGTCAATTGCAGAGGGACCCTCTCGTTCGAGGGATACATACCTTTGACAGTAAGCGTGGAACCAGTAGCCATCAAGAAAATCCCTTTGTTGCCTTGGTTAAGAATGATACGACTGAGAATCAGGGGCAGGCCTATGGTTTTGCTTTAGTCTACTCAGGTAATCACGAAGAAACCCTCGAAGTGGACCAATACCAGCAAGTCCGCTTGACTATGGGGATTAATGGTTATGGCTTTGCTTGGCATTTGTCTGCAGGAGAGTCTTTTACCACTCCTGAAGTTGTAATGGTTTATTCAGACCAAGGCCTTAACAGGATGTCCCAGATTTTCCATACAGTTGTACATAAGCATTTGACACGAGGGGCATGGAAGGATAAGGAACGTCCTATTCTTATCAATAACTGGGAAGCCACATATTTTGATTTTGATACAGATAGCATCAAGGGCTTGATGGATGAGGCTAGTCAACTGGGGATGGAGCTCTTTGTCCTTGATGATGGCTGGTTTGGACAGCGAGAAAACGACCAAACTTCTTTAGGAGATTGGTTTGTCAACGAGGACAAGCTACAGGGTGGCTTGCAGGCCCTAGCTACCTATGCTAAGAGTAAGAATTTAGACTTTGGTTTGTGGTTCGAACCTGAAATGATTTCACGGTCTAGTCAACTTTTTGAAGCTCACCCTGATTGGTACCTTCATCATCCAGGGTATGAGGCTGCGACCAGTCGTTCCCAATTTGTCCTAAACCTTAGTCGTGATGACGTCACCGATTATGTGATTGAAACTTTGTCAACTATTTTAAGGACAGTGGATATTTCCTATGTCAAGTGGGATATGAACCGTTATCTCAGTGACATTTATGCGACTGGAAATATTAGCAATCATGGCGAGGTAGCTCATCGATATGTATTAAATCTTTACCGGATTTTCGAGCATTTACTAAGAGTCTTTCCTCATATCCTCTTTGAGGGATGTTCTGGTGGCGGTGGCCGTTTTGATATGGGCATACTCCACTATATGCCACAAATTTGGACTAGTGACAATAGCGATGCTATTGCCCGCCTAAAAATTCAATACGGTACTAGCTTGGCATACCCAGTTTCTAGCATGGGCGCCCATGTGTCTGCTGTACCTAATCATCAAAATGGGCGTATAACCAGCATGGAGACTCGCTTTAATATTGCCATGACAGGAGCCTTTGGATATGAATTGGATCCAAGACAGTTAAGTTCAGAAGAAAAAGCAATCATTAAAGACCAAGTTGCCTTCTATAAGAAGAATCGTCAGCTCCTTCAGTATGGAACCTTTACACGATTGACTAGTCCTTTTGAGACCAATGCTTGTGCTTGGCAGTTGGTATCACAAGACAAAAATCAGGCTATGGTGATTTATACAACGGTCCTTAGTCATGCGGCTCCACCTCTACAAATTTTAAAAGTTAAGGGCTTAGAAGCAAGCAGTCTCTACTATTGCCAACAAACAGAGCAATGCTATTACGGAGACGAATTAGCTGAAGTGGGATTTTATATCCATCCCATTTTTAACCAAAAAGACTTTGATAGCCGACGCATTGACTTTGTTAAGGTAGAAGATTTACCGAAGGAAAAATGACCGTAAATGGACAAACTATACTCTGAACCCCCAAAGTTAGACAGAAAAACCCTAACCTTGGGGTATTTTATTATGAAATCCGAAAAGTTTTATGGTTATGAGTAGACCTTTAAGTTACTTAACTAAATGGAACAGCTTTTGTAGACTATTTAATTACTACAACAATAAACAAATTAGAGTCAAACTAAAACATACTAAGATTAGTTTGGAGTTTTTGGGGTATAACCTTCGACGCGCACCCGCATAGCGGGTGGTTTTTTTGTCTCACACCTAACGGAGCGAGACGGACTAATAGTCACATAAATGAAAAGGGCCTAGACTGCTTGTCCTAGGCTCTAACTATTGCTATAATAATCTTATGATTCAACAAATTTTGTTTATTACACTGGAAACTATTTTTGAAACGGTTTGTTTTAATTACAGTTTCCAGCATGGCTATTACTTTTTTACAGCCTTTTTTGCTTACTTACTCTTACGTCGTCTTTGGACCACTTATATTATTTCTCGAATTGCGCGTGCAGCCGACAAGTCTACCAAGAAGTAAGGCTCACTTCGCCAGCGGTCAACCATTTTTCCTGGCCATCATCAGTAAGAACGAGAAGTTGGCCCTTATTACCAATTTCCTTGGCAATACCAGTATAAGTCCTTCCAGCTTGTTCAAAGGTCACTTGTTTGTCTAAAACGAGTGACTTCTCTTTATAGACTTTGACCAAATCGCTAGTAGGAATGGTTAAAAAGAGTTTCCAAATTTCTGAAATGAGCTGGTTTCGAGTGATGCTTGGTTTTTCAGAAGTAAAAAGACTAGTAGCTTTATTAGCTAACTCTTCAGGAAAATCACTGATTGAGAAGTTAAGCCCAACCCCGATAATGACATCTGTGATGCGACCAGATTCGATAGAACTAATGGCTTCGGTAAGGATTCCAGCCATTTTTTTGTTGTTGAGGTAGATGTCATTAACCCATTTGATTTCTGTATTGATGCCGGTTAGACGCTGGATAGCTTTGACAATAGCAGCTGCCGCCATCATCGTATAAGGTGGTAACTCCTCAAAATGACAGTTGGGCTTTAAGTGGATACTCATGTAGATACCACCTTGTGGACTGGCAAAGAAGTGACGTTCAAATCGTCCTTTGGCTGCCTTTTGACTTGATGCCAGATAAAGTGCAGGCGTTGAATTATTATTTTCCATGCCATGTTTAGCATCTAGTTGAGTAGAGTTAGAATCTGGATTAAAGTAGACTGGAATGTTGAGTTGCTTTGAAATATCTTGAGGAAGAAGAATATCTCCCTTTTCTAAATAGTAGCCTTTCTTGCGGACACTTGTAATGTCAATTCCTTGTTCTTGAAGTGTTTGAATTGCCTTCCAAATGGCTGTCCGTGAGACACCAAGGCTTTTAGCCAAGCTCTCTCCCGTTACAAAGTCTGGACTCTTCGATAAGATGTCATAAACGTGTTCATAAGTTTTCATATCCTAAGTATAATACAAAAGATGGTAAAATGCTCACTATAAATTATTGATAAGGCTTGTTAATAAATAACTATATGACTAGATAAGAAAAAAGTGATATAATGGAATTTAGTTATTAAGTCCCGATAAGGCAGTAGTCATCTTAGCTTGGCTGCTGGTTCTTTGTAACTTTTTAACGGCGCCGAGCTCTTTGTGGAGTATAGCGTTTTACCTATTAGGAGGCGGTTAAATCTCGTGCTATCTAATACTATTTTTCATATTAAAAGGGGGACATTTTATATGTCAGAACGTAAACTTTTCACGTCTGAATCAGTATCTGAGGGGCATCCAGATAAAATTGCAGACCAAATTTCAGATGCCATTCTCGATGCGATTTTAGCAGAAGATCCAGACGCCCATGTAGCAGCAGAAACAGCTGTTTATACTGGTTCTGTCCATGTTTTTGGTGAGGTTTCTACAACAGCTTATGTGGACATTAACCGTGTGGTTCGTGATACTATCGCTGAAATTGGTTATAACAATGCAGAATACGGCTTTGCGGCAGATTCTGTTGGGGTTCACCCATCATTGATTGAACAATCTCCAGATATTGCTCAAGGTGTCAATGAAGCACTTGAAGTTCGTGGAACTGGTGATCAAGATCCACTTGATCTTATCGGAGCTGGTGACCAAGGTTTGATGTTTGGTTTTGCTATTGACGAAACTCCAGAGTTTATGCCACTTCCAGTTAGCCTTTCACATAAATTGGTTAAAAAATTGGCAGATTTGCGTAAATCTGGTGAGATTTCATACCTTCGTCCAGATGCTAAATCTCAGGTTACCGTTGAGTATGATGAAAATGATCAACCTGTACGTGTTGATGCTGTGGTTATTTCAACACAGCATGATCCTGAAGCGACTAACGATCAAATTCGTCAAGATGTCATTGAAAAAGTTATCAAAGCAGTTATTCCAGCAGAATACTTGGATGAAGAGACAAAATTCTTTATCAACCCAACAGGTCGTTTTGTAATCGGAGGTCCTCAAGGGGACTCTGGTTTGACTGGTCGTAAGATCATTGTCGATACTTACGGTGGTTACTCAAGACATGGTGGTGGTGCCTTCTCTGGTAAGGATGCCACTAAGGTTGACCGCTCAGCGTCATATGCAGCTCGCTACATTGCCAAAAACATCGTAGCTGCTGGTCTTGCTAAGAAAGCAGAAGTACAATTGGCTTATGCTATTGGTGTTGCCAACCCAGTTTCTGTACGTGTTGATACTTTTGGTACTGCAACTGTGGCTGAAAGCAAACTTGAAGCGGCTGTTCGCGAACTCTTTGATTTGCGCCCTGCAGGAATTATTCAAATGCTTGACCTTAAACGTCCTATCTACCGTCAAACAGCGGCCTATGGTCACATGGGACGTACTGACGTCGATCTTCCATGGGAAAAATTGGACAAGGTTGAAGCACTTAAAGCAGCAGTAGAGGCTTAAGATAATATTATATCTAATTTAATGATTTTAATTAAAGCAGAATTTAATTTTTTAAATTCTGTTTTTTGTACCTATTACCATGAAAGATTTTGAGAGAAGAGATGCTGACGAACAAGAAAGGAAATCCCTATGTCTATTTTAATTACAGGAGGAGCTGGCTACATTGGTAGTCACACCACTGTCGAACTCCTTAATGCAGGTTTTGATGTGGTCTTGGTTGATGACTTTTCAAATAGCTCTCCAGCAGTCCTTGAACGCTTGGAAAAGATCACAGGTAAGAAGTTTCCATTCTATCAAGGTTCAATTTTAGATACAGAACTCTTAGATAAGGTTTTTACAAATGAAGATATTGAATTGATCATTCACTTTGCTGCCTTCAAGACAGTTGATGAATCTGTTCAAAAACCTTTGAAATATTATAAAAACAATATCATTGGTACGATCACCCTTCTTGAAAAAATGAAGGAATATGAAGTTAAAAACATCGTCTTCAGTTCAAGTGCCACAGTTTACGGTACCAATAATCCTTCTCCAATGACCGAAGATATGCCAACATCAGCGATCACCCCATACGGTTATACAAAGTTGATGATGGAACAAATTCTTACAGATGTAGCTGAATCAGATCCATCATGGTCGGTCACAAATCTTCGTTATTTCAATCCTATCGGTGCTCATGAAAGTGGTTTGATTGGGGAATTGCCAAACGGTATTCCAAACAACCTGATGCCATATATTACACAAGTAGCTATCGGTAAACTGTCTGAGCTTAATGTCTTTGGGGATGACTATTCAACTCCAGATGGTACAGGTGTGCGTGACTACATTCACGTTCTTGATCTGGCCTCAGGTCACTTGGCTGCTGTCAAATATAATTTGAGTCACAAAGGTGCCGAAATTTTCAACTTGGGTACTGGACATGGTTATAGCGTTTTGGATCTCGTTAAGACTTTCGAAGCTGAAAACAAGGTTGCCATCCCTTACCGTATTCAAGGGCGTCGCGCTGGTGATATTGCGACTTGTTATGCGTCTTCTGAAAAGGCCAAAGAGATTCTCGGCTGGGAAGCTAAAAAGACCTTGAAAGAGATGGTCAGAGATTCTTGGCGTTGGCAAACGACTAACCCAAATGGTTATGAAGACTAAATAGCATAACTCAAATTATCAGTTCCTAGAGAGTGTAAGATAAGCACTAGATTATTTTAAACTATCCCTAATCTAGTAGCTTCAAAAATAAAGAGAAGAGGGGTGGAAGCAGTCACTAAATGATTACAGATTTAGAACTGTCTCACCCTCTTTTTATGCTTTAGGTTAGCTTTCTATGGTATAATAAAATTATGACTATTATTAATCAATTCGTCACTTTGGCGAGTCACCTTGTATTTATAGGATTGAGCTACCAAATGCTGATTAGCCTCTTTGATTGGGCGAAGATTATCAAAAATCCAATTGAAAATACTGGTAAATTAAAACTCTTTTTGCTCTTTATCAGTATTGCCTTAGGCTATCTTATCAGCTCCTTTATTCTGTCGGTTTTAGCATTTGGACAGAATATGGCTAGCTCGATTTCTTAAATTAGTGATTTTAAAAGACTTTTGATATAATACAAAAAGATGAAAATGACCCTTGAAAGGAATCCTTATGGATAAAATTATTGTGCAGGGTGGCAACACTCGATTAAGTGGTGAGGTTGTCATTGAAGGTGCTAAAAACGCTGTCCTTCCTTTGTTGGCGGCTACTATCTTGGCCTCGGAAGGTCAAACAACCTTAACTAATGTTCCAATCTTATCAGATGTTTACACGATGAATAATGTTGTTCGTGGTTTAGATATTGCTGTAGACTTTGACGAGGAAAAGAATACCGTTGTTGTTGATGCTAGTGGAGAAATTCTCGATCAAGCACCATATGAGTATGTTAGCAAGATGCGTGCGTCAATCGTAGTTCTTGGACCTATTCTTGCTCGTAATGGTCACGCTAAGGTCTCAATGCCTGGCGGTTGTACGATTGGTAGTCGTCCAATCGACCTCCACCTCAAAGGTTTAGAAGCAATGGGTGCTAAAATTACCCAAGTTGGTGGTGACATTACTGCGACAGCAGAAAACCTTAAAGGTGCAACGATTTATATGGACTTCCCATCTGTTGGTGCCACTCAAAACCTTATGATGGCAGCAACATTGGCTGATGGAGTTACAACCATTGAAAATGCTGCGCGTGAACCAGAAATTGTTGACTTGGCCCTCCTTCTTAACGAGATGGGAGCAGACGTCAAAGGTGCGGGAACTGAAACACTCGTGATTAAAGGTGTTAAAGCTCTCCGTGGTACTAAACATGCAGTTGTTCAGGACCGTATCGAAGCAGGTACCTTTATGGTAGCAGCAGCGATGACTTCTGGAGATGTCCTCATCAAAGATGCTATCTGGGAACATAACCGTCCTTTGATTTCAAAATTATTGGAAATGGGTGTCGATGTTAAGGAAGAAGAAGGTGGCATTCGTGTTAAATCTGATGTTTCTCAATTGAAACCAGTAACCGTTAAAACTCTACCTCACCCAGGTTTCCCAACTGACATGCAGGCTCAATTTACAGCACTTATGGCAGTGGTAAACGGAGAATCAACCATGATCGAAACAGTCTTTGAGAATCGTTTCCAACACTTGGAAGAAATGCGTCGTATGGGGCTTCATTCAGAAATTCTTCGTGATACGGCTATGATTCACGGTGGTTTACCACTTCAAGGTGCTCAAGTTATGTCTACTGACCTTCGAGCTTCTGCAGCACTTATTCTTACAGGAATGGTAGCTGAAGGAACAACGACTGTTGGTAAATTGACACACTTGGATCGTGGTTACTATCGATTCCATGAGAAACTAGCTAAACTAGGAGCAAATATTTCACGTGTAAGTGAGGCTTAGTATGGAAACTGGTAAAGGCTATGTTTTTCGTCAATTATTACTTGTTTTAAGTGTGTGTGTGATTGGCCTTGCTTTTCTAGCTATCGGCTTGATGGTTGGCTATGCTATTTTAGGAGAGGGCAAGGATCCGATAAGCATCTTAAAACCAGAAACTTGGCAGGCAATTGTTGCTAAATTTACAGGAAAATAAAAGGGAGTGGGAAGTAATCCCGCTCCTTTAGTCATGACATTCATATAAAAGAAAGAGAACAATGGCAAAACGAAAGACATCTTTAACAAATAAACAGAGACGTCAGCTAATCTCGTTACTAATAGCGGTCTTGATTACAGTTTTAGGTTACATTGGAACGAGCAGTAAGCTCTCGCCTAATAATCCAATCAAGCAGGTAGCAAGTCTAGTCTCGGGAAAATCTAATAACTCTGTCAAATCAAACGGCGCAACAAAAGGGCAGTCTACGCCACAAGAGAAGCTCGCTGAGACAGTGATGACTAGCTCCGTCAAGAGTCAACTTGGAAACTCCTTAGAATGGAATGGGGCAGGGGCTTATATTGTTAATGGAAATAAGACTAATCTAAATGCTAAGGTATCAAGCCAACCCTATGCTAATAACCAAGTCAAAACAGTTCAAGGACAAACGGTTCCTACAGTTGCGAATGCCTTGTTAAGTAAAGCGACCAGACAGTACAAAAATCGTCAAGAAACAGGGAATGGCTCAACATCTTGGACACCAGCTGGATGGCATCAAGTTCACAATCTATCTGGAGAGTATAGCCATGCCGTAGATAGAGGGCATTTGTTAGGCTATGCACTAGTAGGTGGCCTCAAAGGATTTAATGCTTCGACTTCAAATCCAGAAAATATTGCCGTTCAAACTGCTTGGGCTAACCAAGCTAATAGCGAAACTTCCACAGGCCAAAACTATTATGAAAGTCTGGTACGAAAAGCTCAGGATAAAAACAAGCGTGTCCGTTACCGCGTTACCCTTATTTATGAAGGAGACAACCTCATTCCATCAGGGTCACATCTTGAAGCCAAGTCAGCTGATGGCTCGCTTGAGTTCAATGTCTTTGTTCCAAATGTCCAACAGGGAATTACCCTAGATTATTATTCAGGAAAAGTAACGGTGAATTGACGAAACAAACGACTCCGATTGGAGTCATTTTTAGTATCCAGAAAAACAAAAACCCACCCGTAGGTGAGTTTTTTGTTTTATTCACTAGCTTGCTCCCATTGTTTAGAGAGGTAGCGAGAGTAGCTAGA
>ERZ1035027.559-NODE-559-length-20843-cov-4.628776_pt1 | contig 20843 bp, 18 predicted proteins | sample MGYA00520604_ERZ1035027 | MGnify/ENA primary metagenome ERZ1035027 (study PRJEB33766, sample SAMN09781743) | gut metagenome | biome: gut microbiome | host: Homo sapiens | place: Madagascar | study: EMG produced TPA metagenomics assembly of the PRJNA485056 data set...
GGAGGAGGCCGACCGCAAAATCCGAGAAAAAGAGGAAGCGGCCGCAGAGAAGCAGCGCCTGAAGGAGGAAGAGGCGGCGAAAAAACGCCTCCAGAAATTGGAAGATGAGGAGCGGCGTCGCCAACAGAAGCTGGAAGATCAGGCCCTTCGCAAGAAGGAGCGCCAACAGGAAAAAGCGGAAGCCGATGCCCGCCGCAGGGCGGATCGGATTGAAGCCGAGCTGCTGGCCGTGGGCGCCACGGTCCTGACCCGGGGCCTGCTGGGGGTGCTGCAGAATCAGTCGAAGAAATAGAAGTTATAGGTGCAAAAAGGCAGATTCCCACACGAAAGGTGTGGGAATCTGCCTTTTTGGGTGTATTGGTTAGACGGCTTTGCAGACGGTGAGAGGTCATGTTGGCGCCTTGCTGCCCGCAAAGACGTGATACTTCGTCGACAAGCACCACGCCTTTGGTTCGGATGGGTCTCCGGCCGCCGTCGCATCCCAAAAGTGATGCATGAGCCCTTGTTTTTCTACTCCATACATCACCCCCATTTTCAAGGTTGATGCATGAGCCTCCCTTTTTTCATCTCATGCATCACTCCAATTGTTTCTGTGCTTATTCTCTTCTACTTTAATTTCGCTTAAGCGAAAAAATGATGTACGCGTCCCTGTTTTCTACTTCCCAGCATCACATACCTCCGGTTCCCCTCGGGCATTTCATCCCAATCTTCCCGGCGGTCGCGGGGAAAGTGATGTAGGAACCTATTTTCGGAGCATGCCTGCATCACTTTTCACCAATCCCCGGAAAACGGTCCGAATTAGAGGCGCGCGCCCTCACTTTCGGCGAAACCTGAACCCGCGCCGGAGCCCAATAATGAAAAGAGAGGCACGAAGGACCGCTGCCCCTTCGTGCCTCTCTTTCCTCTTCCTAATTCCCGATAAGGAAGGAATTGACGACGATGAACATCATTTCCATCACCAACACTAAAAAGTAACATTGCGGGAAACTATTACGAATGAGTCAGTCTTCTTTTTTCCTTACGGGTTTCGATTATGTGACGAATGGCCACGCCCGGTCGGTGGAACAGCATCCGGGGACCGGAGAATTTCATAACTTCCTGAATTCGTTCTCTCATATCCTTCTTGTAGCAATGCACATTGCAGTTGGCGCAGAAGGTCTTTGTCTCCATAAAGGGGCAGAGGTCGCTGCGCTTTGCGGAATAGGCATCCAGTTCCGCGCATTCCGGACAAAGGGTGTCACCGCCGTGCTTCTTGCGGCAGTACAGCGAAATCATGTAGGAAACCACTTCTTTTTCCTTCTCTCGTTTTGCTTGTATATCCATAATAAAATGTCCTCCTGTATGTGCTGAAAAACTCACTTTCCGGCGAGCAACGAGGGGTAGTGTATCACATGTACGGTGGGGATGTCAATTTGGGGATGTATGGATGATCTGCAACCATTTCTTGGAAATTCATGATGAACCAAAGTAGCTGTGATATAATGACCTTGTATAACCGTAAAAAATATTTGAACAGAGGAGCAGCGTTATATATGCAAAAAAATGAGAATCGAAATTCAAATATAGAAGAGCTGCGCAAAGGCTTTCACACTGCTTTTATCGATGGAGAATACAATTCGAATCTGGCATATCGGCCGGAATTCTTGTCGAACAATGCGGCAGAGGGGAAGAAGGTGCTGTCCGCGATTGAGAGCGAGCTTCTTCGATGTGATGAATTCGCCATCAGCGTGGCGTTCATTACCAACAGTGGAATTGAGCCGTTTATGCAAACGTTAAAAGAATTAGAACGTCGAAATATTCCGGGACGGATTCTGACCACGAATTATCTGAATTTCAGTGACCCGAAAGCCCTTCGTCGCCTGTCAAAGCTGCAGAATTTGGAAATCCGAATGTACGTCACAGATGATGAATCGGAAGGCTTTCACACTAAGGGATATCTCTTCCGAAAGGATGAAATGTACCGGGTGATCGTGGGCAGTTCCAATATGACTTTGGGGGCGTTGACTCGAAACCGGGAATGGAACACCAAGATGGTATCCACCGAACAAGGAGAGTTCCTTACCGAAATTCGTCAGGAATTCCGGCAGCTGTGGACGTCGGAGCGGACGCGGAGTTTCGATGATTTTATCGATAAATATGAACTGCTGTACAAAGAAATTCAGAAGCAGAAGAAGGTGGCAACCCAAGGGAAGGCCATCGATTTGTTGGGATATCAGCTAAAACCAAATTCGATGCAGCTGAACTTCATCCGGAATCTGCAGAAGCTTCGGGAAGAAGGAGAGAATCGAGCGCTGCTGATCTCTGCCACGGGCACTGGAAAAACCTATGCCTCCGCGTTCGCGATGCGAGATGCGGCGCCGGGGAAGGCCCTCTTTGTGGTTCACCGGGAACAGATTGCGAAACAGGCGCTGAAGAGTTATCAGCGAGTATTGGGTAAATACAAGCCGGACGGAAGTCCTATTCGGTATGGCTTATTGTCCGGAAATGAAAAGGATTACGATGCGGACTATCTCTTTTCCACCATGCAGATGATGTCCAAAGCGGACGTGTTGGAAAAGTTCAGACCGGACGAATTTGATTTTATCTGCATCGACGAGACCCATCGCGCCGGCGCGGAAAGTTATCAGCGGATTTTGGAATACTTTAAACCCAAGTTCCTGCTAGGCATGACCGCGAGTCCGGAGCGGACGGATAACTTTGATATTTTTGATTTGTACGACTACAATATTGCGTATGAAATTCGGTTGCAGCAGGCGCTGGAGGAGAATTTGCTGTGCCCGTTTCACTATTTCGGCATTACGGATTTGGAGATCGATGGAGAGACATTCGATGATGAATCCGGCCTTCGGAATTTTGTCAAGCTGGTGAGCGATGAGCGCGTAGATTATATTCTAAAGCAGGTGGAGTATTTTGGCTACAGCGGGGACCGGGTGAAAGGCCTGATGTTCTGCAGTCGGAAGGATGAGGGCGAAGAGCTGGCTCGGAAATTCTGTCAGCGTGGATATCGTGCGCGGATGTTGTCGGGGGATGATTCCCAGGCGGTGCGAGAAGAGGTGATCGATCGGCTGGTGAGCGATACTCGAGAAGATTATCTGGATTACGTGTTCACGGTGGACATCTTCAACGAAGGTGTGGATATTCCGGAGGTGAACCAGGTGGTGATGCTGCGCCCGACCCAATCTCCAATCGTATTCGTGCAGCAGCTAGGAAGAGGCCTGAGAAAGTCGGATGATAAAGAGTTCGTGGTAATACTGGACTTCATCGGAAATTATAAAAACAATTTCATGATTCCGATTGCGCTGTCGGGCGACCGATCCTATAACAAGGACACGATGCGCCGATATGTCAGCGAAGGGGCCCGGGTGATTCCGGGAAGCTCCACCATCCACTTTGATGAGATTTCGAAAAAAAGAATCTATCAAGCAATCGATTCCGCATCTACCAATGATCTGCGAACCTTGAAGGAAGCGTACAGCAACTTAAAACAGAAGCTGGGGCGGATTCCGAATCTGAAAGATTTCTATGACTACGGAACCATTGATGTAACGAAATTTTTCGATAAGCTGGGATCGTATCACGAGTTCCTCAAGAAGTACGAGACGGATTACACGACGGAGCTGAGCGAAAAAGAAGAGGCGATTCTGCAGTTTATTTCCCGGAAACTGGCAAAGGGAAAGCGGATTGATGAACTGGTTGTGCTGAAAGGGCTGTTGGAAAGCGAGCCGCGAATTCAGCAGTACTACAAGAAATTCATGAAAATCCGGTACAAAACAGATGTGCAGGATGCGGTAACTCATTCCGTGTTAAGAAATTTGACAAACGAATTCGCAAAGAAAGAAGATCAAAAGAAATTTGCGGCTTGCGTATTCGTAAAGGAGAATGAAGGAAACTATGAAATTGCATCGGAGTTCCGGCAACTGCTATCTCACTCGGAATTCCGCTCCGCCGTTGCCGAGTTGGTGGATTTTGGAATAGAGCGGAGCCACCGCGAATACGGAAAACGATACAAAGATACGACATTTCAGCTCTATGCAAAATATACTTACGAGGACGTATGCCGTCTCCTGAACTGGGAGCAAAACCTAAATGCCCAGAATATCGGCGGCTATTTTTACGATAAGCGCACGAAAACCCTTCCGGTATTCATCAACTACGATAAAGCAGAGGATGCCATTGCATACGAAGACCGTTTTGTTACGCCCAATCATTTGATCGCATTGTCGAAGCACCCGCGAAAAGTAAATTCCAGCGATGCCGATCATATCTATAAGCGGACCGCGGAAGACCGGGACAATCGGATTTTTCTTTTTATCCGGAAAGACAAAAATGATAACGAGGCGAAGGAGTTCTACTTCTTGGGCGAAATCTATGCAGAGGGCGATCCGCAGCCGATTCAGATGGCGCTGTCCAAAGATGATGCGTTTGAAATCAGTTATCGGTTGGACCGGCCGGTGCGGGACGATATCTATGAGTACATTGTAGAGGAAACGGTGTAGAGGAGGATTTATGAATAAAAAAACAATAATAAAAATGGCAACTCGACAACCAGCCGGTCCCAACAAAAATAATTTCAAAAAATCCGAGTCAATCGCTTGACATCCACGGGCATAGGTAAGTCGTAGGAGTATGTTTAGCACACAAATCTTATCCTGATAAGTGCATGTAAATTTGTTTTGAATAACAACAAAATGACGAATAGTGTTGTATATACTGATGATGTAGAGGACTGCAAGTATGGATATAGAAAATAAGATGAGCGATATACAAAAGGGATATAATGTGAAATCTGAAGTTGAATATCTTAAAAGCAGAGTGAAGAAACTTGAAGACGAAAACATTCGATTAAAAAGGCTATTGGATGAAGCGGGAATCAGTTACGAATGTTCCTGCAATCAGATTCCGGATATTTCACTTGAAAAGGCAAGATTGTTTTTTTCATACTTTTGGGGAAGGTCGGACGTATATGCTAAAAGATATGTCAATAAAAGTACAGGTGTTTCTGGATATTTCCCGCAATGCAGCAACTTTTGGAGATATGGAGTATGCCCTAAAGCGAATAGGATAAAAGTGCAATGTAAGAATTGTGAGAACAAAGCATGGGTTAAACTAGGGGCGAAGCAAATTGAAGCGCATCTGAGAGGGAGCGCAGAAGATTGCTCAGATGTAATAGGTGTTTATCCTCTGTTTGCAGACGGAACCTGCAGATTTTTGGCTTTTGATTTCGATAATCATAATAGTGACAATGACGATTTTGGGTTTGAAAGCAATGATATAAACTGGATGTCTGAGGTAAATGCGCTTCGAGAAATCTGTACTCTTTTTGATATACCGGTTCTAGTTGAACGTTCCAGATCAGGGAAAGGGGCACATGTATGGATATTCTTTGAAAAACCAATTGACGCAGCCATTGCGAGACAGTTCGGATTCACATTACTTGAAAAGGGGTCTGAGTATGTTAATCTGACATCGTTTAGGTATTATGACAGAATGCTGCCCGCACAGGAAGAATTAAAAGATGGCGGTATTGGAAATCTTATAGCGCTTCCATTGCAGGGAAAGGCCGTGAAAAAAGGAAACAGCGTATTTGTAAATAATAAGTGGGAGCCATATGATAATCAGTGGCAGATTTTAAAAGATACAAAGAAGCTTAGCGAGGCGGATGTGAAGGGGTTTCTTGAAAGAAATAAATCAAACGAGGAAAATACAGATAATTCTTGTGCGGATAAACCTTGGCAAAGAAATAAACACTTTCTGAAATCAGATTGTGACGGCACAATTCATGCGATTATATCTAACTGCATATATATTGACAAAACAAATCTGAAACCAAGAATACAAAATCAAATAAGAAGAATTGCAGCTGTCTCAAACCCTACATATTTCAAGAATAAGGCAATGGGATTATCTAATTTTAATAATTCCCGATACATCTATATGGGATATGATGATTCTGGCTACATCTGTATCCCTCGAGGGCTATTTGATGAAATTGAAAGAAAATGCCAAGAAGATGAGATAGATTTAACTGTCCTGGATGAAAGATGCGAAGGTAGGAAACTGAGTGTTTCTTTTAGCGGTCAGCTTAGAGAAGAACAGCAAAAGGCGGTGGATTATTTCAAGGATAAGGATACTGGTATACTCAGTGCAGCTACAGCGTTTGGTAAAACAGTTGTATGCAGTAATATCATTGCAACAAAGAAGGTGAGTACACTGATTTTATTGGAGTCGTCTGCTTTGATTGAGCAATGGCAGGATGCACTGGAAACATTTCTGGATATAAACGAGGAATTACCGGAGTATTTAACAAAAACAGGCAGAATAAAGAAAAGAAAAAGTCTTATTGGAGTAATACATGGGACCAAGGATACTTCAACAGGGATAATTGATATTGCAATGGTGGGATCGCTAAAGAAAAAAGGCGAATTTCATGAACGTCTCAAATCTTATGGAATGGTTATAGTAGATGAATGCCACCATAGTGCGTCAGATACCATGAGTGAAGTATTGATGGAAGTATGTGCTAAATATGTATATGGTGTTACGGCGACACCATTCCGGGGAGATGGCCTTGAAAAGATCAACAATATGCTGCTGGGGCCTATAAGATTTCAGTATACAGCAAAAGAAAAGGCTGAATCACAAGGAATTGACCACATTGTAATCCCAAGATTTACAAGGGTTGTTAATCCACATGGACAGAATAAGATGCATATAAATGATGCGTATGAAATTCTGAGAAGCAGCAGTGTCAGAAATGAGCAGATTTGCGAGGATATTCGTAAATGTATTTCTGAGGGAAGAACACCTGTTGTGCTGAGTAAATTTGTAGAGCATGCGGAATTAATATATGACAATATAAAAAATTATGCTGACAAAGTATTCTTATTAACAGGTTCACAGACGAGAAAACAGCAAAAGATGATTCGTCAGGAAATGAATAGCATAAGTAATGATGAATCAATGATTCTTGTTGCAACGGGACAACTTGTTGGAGAGGGGTTTGATTTCCCTAGGTTGGATACACTAATTATGGCTACTCCTGTTGCGTGGAAGGGTCTGGTGGAGCAGTACGCAGGAAGATTAAACAGAGATTATGAAGGAAAAGAAAATGTAGTTATATTTGACTATATTGATTCGAATATTAGAGTATTCGATAATATGTATGCGAAAAGGCTTAAAGCTTATAAGAGAATAGGATACTCTCTTCAGGGTGAACCTGATATTCAGAAGCAGAAGGCAAATGCAATATATGATTACGAATCGTATGCTGAAGTATATTGCAGAGATTTAGCAGATTCGAAGACAAGCATAGTGGTTTCAAGCCCATCGCTTAGATACAGAAAGGTCAATACGTTTATAAGTGATATGAAACCCTTGCAGGAAAAAGGCGTAACAATTACAGTGTTGACATGGAATCCTGATTCGTATAACTTCGGCAGTTCGATTCACAAGATGGAGATTCTTAGAACTCTAAATGAAGCCGGCATTGAAGTGGTATTGAAGGAAGAAAATTGTCTGCATTTTGCGGTAATTGATAATTCGATTGTATGGTATGGAAGTTTGAATCTCCTCGGAAAAGAAGATGCTGAAGACAATATAATGAGAATAGACAGTGATGAAATTGCAGCGGAACTGTTCGAATTGAGTTTTGGGAGAAGACAGTGATGGATATCAAAAAGTTGATTGGAGAGACAACCGAATACGACAAGAAACAGTCAGTAGAGATACGAAGACCAAAGAGTTGGCTTAAGAGTGTGAGCGCCTTCGCTAATGGTGACGGTGGATATCTTATTTTTGGAATTGCTGACGACGGTACTGTTGTTGGTTTGCTTGATGCTGAAAAAGATGCCGAAGCCATAAGTGAAAGAATCAAAGCAAGAATGGATCCTATACCGGAATTTTTCTTGAGTTTTGAAGAGGAAGAGGATAAAACTCTTATTATACTTAAAATAAGCAAAGGGGAAGAAACACCATACTATTATTCCGGGGATGGAACACTCGAAACATTTGTACGTGTTGGAAACGAAAGTGTCAAAGCAACAGCAACGGAACAGAAACGCCTTGTTATGAGAGGAAAGAATAGCTCATACGATTCTCAGGTATCTTCTTATGTTAAGGATGACTTTGCATTTACTAAACTTCGTGCAAGATACAAAAAGTGGACAGGTAAGAGTTTTGAAGATAAAGATATGATATCCTTTGGGCTTGTAGAAACATCGGGAAAGCTGACAAATGCAGGGGCTCTTCTGGCAGACGACAGCCCGATTAGGTGGTCAAGATTATTCTGTACACGCTGGAATGGACTGAATAAAAGCGGAGGTACAATAGATGCGGTAGATGATGCTGAGTTCTCTGGAAGTCTTATCTATCTGCTTGAGAACGGAGAAGAATTTATAAAACGTAACTGTAGAAAGATGTGGAGAAAGACTCCAAACTCCAGAGAAGAAATGCCGGAATATGTAGAGCGCAGCTATCATGAGGTCCTAATCAATGCACTCGCTCATAGGGATTATCTTGTCAATGGCAGTGAAGTGCATATTGATATCTTTGACGACCGTATGGAGATTTATTCTCCAGGAGGTATGGCGGACGGTATTGCAATTCAGGACAGAGACCCACTGTCAGTTCCATCAACAAGAAGAAATCCTCTGCTTGCGGACATATTCGAAAGGCTTGGATACATGGAACGAAAAGGTAGCGGATTTGGGAAGATTATTGATGCATATGAGTTTCAGGTGAATTATACAGAGGATAAAAAGCCATATTTCCGCTCTGACAGAGCAGGCTTTGTCGCTATTATGCCGAACCTGAATTATGATGTCCCTCAAGGTGTCCCCCAAGGTGACCCTCAAGATGTCCCTCAAGATGGTACAATCGATGAGAGGATAATAGCACTTATAATTAAAGATTCGTCAATTTCAACGGAACAAATGGCAGCGTTTATAGGGGTTAGTGCCAAAACTATAAAAAGACATATAAAGAAAATGAACAACATAAAATATATCGGTAGCGGCTACAGCGGTCACTGGGAGATAGAAGAATAATTGAATAAAAACCACTGTCAATGGCTTGACATCCACCGGTACCGGAAAAAGCCCTCTTTGTGGTTCACCGGGAACAGATTGCGAAACAGGCGCGGAAGATCAAGACAATCGTATTTTTCTTTTTATTCGGAAAGACAAAAATGATAACGAGGCGAAGGAGTTCTATTTCTTGGGCGAGATCTATGCAGAGGGTGATCCGCAGCCGATTCAGATGGCGCAGTCCAAACGCGATGCGTTTGAAATCAGCTATCGGTTGGACCGGCCGGTGCGGGACGATATCTATGAGTACATTGTAGAGGAAACGGTGTAGAGGAGGATTTATGAATAAAAAAACAATATCCGTTGTGGCGGCGGTGATCCGAGACGGCGAGCGGGTGTTCGCAACTCAGCGGGGGTATGGAGAGTTTAAGGATGGCTGGGAATTTCCCGGCGGAAAAATCGAGCCGGGCGAAACACCGGAAGAGGCTTTGGTGCGGGAAATTCGGGAAGAGTTGGATACCGAGATTTCCGTGGGTAAGCGGATTGATCGGATCGAATACGATTATCCGACGTTCCACCTGAGCATGGACTGCTTCTGGTGCGAAATCCTGTCGGGAGACCCGGTGCTGAAAGAAGCGGAGGATGCAAAATGGCTGACCAAGGAGACACTGGACAGCGTGGACTGGCTGCCGGCGGACATCACCCTGATTGAACAGATTCGGGAAGAATTGGTGCACTAATTTGAGAATTTGAGAGGTGGACATGGATACGAAGAAAACAGAGACATCGAGGAACAGCAATTCGGAAATTATCAATGTAATAAACGCAATGGATTTTTCAGACGGTTTCACTGTAGAGAAAATTTCCGGGATGGAACTGAACAAAGCCAAGAAGATTCCGATATCGAATCTTGCGTTGTTGGGGACGGCTTTTTCGCAGATGTCGGAAGCTGCCCGTACAACCGTCACAACGGTTACCAGTGAGATTAAGATGGATAATTTGTATATGGGAATTTGGCCGGAGGGTGCCAGCGGAAGATTAGCTGTCAATATAAATGGCGCTACGGTGGGCAATATCATGGGAGAGAAAGGTATCGCTTCGCGGATGCGGTTCAAGCCAATCAGCGGAGTCCCTGTGGAAAATACAATAACTTCCATTAAGCCAATAGACCCCACAATGATGGCGGTGGCCGTGGCGCTGATGGAAATTAACAAGAAGCTGGATGGAATCCAGAGCAGCATCGATGAGGTGCTCCGGTTCCTGGAAACCGATAAGCAGGCGAAGCAGCGGGGCAATCTGCGAACCCTTGCGGAAATCATGGAAGATTTCAAGCGAAAAGGAAACGACCCGGAGTTCTGCGCAAGCAGAAACCACACGGTGCAGGAGATTCAGCGGGACGCGCGACAAAACATTGAATTCTACAAAACGAGAATCGAAACGGCCGTAAAGGAGAAAAAGACCTTTCATTCGCGAAAGGACGTCCGCGAATATGTGGATTCCATCACGACGAGTTTTGCCGAATATCAGCTGGCCTGCTATCTGTACGCGTACAGCACATTCTTAGATGCCGTTCTGCGAAAAGATTTTGAGGATGAATCCATCGACAGCTGCCGCAGCAAAATCATCCGCATCGCAGAAGACTATGATGCACTGTTCCGGGAGTGCCGTGCACAGATTGCATCTTATCAAAGAAGTTCCGCCGAGAATAAAGTGGTGGGCGGCATCGGCAAAACCGCCGGTACGCTGGGCAAAGCCATCCGAAACATTCCGGTAGTCGAAAAAGGTCCGGTGGACGAATTGCTGCTGAACGCCGGGGATGCTCTGCGGGATGCGAATAAAGAAACCGTCAAAGCCCAAGTGAACAATCTGGAAGTCCTTGAGAACAACCGGATGGGAGATTTCCTGAACGGAATTGGCATCGTGGGTGCGCTGTGCAACCGGAAGAGTGCAATGATAACGGATGGAACTAGTTTGTATGTTTTTGACCCGGAAACTGCGTAGTTATGTTTCAGGATAGCCATTGAGACGCCGGCCGGAATCCTGTATAATGAGCGAGTACGGAAACGGTACGAAAGCGGATGATATAATGAATTTTATTTTTAGGAAAAGGAAGGTAATGGTAAATGAAAATTGCAGTAACATACGATAAGGATAACGGAACCGTATTCCAGCATTTTGGGCATTCCGAAGCGTTCAAGGTGTATCAGGTGGAAGACGGCGAAGTGGGTGCCGGTGAAGTGATGGGTACCGACGGTGCCGGACACGAGGCGCTGGCAGGCGTGCTGAAGAATCACGACATCGACGTGCTGCTTTGCGGCGGCATGGGCAGCGGTGCGCAGGCGGCTTTGGCAGAGGCCGGAATCGAAGTGTGCTCCGGTGTGACCGGCGACGCGGATCAGGCAGTGGTAGATTATCTGGCGGGAAAACTGGAGTCTGCGGGCGTGAACTGCGATCATCACGATCACGAGCACGGCCACGATGAAGAGGGCGGCTGCGGGCACTGCGGCGGTGGCTGCGGCGGTTCTTGTGGCGGCTGCGGAAGCCAGGAGCTGCAGATTCTTTTCCCGGGAAAGAATGCCGGCAAGAAGGTAAAAACACATTACGACGGAACCCTGAATGACGGCACGAAGTTCGATTCCTCCTACGACAGAGGGGAACCGCTGGAATTCGTGTGCGGCGTGGGCATGATGATTCCGGGCTTCGATAAAGCGGTTGTGGAAATGAATCCGGGAGACGTGGTGAATGTTCACCTGGCGCCGGAAGAAGCATACGGAGAGAGAACGGAACAGGCAATTTTCACCGTGGAGCAGAGCCAGATGCCGGGCTGCGAGCAGTTCAACACCGGCGACAAGGTGTTCCTGCAGAATGCATTCGGACAGCCGTTCCCGGCAGTGATTACGGCGAAGGACGAGACGACCATCACCTTCGATGCCAACCACGAGCTGGCCGGCCAGGAGCTGAACTTCAAGATCGAACTGGTGGAAGTAGCGGAATAGGGATAATTGAAAGTGAAGAGAGAAAAGCACCGAGCAGCAATTGCGCTGCCCGGTGCTTTTTCGTATACGTGGGGAGAGGCGCCGCCGGCATGTCTGGGCACGCGCCGCCGGCGGAATGTGAAGATTTTGCTCCCCGGAACGAAGGCACAAGGGCTAGCGAGGAACGGGGAGCAAAGAGGGTCGGCCGCCGGGCGCTTGAAAGGGCAAAATCCGGCGGCGGTCCCCGACTGACAGCTTGGAATTGAGGGAAAGCAAAAGCGGACCGGCATTGACGGCCCGCTTTTGCTATCCTTCTTATCTAATTTTTATGCCGGGTTCACGTGAACCATGCAGTGTTTTACATTTTGGAAATCCTGTTCGATATCGTCGTGTACCTGCTGAGCGATATCGTGGGCTTCATACAGGGTCAGGGAACCTTCCGCCTGGATTTCCACATCCACGTAGATCATGGAACCGAAATCCCGGGTTTTGAGGGAATCGATGCCTTCCACACCGGGAACGGCGAGGATGGTTTTCCGGAGGGCGTTGACCACCGGATCGCTGCAGGCATGATCGGTCATCTTGGAGATGGCGTCCAGGAAGATATCGAAAGCTGCTTTTAGGATAAAGAAGCTGATGATGACGCTGGCCAGAGGGTCCATGATTGGAAAACCCAAGCGGGCGCCCAGGATACCCACGAAACTTCCCACCGAGGACAGGGCGTCGGAGCGGTGGTGCCAGGCATCGGCCATGAGAGCCGAGGAGCGGATTTTCTTGGCGTTGATTCGGGTGTACCAGAACATGCCTTCTTTGGTGACGATGGAGATGACGGCCGCAGCCAGGGCCAGTTTGCCGGGAACGGTGAGGTGCAGGTAGCTGCTGCCTACGATGTTCCGGAGTCCCTCAATGCCGATGGCGGCGCCGGTGAGTCCCAGCATGACGGACAGCACGATGGAGGCCACGCATTCGAAGCGGTCGTGCCCGTAAGGGTGGTTCCGGTCCGGGGCTTTGCCCGCCATCTTGACGCCGATCATGACGATGATGGTGCTGATGACATCCGATGCGGAATGGATGGCATCGGAAACCATGGCGCCGGAGTGGGCGACGATTCCCGCAACCAGCTTGAACGCGGTTAGAACGATATTCAGTGCCATGCTGCGGGCGGATACCCGCATGGCCACGGCTTCATTTTCTTTCAACTGAGCCTGATTTCGGCTTTCTTTTTCCATTTGAAACACTTCCTTTTTCGAGAGTATCTATAGTTATAATTCTTGTATTCTATACCTCGGACCCCCCGTTAGACAAGAAAAACCCGAAATTGTTTTTAGGTGCATATGTTGGCAGGGAAACTTTTTTATTTGATTGAAATAGTTGCAAATGATTTTCTTACGTCCATTGGAAGATGGGCCGTTTGGGATTTTAAAAAATCTTCCGCGGTTATTCCAATTTTGCGGGCTTGTGCAGTCGGTACTCTTCCGAATGTCTGTTCAATAGTTTTGGCGAGACTTTCCAAATCCGGGCCGCTTTTGGAATTTTCAAAAGACAACAGCAATGTTACGCCCGGCGAGAAACCCATTTCCTCATAGATAAGAGTCTTTTGATAGAATGAGGAACTGTATTTTTCACCAATATCATCCTTAAACCAAAGTCCCAAATGTTCTATAATGTAAAGAATCGGTTCAAACGGGTGCAAAATTGTGAAATCCGGATAGAAGTACCGGCCGTCACGATATATTGGCAACTCATGGAAATAATCCAGTCCGTATGAACCCAGTAAATTATACACCAATGATTCTGAACGGCTCCGCACGAACGATCCGTCTACCGTTGATATCTGGAGCGATTCCGGATGTGGGGATGGACAAATATCCTTCAAATGCTGTAAATCTTTAAGCAAAAGCGTTCTCGCATCGCTGCACTCTGTAGCTCCATTTAGAGTAGATGGAATATAGTGCTTCGGCAGTACTTTTACCACTTCCTCGTTTGAAATCGGTATGAAATGACTCAGAAAATACTCTGCTGCCTCAATGTTCCCTTCGGCCAAAGATAAAATAGTTTCATACAATCTGCATTCGCGAATTCCTAAAACGTCCGGATGCGTTTCTCTCCCTAGATAGTTCTTTTCTTCTCCCGGAAAATGTGCTGAATAATATGGATGGCCTTTTACATAATTGACGTTCAAAATTTGACCTTTGTACTCCCGGAGAGAGTCCAACTTATGAACACATTTACTTTTCAAATGTTTCTGCTCTGCCAAAACCTTTTCGATAAAACTAATATCCTTATAAATCATATGTGCCTCCTTGTGTTTTCTTCAGTATGTCACATACTGCCAAAAAGGTAAAATTTCATACGACATGCTTTTAAACTTTTTCTCGCAAGAAACGATACTTTCTGTGAGATTGCACTTAATAAATACAAAACGCTGCCGGCAGGTGCCCGGTCCCGGGCCGCCTTTTCCGCTTTTCCCGGCCCGGTGGTTTGCGTACGAAAACCGAATTCATTGGCTTAGCGGGCAGGCGTACGCAAACCGTGCCGGCAGCAGCCCGGTCCCGAGCCGGTGTAGATTTGTTTTTATGGAAGAACAGAAAAAGGATGCCGCCGAAGCAGCATCCTTTCTCGAAAGGTATGTGTGTTATAGGTAGGTATTTGCTTAGTTGTTCTTGGATGGAGATGGAGTCGGTTCGCATACTGCGGTGTAGTGCGCTTTACGAGCCTTGAACTCCGGATCCTTGTACAGGTTCATGAGACGGCCCTCGTTCTCAAAGATATCGTCACCGTGGGCTTTCTTGCCGGAGATGATATCGTGAGCGTGCCATTCGGTAGCCGGGTCGAACTCCAGCTTGAATGCGCCGTCCTTAATTTTCAGTGTACCTTCCAGTCCGCACAGTTCGCAAACTGCGGTTGTGGTGCCCGGATAGATGTAGAATGCGTTGCCCTGGCAGTGCGGACATGCACCTTCCTTACCCTTCCAATAGGACTTCTCGGTCAGCTCTGCGATTGGGAATTCGTGGCAGTTTGCATTGTCTTCGATAATCTGCTGTGCTGCCTCCACCAGGTTGCGGCCGATTTCCTTCATGCGCTCTACCTTGTCGTCCTGCATGATTACGTCCTTAGACCAAGAGAAGAAGTCGTTGTCGATGACCTTCCAGCCCGGGCTCATTGCCAGCATTGCGTGATCGGTCTCGACGCGAACCGCCCAGTCGGATCCGCCGATGCCTACGAAAGAGCATGCCTTCTGCTGGAAAAGTCTGTCCGGAAGACCTTCTTTGCCGGCTTCCTTCATCTGCATATTTGCACCGAAGAGCAGACCGGTGTCGTGTCCCGGACCCATACGGTCGGTGATGATGTGGAAGAGGCCGGATGCGCCGGATTCGTAGATCGGGTCTACGAACAGGAGACCGTCCGCCTCAATCATCTTCTCGTACAGTGCGGCAAAATCATCTTTGCGGGTGCAAACCATGCCCTTGCCGGTTACCAGTGCTCTGGAACATGCTACGCAGCCGGAGCAGGTTTGGATGTCCCAGTCAAACAGGTGAATGAATTCAATTTCTGCACCCATCTTCTGAGCTTCTTCCAAAGCCACGCGGCACATGGTGTCGTTATTACCGTTCTTGGTTCCCAAGGATACGCCTAAAATCTTCATATCAATTCCTCCATAGCTCGAATACTGTGTTAAAATATTTACATTTTGTAATATGAATATACATTAAAAAATGTCTGCAAACAAGCGGAAACCCTTGGAATTGCTATACATCATAGGTTATGGAATGCATGATTGAAGGGTTATAGTACAAAACGAGTCGGAAAAGCCGCAGAATCCCGGGAAAATTTTATCAAAAAAATAACGAAATCTATTGACGGGGTGGGTACGCGCCATGGCCAACAAGCTGACCTACCAGACCGGCGAACCGGATATTTTTGTGGGCGGCGGCCAAAAGACCGCTCTTCACGGATTGCGAACTGGAGGTGGAGACGATTCTGGCGGTGACCTTCTGTGAGGATTGCGAAAAGACCTACGGGACGGTGGCCCACGGAAAAACCTGCCCCTACTGCGGCGGCGGGAATGTGAAGATTTTGCTCCCCGGAACGGAGCCACAGGCGTTTATTTGACAATTAGAATTTGCTAAGTAGATATAATAAAATAAGTCTAGAAATTCAAAACGACTTCACACTAATTTTACAATTTTAGCTGATTGGCGTGAAGTCTTTTTTTGTTATAGATTTTATTGATTAGCTTTTATTGATTTTCATATGCTTCTATGAATTCTTCATATGTAAGTAAATCATATGGGTCTGTGATTTCAATTTGAGCGGCACCATTGTATTCATATGGTGAACCAAATACGACAACTTCTTTTCCGAGCAAAGAATCAACGATGTCTTCTGTGGTGTCATCTCTGTTTTCTCCCCAAATGACAACGGTTAGCCGGGAAGTATCCGGGTAGTCTGCTCCAATATTTATGAACAATGGATCCCCGTTAACACCGGGGCTGCTCCAGCTGACAACATAACCACCGTATGGACTGTCCGAACCTAATCGATTATATTTTTATCGCGGATTAATCTAATTCCAACCCCTTTACTACGGTTTGTTCTGCAGTCCCTCCGTGATTTCTAAAATAATCTTCAATTGCAGCAGCCGCTTTATGTGCATCATCATAGTTTTCTACATCGGTATGATCCGCCACAAAAGAATCTCCTCCAGCGGCGGTTACGTGATAGTGGTTGTCATATTCAATGCCATACGAATACTCTTCTCCATCAAGGGTGCAGGTATATTCCACCCGGCCGGCATAACCCGTATCCGCGCCATCCAGGTTTGAACTCCAAAACATCATATTACCTAATATAGTTGCGCCCGGAATTACTAGGAAAAATACTATAGCAAGCACAATTGCAGCTTTCCAGACACGCTTTGCTCGTCTGTTTCGTATGCTCAGTTGTTCATTAATCCGTGCGAGTTGCTCGGAAATGGAATCTGTTTCCTCTGCCGGAATCTCATCTTTGCCAAGAAGCTCGCTTACGGAAACATCTAATTCCTCTGCAAGTTTAGATAATAAATCCGCATCCGGGACCGAGTATCCCTTCTCCCATTTTGATATCGTTTGCCTTGTTACGTGAAGTCTGTTTGCAAGATCTTCCTGGGTAAAGCCTTTGTTCTTTCTGATTGTTTTTAAGTTTTGACTCAACATCGATTTGTCCTCCGTGCACTGAATTTCTTTACATCTTCAGTGTAAAGGGTGTTCTGCACTCCATCAAGCAACGCAAATTAACACCGGTGTTTTATTCGTTGTCAGTGTATCATTAAGCTTACCCAAAAAGGCAAAAAGAGGAAAACTCATTTTAAGTTTTCCTCTTTATAAACTTATGATTCTTTTAAGTTTATTGCTTATTCAAAACTAAGCGTTTACCTTGTCCTTCAGTGCCTTTCCGGCCTTGAAAGTAGGAGCTACAGAAGCCGGAATCTGAACAGTCTCACCGGTCTGAGGATTTCTGCCTTCTCTAGCGGCTCTGTTCTTTGCTTCGAAAGTTCCGAAACCAACCAGGGAAACCTTCTCCTTGGAAGCAAGAGTTTCACCAACGGTCTCAGTAAATGCGTTCAGTGCCTTCTCAGCGTCTGCCTTGGAAAGTCCAGCCTTAGCTGCCATCTGTGCAATCAGTTCTGCCTTGTTCATATCAATTCTCCTTAGTAATCTTAATATTTTGGAGGTTCCGAAGTGAACCATCTCAATAGCTTTATCAATAATACCCTAAAATTAATATGGTTTCAAGTGCTTGCACTGTGAAATTCGGGCAAAAAAAGTATTTTGGGCCATTTTTCTGCATAGAATTTCCGACAATCGGAATTTAGGGTTAATCTAAAGTCTCATAAGTGGTACAATAAAAGTTAACTGGGTATGAAGGAATAAAAGGAGATAACAAAGGGAAAAATGGTTACAACTTTATTGCTGAAACAATTGACGATTTTCTTTATCTACATGGCGGCCGGCTTTATGCTGGTAAAACTGGGAATCCTAAAAGGGGAGGACAGCAAGGTGCTGTCCCTGCTGTGCATCTACGTGCTGCTTCCTTGCGCCATTCTGAAATCCTATCAGGCGGAGTACACGCCGGAACTGCGGGACGGATTCATGCTGGCCATGGGGGCGGCCATCGCCGCGCAGCTGATTCTCATGGCGGTAACCTACGGTATCAGCGGAATTTGCCACTTGGATGCCACGGAAAAAGCATCGATTATGTACCCGAACAGCGCGAACCTGATTCTTCCGCTGGTGGCCGGCGTTCTGGGGGATCACTACATGATTTACGCCAGCGCCTATTCCTGCGTGCAGGGTATTTTTATCTGGACCCACTGTACGTCCATGATGAAGGGCAGCCGGGACATGAACTGGAAGAAAGTTTTTCTGAACATCAACCTCATCACCGTGGTGGTGGGTATCATCATGTTTTTCGGGCAAATTCATCTGCCAAAGTTGGCGCTGGACACCCTGGGAGGATTCTCGGCCGCTTTGGGACCGATCAGTATGATTGTAATCGGAATGCTTTTATATAATGTAGACTGGAAAAATATTTTCCAAAACGTCCGGGTGCACCTGGTGGTGGCTTTGAAAATGGTGATTCTGCCGTTGGGCGCGGCGGTGATATTCAAATGCACGCCGATTCGGACGCTGGCGGAAGACGGAGAGATGATTTTATTGGTGACCCTGTTCGCCATCATGGCGCCTTCGGCAACGCTGATTACACAGCTAGCGCAGATTAACGACCGGGACGAGCGATATGCGGCGGCGATTAACGCCATGACGACGGTGGTGTGCATCGTAAGCATGCCGCTTTTGACGATGTGGTACATGAAGTAAGGAGAGACGATGAATCGGAAACAACAGGCGTACCGAAATGCGGGAATTTATATGGGAGCATTCTTTCTGCTTCTGCTGCTTCTGAGGTTGGATGTGCGGGCCATCGGGGCCGACGGAACGAACGTGGGGCTGTCCCACCTAAACGGGGCGGTGCATTTTATCACCCGGTCCCATCCGTGGATCTATGCGTTTACGCAGCTGCTGGGCTGGGTGGCGCTGGTGGTGGCGGCATCCTTTGTTTTATTGGCGGTGGGCGTGCTCATCAAAAAAAGAACCCTGCGGTCGCTGCGGGGGATTGCGTGCTTGTTTCCGGTGTACGCGCTGATGATTCCCTTTGCTTTTTTCTTTAACGTGTTCACGGTGAACTGCGGGCCGGCGTTCTTCCGCGGGGAGACCCATCCGTCCAATTCCTTTCCATCTATGACGACGGTGTTTTGTCTCGTGGTGTTCGGTACGGCAATGCAGGAGTGGCACCGGCTGTTCCGTGAATACAAGGAGCTCCTGGCAAAACTGGAGATGGCCGGGCTGGTGCTGATCGGCTTGACGCTGGCGGTGCGCCTTCTTGCGGGGATGAACTGGTTCACGGATATTCTGGCGGCGGTGCTGCTGAGCCTGTCCCTGATTAACCTGTACAAGGGCCTTTGCATCCGCGTGGTGAGGGTGTCATCGGAAGATGAAGAGTAAAGGAAAATTAGTAATCCTGTTCGGATTTGGTAGTACCGGCGAACGGGTTATGGTATACTTAGGGCAAAGAAAATGCAAACTATTATGACGAGTTAGGAGATAAAAAAATGGGTTTTTTGGATTCAATCAAGAAGGGTTTTGCAATGGAGGACGAGGATCGTCCGATTCCGAATACGCTGGATGAGCTGGTTCGAACCAGCGGTTCTTCGGAAGCCGGCAGAGGCCGGGTTATCGTGGTAGAGCCGATGCGCATGGAAGAATGTAATGCGCTGGTGGAATGCATCCGTCACGGCCTGGTGGTAATCATCAACACCGAGAAACTGGAGGAGGAATTCTCCCGCCGTATCGTGGATTTCCTCACCGGTGCGACTCGCGCCATTGACGGTCGTTCCCTGAAAATCAACCGCACCACTTATATTTTTGCGCCGTCGGATATCGACGTGGCAATTCGCCGCAAGGACAAGAAGCCGGTGGAGAAGGCAGAGAAGCCGGAAGTTCAGATTCGCAAGGAAACTCCGATGCATCGCGTCGTTCCGGACGAAACCGCCAACATCCAGGAGGATGAGCCGGAAGTGACAAAGCCGGAAATCGTGAAACCGGAAGTGGTTTCCCATGCGGCGCCAAGTGCAGTTTCCGGAGTGGCGCCAAGTGTTGCGCCGAGGGAAGAGGAAGCGAAGCGCGTCACCAGCGATACCATCCTCTACGACGGAAGCCGCAACGAATAGAACGAAAGATAGCGAAGAATGAAAAAGCCGCAAAGGCCGCCCGGATTTCCGGACAGCCCTTGCGGCTTTCCTTTTGATTTTGATTATCCTTCAATACTTGGATTATCGTATATTACTTGAAGATATTACTTGAAGAAGCGGTGCTCGTCATCCTGAAAAACAAAATCCGTGGATCCGCCGCAATCGTTGCAGAACGCCCCCTTGTACTGAAATCCCGGCGCGTAGCCGCCAAAGCCTTCTTCCAAATTCTCGGATCCGCAGAATGCGCAGACTCTCGGCGCATTCCCGCCGCGGTTATCCACCTTGCGGTGCTTCTTGTAATTCGGAAGCTTCTCGTGATCCCGCCCCCGGAAACCGGTGGCCGTGTTGTTCAATTCTTTTTCCGTCATGTTCCATCTGCCGTCTGCCATGTATATGTCCTCCTGAATCTCTTGTGGTTCCTGAATTTTTTGATTTGCACCGGTGCAATTATATCACATTTTTGGGGGTGCTGGCGCGGTTTGCGTACGGCTGCCCGCAAAGCCAGTGAATTTGGTTTTTGTACGCAAACCATCAGGCCTGGAATTATGGAAAAGGCGG
>ERZ1035027.560-NODE-560-length-20805-cov-18.554747_pt1 | contig 20805 bp, 13 predicted proteins | sample MGYA00520604_ERZ1035027 | MGnify/ENA primary metagenome ERZ1035027 (study PRJEB33766, sample SAMN09781743) | gut metagenome | biome: gut microbiome | host: Homo sapiens | place: Madagascar | study: EMG produced TPA metagenomics assembly of the PRJNA485056 data...
CGGTTGAGCTCTCCCTCCCTGCGGTTGCGGTCGCCGTGGTTGAGGGCTGCGAGGTCGACGAGGTGCCCGAAGTCGAGCCCGGCGTATTGGCCGTCTCGCGGCCCGCCTACGCGTTTGGGGAACAACACGCGGTAGGCAGCGAGTCTGAAATAGTGATCTTGGCCGGCCAGGATGCGCGCGGCTTCCGCTTCGGAGCACAGCTCGAAGGAGACGCCCTTCCGCCTCGGGTGCTCGATCTGCTGTTCTATTGTGAGGATGGGCTTCCTGCTCGGGATATCGGCCATCGTCGATCTCCTGTCATTGATTTGCAGACCGTATTCTACCAGTATGTTTTCTCGAAACTCTGAAGGCTTGCTTGTCAACTCATGGGCAAGCCCCCCGAGACTACTCACTATGTCCACCGATACCAAATGCCTGTGACCTGCGGTTTTGCGGACGGCTCGAAAGCCACCAGCGCTGACTCACTTGCGGTTGAAGCTGGCGGCTTGCACGCTAAAGGTCGGTTGAGTTTCAAAACGGGCGTTTTCGGCGAAATCGAGCCTCCAAAGGCGGTTCGCCGCGCCCTTTGGGACAAAAACAAAAACTCAAAACACTGAGTTTGAAAAAAGTTTTTGGAGTTGTCCCCGCTTTTGTCTCCGAAGCCGACGAAACACGACATGGCGTTACCTGGCGACACTCAGCTCGAGACGGCACCGAAAACTGGGCGCAACTGGAGTGACATGACGGCAGAATCGACGCCATCGAGTGGGAATAGAGAAATTCCTTAGTTATGGGGGTATAAATCATACTTTTGATAATCTATACCCCCATAAACATATGATTTGATATACGGCCTCCAATGAAGATTGGAGGCCGTATGCGCTTATTCCCTCGTGAAAACTATCATCCTCGAGAACATCGTTTACCGCTACGCTCGCGCGCAGGGTTGCAATTACTCCTTGTCGTCAGTGAGCCCGGCGATCTCGCGCCAGTGCTTCAGGTCCGCGTCGTCCGACGTCGCCGCCCCGGCGGGCTCGAGCCCCGTAGCGCCCGAGGGCTCGGCCGCGTGCTTGGCGAAGAGCCACGGCTCCGCCTCCTTCAGCTTGGCCACGTCCCCCTCGTGGTCGGCGAGAAGAGCCCTCGCCGCTTTCACGTTGCGAACGCCCGCCAGGCGCAGCTCGTAGGCAACGCGCTCATCGGCAGCCTCGGCGCGGACCTTCTCGATCTCGGTCGAAAGCTTCTCTGCGGCCTCCTTGGACGCCGCCGCCTCGGCCACCTGCGCCTCCAGCTCCGCGATCTTCTTGTCGCGCTCGGCCAGCGCCGACTTGTAGCCGTCGTCGGCTACCTTCTCTTCCGCCGCCGGCTGTTCCTGTCGTTGCGACTGCTCGACGCCTTGCGCCTGCGACTGCTCGAGCCCCTGCTCGACCGCGCCCTCTTCGCGCGTGCCATCGCTCTCACTACCCATGACGAATACCGCCTCTCACCTCGGGCGGGCAAAAGAAAAGCCCGCAACGAATAACCGTTGCGGGCATTGTCTGTGGATGTCACAAATAGATGCCTAGCCGCTGTTTTATGCCGATTCGAGCCCTAATCCACAAGTTAGAGCTCGGTACTCGAGCTGCTACACCTCAGTTGCCAAGGCGGGGCAGGCCTAGCCCTCATGTTCCCCGCAATCGCACTCGTCGCCGTAGGCGTCATACGCAAGCTCAATAAGCGTATCGAGGTCCGGTGCCTTGGTCTTGTCCTTCTTCGCTTGAGCCTCAGCCTTACGCCTTGCAGGCCCATCATTGACGGACTTACTCAGCGCGTCGGACATGATGTCGGTCAGTAATCCCATACAAGATACCCTTTTCGAACTCGCTACAGCACCGTCCCACCAAAGCCATTTTCAATAACTGTATGAGTTTCACCGTTCGGCCCGAAGACGGTTTTCACGGAGCCTTCGCCCATGATGGTGTGGACTCCATCGGGACCGCTGATCATATTGCCGGTCTGGAAGTAAGTGCCATCATGACCATTCGATCCGGTGACGGTAAACATGTTGGAACCCGAGCTGAAAGCGGTAGCGGAACTCCCGCTAGGGCCAAAGAACGTTTGAATGCCGGACTTATGCTTGTCTTTTTCACCAAACGTAGTCAAACCTTCTAACTGCAGAACCCCCTAGGGCCATGATAACCGCTTGTCAGAGTTTTTGTAGTCAATTCCCGTCTCAGCCCTGGTACTGAGAAGTCAATCCTGGTACCTTGGATAGCAGTCTATGAAGGAGGCATGCTTGATACCGGTAATTGACCTATTTGCTGGTCCTGGCGGGCTTGGCGAGGGGTTCTCTTCAATTACGGGACCTGATGGTGAGCGCGTCTTCAAAACAATCATGTCTGTGGAGAAAGACGAGCAGGCTCATAAGACGTTGCGTTTGAGAGCATATGTCCGGAGCATCAAACAAAAGGGCAAGCGCATTCCCAGCGTATACGAGCGCTACCTCCAGATACACGACGACAAAACATTTCAAGATCTCATCTCCTACGATGCCGAATCTTGGGAAGCGTCAGGCGTAGAGGCGTTGTGTGCGACCCTGAAGAAAGAGGACAACTCGCTGGTTGAAGAGGCTCGCAAACGGCTGGAAGCCAAAGGTATCAAAGACGGTGAGCCTTGGGTTCTTATTGGAGGGCCGCCTTGTCAGGCGTACTCTTTGGTAGGCAGGTCTCGACGTACGCATGACCGCGCGGGGCTAGAAGCCGACCCCAAACAAACTCTCTACAAATGCTACCTAGCGTTTATCACGGAATTAAAGCCGACGGTCTTCGTCATGGAGAACGTAAAGGGGTTGCTGTCTGCCAAGCATGATGGGGATGGCGTGTTCTCTCGCATCGTTGCTGATATGCACGAAGCTGGCTATGAAATCCATTCGTTAGTGAAGCTCGACCCAAAGGGCCCACAAGATTACGTTGTCGAAGCGGAAAATTACGGCATTCCGCAGGCTAGGCACAGGGTTATCTTGCTTGGCATAAGAAAGGACAGCGAGCACAAAGAGACAGAGGTTCTAAAGCCTCTGAAACAACTTACGGTGAGGGAGGCCCTCGAAGGCATTCCGAAAGTATGCAGCGGCTTCTCCAGCAGAAATCCGGGCTGGAGAGAGATGAACTGGGCGAGCTATATCGATTCTGCAGCAGATGAACTAATCGAAACCGAAGAGGGAAAGGCACTCGAAGCGGTATTGCTCCGCGTGAAGAGCAGTCGACCTCCTAAAAAGATGTCGAAATCGGTTGTGTCAGGAAAAAGCGGCCCATACGCGGGATGGTATAGAGGAAGCCTAGGCGGCTACCGAGTTCTTGCCAATCATGAGGCTCGCACCCATATGGCCAGAGATCTCGATAGATACCTCTTTTGTTCGGCGTACGCTGAAGCGACGGGTGCATCAGCCCAGCTCTACGATTTTCCTAGCTACCTTATACCGGCACATAGAAACGCTCAGGCTGCGAAAGAAAACAAAGAGGTTGAGTTCTCCGACAGATTTAGGGTTCAGCTGTACGACAGGCCTTCCACCACAATCACGTCGCACATTGCCAAAGATGGGCACTACTACATTCATCCCGATCCAGAGCAGTGCCGTAGCCTTACCGTTCGCGAGGCGGCAAGGCTTCAGACTTTTCCCGACGACTATCTGTTCGAGGGCAATAGGACATCACAGTACACGCAAGTCGGGAATGCCGTGCCACCATTGCTTGCGCAGCAAATAGCAGTAGTAGTTGCAAAGTATTTGGGCGTGGCCGCAAGATGCTTCTTCGATGACCTAGAGAAAGGGCGGGAGTCTTAGCCCCCGCCCAGCCGGTTAGTCAACATCGAAATAACCAGAAGCAACCCCAAAACCGCTCACAACCATTAGCCGGTCAAGCAGGCGATTACCGTTCTCGCAGCAGGTCTCGGGCAGAAGGGCGCAGTTGTGACAGGCGGCGAGGTTACAGGAATCGGGACCCTGCCCCTCGCTCTGCGAACACACGGGGTCTGAAGAGCACCACATGGCGTCTTCTAGCGCCCGCCAAACCACGCCTTCGAGATGCCCGGGTTCACCCATGCGAACAAGCCCGCCTAGCGAGCCCTCGGAGTCGCCAGATGCTGTGTAAATGAGCAGGCCGAGCATGTCGTGTGGCTTGTCTGTCGTAGAGGATAAGTCGCAGTAGATTCTCTCGCGGATTGAAGAGCTGCCGTACCCGCAGTCAAAACTAAGTCTGTTGATAATGAGGTGTGCAAAAGTGTGAATGAGCACATATTCTGGACGGACGCTAATTTCGGGCCGCCCCCACCTCTGAGCGGCCTTGTTATAGGATTGAGTGAGCTTAAGTGCGCGCTCCATCACTATCTTGTTGCTGCTCCAATCCCGCATGCGCGATGCATTGAATTGGAAAAAAATGCCTTCACCAAACACCTTAATTGCAGGTGCCCAAGAGAGCCCGCTGGCTGACAGCTGGCCAAGCGTCTCGCGGCAACTTGCAGAGACGTTCGGCTCGACCCTCGAAAATCCTACGAAAGCCCTGGTTTCTTGTAGTTTTCTGACAAGAGTGATTCCGGTGAAATAGCGGCTGAAGTCTTGCCCATAGTCATCTATAGGCATCTTTCGGCACGAGAAGGAGCTCTTATCGCTGCCCCGCTTCGAGCAAAGCGCTCGATACTCGTCGTTGCGATAGTCTTCTTCGGTCATGGATTCGTCGTTATCGACTCCGTCAATCTTGGCTTTGTAAAGCGCCCATTCCTTCTTTAGCGTTGCAACATCGATGCTAAGTGATTTCGCTACGGCTTCCGCGGCTCCGGAATCCAGCTGTCCCTCAGCGTCGATAGCCGACTCCAGAATCACCCTATATCTCTCGATGCCATGCTGAAGGTGAGCGTCTCCTCCCATGGGCGGAATCCAAATCGAGCTCTTGACAATCGGGAACCAGACATTGCTTCCTCCAGCCTGCACAACCTTGAGCTGCTGGTTGCAATCCTCATGGTTTTTACCTAGCCACGGCCTGTTTCCCTGACAGTAGACGCCCACATCGGCCAGAGCGCCGTCGCGCGTAGCCCCCATCATGTTACGGCTGGCCCCACAGCTGCACTTATATTTGACGGCGGCAAGCGTAGTGCTCGAGCCGACCGTACTTCTCGTGATCTCATGTTGGGTGGCATCGTCGGGGCCTTCCCCGCCGTGTACCCACTCCATGATTGGGAAATCTTGGATATGACCATGAGGGCATATTGCTACAAAGCGCTCCGGAATCATCCTCTCCTCAGAGTGCGGCTTTGCGGCTGTTCCCGTACAGAACTGGTCGTCTGAACCGCTCTTGAGGAGCTTCATTCTCCCGCAGCGCGGGCAATAATGCCACAGCGGGAAAAGAACGGCAGGGAGGCTTAGGCCTGTGCGGGCACCCTCCCTAGTCTCAACCGGAGGTTCACGCAGTTGTTTCACGCCTATGTATTTCGCAAGACGCTCGTCATCGATAAGGTAGGAATCCTCGTCGCCGCCGTAATCCCACATATCGAGACCGGCAATCATCATCGAGCGGTTCTTCGGAAACGGGACGATGGCTCCAATCCCCCATGGGGAGATGACCTGGCTCTTCCTTACCGTTTGTTCGAAATCGCTACGCGCCATCTTCGTCACCGCCAATGTATTCGTAGATTTTTTTAACCGTGCAGCCGGCATCGACACTTCGCATGGAAGACGGAACCTCCCAGATGCTTTCTTTCAGCCAAGAGGGATTAACCTCGGAGTCAACACGCATAATGAGCGGCGTTATTTGCTCGGTTTTCTTGCTCATGTACTGTTGTGGCATCCGCTCTTTCCAGTTGCTTAGGAGGGCTTCCACTTGTGCGCTCGTAGAAGTCCGTTCCCCTTGGTCAACAATCGAAGCCCTGTTCAAGATGATTTTCTCGACGGCTTTGAAAAGCTCTTCGGTCGGCGCTTGCGGGTCATCTCTTTCCTCAAATGGGCAAAGTTGCCGTACGAGTGCCACAATCAGCGCTTTCATGGCTCGATCCCTTAGCGGAGCCGAAAAAGGCGTGATACTTGTAGGCTCGACGTTGCAGTACAACCGCGAATGATAGCGCTGGAAATCTTCATAGTGTGATTTGTCGCGAGCTTTAGTTGGGCTATAGACCGTGAAGACCAGTCCTGGATTATCGCCACGTCCAACACGGCTAGAGGCTTGGATGTACTCAGAGGTCGTTTTCGGCTGGCCATCGATGGTCATCAGCGCTAGACGGGGGATGTCAACGCCAACGGAGACCATGTTAGTGGCAAGGCAGACGTCAATCGGGTGCGACTGCCCGTCGAGACCAACCTCAAGCTTCTTAAGGGATGCGGGAATCTCAGCGCTCGAGATGCGGCTCGTAAGCTCACAATGGCTAATCCAGTTCGGGTTCCTTCCTTCGAATTTCGGATTCTTGTGCCAACGACGAGTTTGCATGGCCCTCAAGTTCTCGAGAATGTTGCCAGAGATCCATGTTGCCGCTTGGCCAAGCTCTCTAAGGCTGTTGAAGTAACCGAGATTGGTCTGGTATCCATCAAGAACCTTATTGTCAACATCATCGGCTGCGACATCGGGGGCCAGCAGCAAAGAGGCGTAAAGGTTGATGATGCTCATCGCCATAGAGCACCCGGGTGAGCATATTCCGACATAGAGCCTGCCGGGTTTGCTGGGGTCGTCTTGTTCAACGGCGAAGAATGAGTCTCCGGCGTTAATGCCCGAGGGCGGGAACTGGTTAATAGCATTTTCGCTTCGTCCGTAAAGTGCCGCGCACTGCTCCTTTGCGTGACTTATGGTGGCGGTTGACCCTACAACCTTTGCACGATGACCGTGGCTATCCGTGCAGAGGATATCCACGGCAGTCTCGTAAAAACCGACCATGGACCCGAGAGGGCCGGAAATAAGGTGCAGCTCGTCCTGGATTATCAGGTCGGGCGGAGAACACCTATGCTCCCCGCGTCCAAACAAGTTTCTTGTCTCAGATGTAGTCGCCATGGCAGCGAACTTATCGACCGTGCCGATGACGAGGGAAGGTCTGTGTCTATAGATGTCTTCATCGATTGCGTATATGGGGAGAGACGTCCCTTTCTCGTCGCTGAAGTGACAGGAAGGATTGGAGCAGGCGTAGCGGAACTCGTCTTTGCGCCTGCCGAGATGTTTGACTTGATAACCCTTGATCGTCACCGGTCGCTTACCGTTTTCGGTAATGCCCATTTCCGCGCCACACCATGGGCATTTAAGCAGGATGAAAGGGTTGTCTTTCGACTTGCTCATGAGAAGGCTTCTGCGGCTTTCCAAAGCTGCCTTTTGCGTGTTGGGCGAAGTGCTCTGCCCCACCCAAAGACCGATGGAGAAACGCTCTTCGCCTAGCCGCTCTGGCATCTCCTCGCGAATCTTCTCACAAGCGCAGATGAGAGAGGAAGCACGCTCGAACTGCTGAGTGGTAAGCAGTCGGAGCGTGTAGCGCATGAGCACGGTCACGCCGCCGTCATCTTTGTTAAGCAGGCGTCGCGTGAACAGCGTGAAAGCAGTAAGGCCAAGGTAGGCCTCTGTTTTGCCACCACCGGTGGGGAACCAGATAAGGTCAACGAGATCCCTTTCGGCGGAGTCCTCATCCCTCATGGAGCGGATATTCATGAGAATGAAGGCTATCTGGAAAGTCCTCCACTTCCCGTAAGCACCTTGAGAAGGCCAGCTTTCCCTGTTGTGCGGGTCCACATCGGGTGCCAGCCCCTTGTAACAGCCCTTTTGTCCGCCCTCCCACTTGGCTAAAGGCATCCTGTAGTGAAGCTGTTGTGAAAGCATGGCTTCGTTCATGAGGCAGAATGCCGTGAAAGCCACTTCGTCTTCTTGAAGCAGCGCGACGCCGCCCCTCATTCTGCCAAGGCATTCTCGGCACTTGCCGATATTGCTTCTTGCGGTATCGCGAAGCTTGGCATCGATGCTGTCAACATCCTGCTCAATTGTTCTTATCCAAGTCTCGTAGTCGTTGCATAGCTTTGTGAGCACCTCAATGGTTTCAGACTTTTTCTGCATGCATCCCATGTCCAGCATGTCGAAATCAAGTCCTTTTGCCGGGACGATTGGTCGAACTTCGTAGCTCGGCATGAAATCGGCATGAACGGTGCAAATTTCATCCAGATATTGATCCCAGGTGGCGGCGCAACCATGGCCAATGCCATAGGCTTTAGTGTTGCGATATAGCAGCTGGTTGTTCAGATAGTCCTCATCATCGGCATGGCTCCTCACGCTATCTTGCAGGGGAAGGAGTGCCGAGTCGCTTGTCACAGACATCTCTACTTGGAAGAAGCAGTCGGCGCACTCAGCTCCGCTCGATTGCGACGCGGCTTCGTTGATGATGCTGAAAGTATACATACCGCGAGTCCGTTCGTCTGCCGTCTCTCGGTTAGTAACAGTCAGACCAAGACGGGATGAGCCCTTCGCAAATAGCTCTTGGTTGGTCGTTCTATTGGCTATAGTCGGGAGATCGCTTATTGCAATCTCCACGGAAGCATGCTCTTGACTACGCCGATAAATCCGAGTCTTCGTGTTATTGCTTCTAATCACTTCACTCGCAGCATAGAGGCCGAAGTCGACATCGATGCGTACAGCCTGGCTCGCAGGCGCAATTATGATGGTCAAACTTACTGCGGACTGGTGATATGCGTTAGCGAGATTGATCGGATCATCATCCACCTCTTCGTCAACGGTTCCCTCGTTGGCGTCAATGGTGCCGAGTCCATCGTTTGGGGCGTCTTCTTCCGTTTTATCGTCATCTGAAGGGGCCGCCTCGTCGTCCTCAGAAGTAGCGTTGGCGACCTCTGCGACCGGTAGCTGCTGGGGATAGAGAATGCCGATGGAATAGCGGCTAAGCGGAGAGTCATACTCGATGACTTCTTGCCCATCATCCCCTGTGGGGTTTTCGTCAGGGCATGGTCCGATGAACTCGCTGCGCACTAGATCGAGAATCGCTTTTCTATAGTCGCTGCTCATTCAAATGCTCCCTCATAAGCGAAATGCGTTGGCGTTTCGCGGCGTCGGACTCCAAGATATACAGCTTTGTGGTGGCGCGCGTGATGCCGATGTAGTAGAGGCTGAAATCGGCATAGGATGTGCAGTCCGCGATAATGATAACCCTGCTTTCAAGCCCCTTAAAGGAGGCTATCGAGGCGAGCAGAATGCCATCTGCGTTGACTGGCTGCTTGGCTACAGTTGGGAGGCCAACACGGTCTGCTATAGAATCTTTAGGCGACAAAGGCGTCAATATTACGATGTCTTCGTGGCGGACGCCCTGCTTCGAAAGACTCGCTATTAGATTAACCAGCTTCTGTCCTTCTTCTGCCTCGCTGTGCCAAAGATCGTAGGTGACAGGCTCGCCGTCGATTGCCTCCTCAGGGAAGCGGCTCTCATGGCCAGTGATTAGCATGGTCTGCATTCCTATGCTCTTCGTGTTGCGACAGTTAATTGTCAACCTTGCCTTAGCGTACGTTGAGCAGTCGTCGAGCGGGGCGATTATCTGGCCTTCGCTCAACCCACGTTGATATATCGCCTGCCTTGCAAAATCGCCGAAGAAGCTCCACTTCCCTCTGTCAAGTCCAGCTTTTATCACGCAATCGATAACGGCTAGGTATTCCTTTGTGATTAGATCTTGGGCCTCATCCACAATGATCCGGTCGTAAAAGACATCACGCAGCCGGTCTCCATTAATAAGGGTATGTGGTAACTCTTTTTCAAAGTATCCACTATCGGTCTCGCCCACGCTTTGGCCACTGTTAGAAACCATGAAGGCGTGGAACGTTCCGACAAAGCTACCGTCGGTCATGAGAGGCTGCAATTGAGTTTTGGCCCAGGCGGCAAGGGGCGAGTTGAAGCAGAAGTATCCGACCTTCTCGCCGCGCGCAAAAGACCTTCGTGCCTGCTCGATGGCAAGCACGGTTTTTCCAGTTCCGGCAGAGCCAATAACAAGCACGCGCTTGTTGTCCTCGAACATGTCGAGGCAACGGAACTGCTCCCTTGTTAGATGGGCCAGCTCTCTTTCCGTTTCCTCTATAGCGACCGATAGGAGCATCGGCCTGTCAAAGTCGCCCCTGAGGGCGTCGGCAATGCAACGAACTTGCTCACGGGTCGGCAGCGTTCTCTTCTTGTTATTGCCGTAAATCCTAAGTTGGTTCTTTTGAGTGTAGGCGGACAACTGGCTGATGAACGAGCTTATGGGTGAACTATGCGAAGCATTCCAATCCCATATTTGCTCTTTGTCGTAGTCGGGGCCATCAACGTCAAAAACGATGTCAGGGAAGATTGCCCCGTAGCCAAAGAGCAAAGAGCCATAGCCGATTTCATGGCCGAATTTTGCCTTGATCTCTTTCATGAGCGTGAACATACCATCTCGCGCCTGATCAAAAGGCCCTCTAGCTTTTCTGTTCGTCTCACCATATCTATTGGTGAATTCCCAGAACCCATCAGTCCTGGCAACCCTGCCGCCCTTGACTTCTAGGCAGAACACGCCGTAGCGTGGCGCGAGGACGACGAAGTCCACTTCGCCATAAAGCAACCTCTCGTGCCGCGACAACCCAAGAGAATGGAGGGCAATCCAATCATCGGTTGCAGGATCGTTCTCGAGCCACTCATACACGCGTCGCTCGGCGGAACTGGTCACCTCTGGCGCTATTCTGCTCGGCAGCATTCTTGCCATTGCTACTCCTCAAAAATCTTTCCGATTTTCCAACGAGCGACGGGCAGGCGGCGCTCTCGATCGATCTCGACGATACGGTAAAGCTTGACATCGCCAAGGTCATCGAGGTCAAAGGGAATCGGCTCCCAGATGTCTTCTGGTTTTGAGACATTGCGATCCGAAAGATACTGCGCAAATGCATCTCCAAGCGTTCTACTCAGGCTCCTTCCCGCGCTTCTGTGGGCGTTCTGTACGGCAAGAGCTGCATCCGCTATTCCGGAAGATTGCGATTCGAGCGACGGGCTGCCAAGAGCGCGAGCAATGGCCTTTATCGTCTCCTCGATCTCGTCTTTGTTTCTACCGGGTGCAATCTTATCGGGGTCGTCTTGAAGCGTTTTAAAAGCCTGGTATCCCTTGTCCATTCCATGCTGCGTTAAGTCTTCATACACTTTGCGCTCAACATAGTTATTGCGTATGTATAGCTCTTCTAAGGCCTTGCGCCATGTTTGGGCCAATTGTCGCGTTTGACTAGCATCGTCTTTCAGATAAAGCTGGTCCGCAAGCTGCTCGATGACGTCCTTGTCCGTTTCTCTGAGCAAGACAAAGGATCCTTCTTTGAGTCCGTTGGCATCGCCAACGCGATGCCTGATGGCGGTCCCTCCGGTCTCAATAATCGGAGTAACGTCAATCAGGGCGCTTCTGTCTCGATAGAAGGCGATTAGATCTTCGGCATACCGAATGGGTATCGCTTCTACCGACTGGCTTCGCTCATCACCTTTGGCTTCGTGTTGGCTATAGGTTCGAAGTTTCCATTTCTCTTCGTTCTCCTCAACTGGCGTGCGCTCGCGTTTGAGGGGCAATGGCGCAGGAAGAGCGGCGAGCTGCCTTTTATAGCAAACGCCCGGCATGTTCAGCACCCTAGCGGTGTCATCGCGATTGATCAGGCTTCGCTTCCATGCGTTAGATTGGTTGACATACCAATTCGTCTCGCAGCCTTGGACTAGCAGGAGCTCGGCAATAGGAGCAGCATAGCCATAGACCACGTTCGCCATGCGGTCTCTGCCAAGCCAGCCAGCGATAACAATACGGCCCTTAGTCGGTGTTTTCTGCGCTTTGAAGCTGGCAAAAGACATGAAGCTGATTCCAGACCAGATATCGGCGTTAGTCTGTCTTTTCCAGTATTCCGCTGCGTCGCTAGCTTCGCTAGAAGTCCTAGTAACGATGGTCAGGTGTTCGCCGGGCTCAAGGGAGGAGATGCGGTCATGCAGCATTCGCTCCTTTGCGCATGTGCCTTCTAACAAGAGATTGTTGACAATCGTAATTGCCTGCAGAAATAGATTCCTAGCGTCAGAAGACAAGTATCCCCTGCGACGATTGATCGTGTTCTCCCACGAGCTGCTATCCTCCCGTCCGGGGAGGTGGGAAAGCTTTCCATAGGGAATGATTGCACGGACGAAACAGAGGAGGGTCATCCATAGCTCTCGTCTAACGTCCTCGATCGCCTCATCACCGCAATCGCTCCCAAGCAGATTGTCGATGCCGTCCATGCATTCGTAGAGAGCGCTGATGGCATCGTCTTTGCAAGTAGTCAGCTGAATCCTGAAATGGGAGCAGTTATCGCATTTTAGTACGAGATTTCCGAAGAAGCCTTGGTGTCGGTCTACCACGGATGTGTTGCGGGTTGTTTCCGGTTTGCTGAGAGTTCGATCGTCCCATCTCCACTCAACAAACCCCTCTTTGCGTAGCGGCGAGGCGGCCTCCGAATTCGCATTGGAAACGATGACAAACATGGGGATGTGCCTATCACGCAAAGCTCGCACTTCCTCAATGTTGCTGTCGATGAAGGCTCCGAGGTTGTCGGCATCTATAACGATGGCATTCAGCGCTTCTAAGTTCTCTGCGTCAAGAGCCGTGATGTCTTTCAAATCGTAAGCGATAGCCAGAGAGGGGATCCCTGAATACTGGCCTTTTCCAATTAAACTGTAGCGAGGCGATTCGGTCTCACCATCCCATTCAATTCGCGAACAAAGAAGAGAATCGGAGAGGGCAGACCCTTCAACCGCTGTTTGCCTAAGGAACAGAGCCGACTTGTTGAGTGCACCGACATAGGCAATGGTTGCATCAGAATAGGTTTTCTTACGCTTTAGCTCGTTCACAAGTTTTGCTCCGCTTTGAGCAGAACCGGTTTTCTCCTTAATCGCTTTAAGCTCTTCATGAAACTTCTTTGAGGGAGAGAGTCTGCGATTTGAGTCTGTTTTCTGCAGCAGAAGCGATTGTTCGAGAGTCAAAGTGTGTCGTATGGGGGCTTTTGGGTTGTAAAGAACGATAGCTCCGCCTGTATCAGCGCTCACACCGGCATACTCAACAATCGCATTCCCCATCTTAAGTTTATCGCCTATGGCAAAATCTGAATCCGGAGTGGTGGCCTTGGTGAAGCGCGCCGTTTCGTCCTCCTTAAGCTGAGCATCTATGGCAAGCAATGCGGCAAGAACACGCCCAAATCTCTCTCTGGAAGGCGTGGAAACAACAAGATTCATCTTATTGTCGATGGCTGAAAGCGCTAAAGAGAGCGTATCCAAGATGATATCAGGGCTGGATTGGGCATCGGACGCTACGTCGTCCGAGAGATCGCGAAAGCTCAGGCCGCTAATACGCTCATCGTATTGACGCTCAAACAGACTCATCGTAAGAGGCCGCCCTTTCCATAGCCCAACCTTTCTAGTGGGTAGGCCACAAGGAAGGCCGAGCCCATCCATCTCGCATTTTACATGTGATTGAGCTCTTCTAGAAGAAAGGGTCGGCAGTGGAGGACGCTTCTACACCAACGGGCCGAGTCGGCTCATGAGCTTATGTGGTTGCTTTAGCAATTCCAAGTTACGACGCGCATTAGTTAAGCTCGCGGTTCCAACTTCTCCAGCACAGACTCAACCATCGCCTCGTCCTGCATGAGGTTGATGCCGAAGCACTTCTTGCCGGCATCCTTGATTGAAGCGCCGATGTGGTAACCAATCTTTCCGTCCAAGATGAGATAGCGGTCGTGGAACGCCTCGGTGTGCTTCAGCTCGAAAGGCTTGTACTGCGCCTTGAACGTCTCGATGTCGCCATCGGTGAGCTTGTCACCCTTCTTCTTGGCCCACACAGTCACGGCTACGCCTTTGCGCTTCTTCTTCAAGATGTTCAGCGTGCCCAGGTCAACGTAGCCGTCCACGAGCACGATCTCGCGCTCGGCCCTTCCAACCAAATCAGCCAAGAACTCGAAGGCATCGTACATCTGCCCGCCGAAGAAGATGTACTGGCTCGGCTCCTCGTGCGCCTCAAGCAGACCGAAGAGCCGCTCGAATTTCTCGTCCGAGTCTCGGCGGTTATCCTCGACCTCGCGTCTGAGCTCTAGCTGGTGCAGCTCGATGCTGCGCACCTGCTCGAACATTGCGGCATTGCTCGCGAGGAAGCGCCTCATCTCCACGAAGGCGTTCATGATCTGGATGCTCACGGCAACGGCGGTGTCGCTCCGCAGGACGGCGGAGAGCATGGCTATGCCCTGCTCAGTGAACACGTAAGGAAGCTTGCGTCGGCCGCCGTGGGTTCCCACGTCGGAACTTGAAGTCGCAAATTGCGACTTCAAGTTTTCGTTCTCCTCGGCGGTCAGCTGGAAGCAGAACTCCTCGGGAAAGCGGTTCGCGTTGCGCTTCACGTTCTCGTTGAGGCGCTTGTTCTCGACGCCGTAGAGCTCCGCGAGGTCCCTGTCCAGCATGACCTGCTGGCCGCGAACGACGTAGATGAGGCTCTTGATGCTCAGCCCGCGCACCGCCTCAACGGGTACGATGCCGGTGTTTTCAGCCTCACCCATATGCTCTCCTTCCATAATCTTGATGTCACAATTTGTGACTTCAAGTTTGCCTGCAGCCCCAAGAGACGCCTCAAGTTGCCCACCGTTTGAAGTCGCAAATTGTGACATCAAAACATTCCCGCCAACCCTGCGCCAGTAAGGTTCACCAGCTCAGAGCTTCGAGGTTCCAGTTTGGAACCTCAAACTTGAAGTCGCTCAGATGCGACCTCAAGCTCGTGCCTCAACTTGAGGTGCCATTGTCACCTCAAGTTCTGCTCACCGTTTGAGGTCACAATCTGTGACCTCAAACCTGACCTGCCAAGATGCCAAGCTGACACCTTGGGCAAATCTCACGCCTTGACATTCGTCCCCGAAGCGCCACGGATTCGCACGGTCTTGAAGTCGCAGGATGCGACTTCAAGACTTCCCCACATAATACCAGCTAGATGCCATAAAGCGGTGCCATGTGGTGAGCGCCTCGGGGCCGTTTCCGCCCGCTTTTGCTCATGTCGTGGCATAGGCGCACGTCACAGGCGCAGGCACCGCGAGCAAACTATTCTCGTCGCTCCACCAAATCCCCAGCCCTTCGCGGGCGGAGTTTTAGCCAACGCCCGCCGCCGCCCGGAGCCGCCGCACGCAGGCGCTTACCCATCGTGGGTCGGGCCGCGCAAAGGCCGCACGCGCTCCGGCCGCTTCCGCCGGCTCGGTCGCGCCACGGGCCGCCCATCATCGTCCCGCCGGGACTGCCGAGTCCGACATCGCGTGCGCGCTCAGGGCAGCGATGTCGCTGCGAGCCCGTTCACCACACCCGACCGCGTGCTCATATCGCGCCATCCCACCGACATGCGTGCCGGCATCCAGCGCCTCGCGTCCATCGTCGTCGCCGACTTCGGCGGCGACCCACAAGGCGGCGCCCTGTACTGCTTTGTCAGCCGCGACTGCGAGAAAATGAAGATGCTGCGCTTCGACGTCAACGGCTGGTGTTTATATTACTGCCGTCTCGCAGAGGGCTGCTTTCGCTGGGAGCATCGCCCCGACTACGCCGATCCCAGGCTCGAATTCGACCGCGTGAGGCTCCATCTTCTGCTCTACGGGCTCGACGCAATGGCCGTGGAATTGCCCTCCCCGGTCACCGCAAGCAACATGCTCTAGCCGAATAAGCGCAGGTGGGAGCCTGTTTTTGACCTATCTATAGGATAATATGCGCATGGAGAGAGCCCAGGACATGCGAGCATCCGCTGACGGCCAGGTCGCCGCGCTCATCGCACAGGTGCGGGCGCTGGCCGCGCAGAACGACGCGCTTGCCAAAGAAAACGCCAAGCTCGCATCCGACATGGCCGATCTCACCGCCAGGTCGGCGGAAGCCGTCTCCGCGCTCAAGGCGCAGCTCGCTGAGGCCCGCGCCGCCATCGACTCCATGATCGAGCAGATAAAGCTCTCCGCCCAGCACCGCTTCGGCTCGTCTTCCGAGAAGGTAATCCCTGAGCAGCTCCCGCTGTCCAACGAGGTCGAGGCTACAGCCAAGCCTGACGCTGCTGAGCCCGACATCGAAGAAGCTCTTCCCAAAAAGTCCCGCAAGCGCGGCGGGAAGACGACCATCGACTACTCCAAGTTCGAGATCTTGGTAATCGACCATGAGATTCCCGCAGGAGAGCGCGCATGCCCCGAGTGCGGTTGCGTGCTCTCCGAGATGAAGGTCGAGGTCACCCGCCGTGTCGGCCTTGTCCTCGACTGCTCGGCGCGCTACGACGTGCCCGTGTATGTATTCGAATATCACGAGACCCGCAGGAAGGGCGTTGCCCAGGAGTTTCTTGCGGGCTGGTCCGACGCGCTTACCACCGACGGCTACAAATCCTACTTCAATCTCGGCAACCCCAACATCGCCAACACGGCGTGCCTCGTCCACATGCGCCGCTACTTCGCCCAAATCGTGAAGATCGCCGGCGGCGACGCCAAGGCAGCGTCTGCGGCCAGCGTTGCGCTCGAGGCAAGGCGCAGGATCGACGCCATGTTCAAGGCCGACTCCAAGTTCGACGACATGGAGCCGGGCGCCAGGAAGGCCGCCCGCGACGCGGAGCTCCGCCCGCTCATGGAGGACTTCGGGGGATGGGCGCGGCCCCAGCTTCCCCCAGCCTCGCCGAAGCTGGCGCTGCACCGTGCGCTGCAGTACGCCGTGGAGTTCTGGCCCTACGTCATGAACGTGCTCGAAGACGGGCACCTGGAGCTCTCGAACAACGCCGAGGAGGGCCTGTAGCGGCATAGCGGCCTAAGGCATACAGCAACGCAAAGATGGAAACGTCCAGGACTTTTCCATCCGTATGCCGGAATGGTCCTGGACGTTTCCTGCTACGCGGTCATTTTGACGCTTACCAATTATTTGCTCGGTTTGCGGCAATCTTTTAGATGGCTTTGTCTGCTTCTGGCTCTCTGAGGCACGCATGCATCTCAAATGCGATGATGAGGCTCAGGCACTCCTTGCTTTCGGTTCACCTAACACTGAGGTCTCTGGAAGATGATTATCTTTCTGTAGCGTTTAATAAGGAAAACGTTAGCGACATGGATTCATCGTTGCAAACAAAGCCGCCTGCGACGATTCTTTCAGTCATCGGTTTTGCGTATCCCATCTGACCTGCGGAAATGCAAGACGATAAAGCCGCTGGCTACGATTCACTTCGCTAGACAGGTGCTAAAGAGGAAGACCACCCGTTTTGGCATCCACTTCGGGCTGCTCCGAGCCTCAAAACCAACCCGTTTTTTGTCCCCGGGACAAAAATGAAACTGCGGGCTCGCGGTTTCGAAACAGTTTACGGATTTGTCCCGTGTTTTGTCTCAAACGCCTACGTGAAGACACGCGGCGGGATTCGACGGTAAGACGGTCGAAGCTAACGCCCAAACTAGACCCAACTGGAACGACGTCACGGCAAACGAGCGTGAAAGAGTGGGAGTAGAACAGACGTTCGATTCTGTGTTATAATATCCGGCAATGGGCGCGGCGTCTTCCGAAGCCGCGCCCATTGCTATATTTGGTCGGATATCGACGGAAACCCAAGCTCAGGGAGGTTTGTTGCGATGGCATACGATTTCAAGAAGGAGTTCAGGGAGCTCTACAGGCCGTCGAGTAAGCCGGGCATCGTAACCATTCCGCCTATGAGCTACGTTGCCGTGCGGGGCAAGGGTGACCCCAATGCCGAAGGCGGCGAGTACCAGAACGCGTTACCGCTGCTCTACGGCGTCGCATATACCATCAAGATGTCGAAGAGGGGCCCGCGGGAAATCGAAGGCTATTTCGACTTCGTCGTGCCGCCGCTCGAGGGCTTCTGGTGGCAAGACCGCGCCGATGGCGAGATTGATTTTGCGCGGAAGGACGACTTCAACTTCATCTCGTGCATCCGTCTGCCCGATTTCGTCACTCGCGAGGACTTCGACTGGGCAGTTTCGGAAGCCGCCGCCAAGAAGAAGCTGGACTTCTCGGCGGTCGAGCTGCTGAGGGTCGACGAGGGTCTTTGCGTTCAGTGCATGCACGCCGGGCCTTACGACGACGAACCGGCGACCATAAGCGCCATGCGCGCATTTGCGGCGGAACAGGGATATGCGCCTGACTTCTCCGAATCCCGCCTCCATCACGAGATTTACCTCTCCGACCCGCGCAAGTGCGCGCCAGAGAAGCTCAAGACCGTGATCCGTCATCCCATAAAGTTGATTTAGCGAAGCGAGTGACGCCGATCGCTTCGGCTTTTTGGGGGCTCACCGTGGCGTGGTCGGCAACGGGACGCGCCCAGCGACCGGTGGCGGAGGCCGAGGCGCGGGAGCGCGCGTTCGTTTGCACCGCCTCGCACGACCTCGTTACCCCGCTCATGGCGGTGACCGCGAACTGCGACGTGCTTGAGGCGGAGGCTCCGATCAGGCCGGCCTTGCGTCCTGGGTCGCCAACATCCGTCCAGCGGCGGACGAGATGGCGACTCGCATCGCCGACATGCTCATGCGCATGGGCGGCGACTAGCCAGGGCGATCCCCGCAACGGGCATTATTATCCGGGAAGCGTTTGGTTGCGAGGCACGCCGGTGTGAGGGCCTGAGTCGTCAGGCCCCGCACAGGGGGACCGCGATGGTGGCCACCGCGCCGCCCGAGGGGCTGTTGGCGAGCGAGACGGAGCCCCCGTGGGCGCTCGCGGCCTCGGAGGCGGCGTGGAGGCCGAGCCCGTAGTGGCGGCCTCCGTCGCGCGAGGAGCGGGAGGAGTCGTCTGTGAAGAGGCGCTCGCAGCCGCGTTCGAGGGCGGCGGGAGAAAAGCCCGGTCCGTCATCGGCGACCTCGATGACGAGGTATCCACCAGCGACGTCGCAGGAGACCACCACGCGCGAGCGCGCGTGCTCGGCGGCGTTGGCCACGAGGTTCGCGGCGGCTCGCGCCAGGGCGGTTCGGTCGAGTGGGGCCTCGGGCGCGCCCGCGACAGCGGGGCCCGTGGCCGCGTTGAGCGTCACGCCTCGCGCCCGGGCGATCTGGGCGGCCTCGGCGAGGACCTGTTCGCAGAGCTCGGCCGGCCGCATGGGGGCCCTCTCCGCCCCGCCGGACCCGCGCGAGGCCTCGATGAGCAGGCGCACGTAGCCGTCGAGCCTTTCGACACTGCCGGCTATGTCGCGCGCGGCGGCCGCGAGGTCGGCGTCTTTCTCGTCTTCCAGCTCCTCCGCCACGAAGTCGGCGTTGGCGCGCAGCACGGTGAGCGGCGTCTTGAGGTCGTGGGCGAGCGACGCCACCTGCTCGCGCTGCCCCCGCTCCGCGGCCCAGCGGGCCTCGAGCGACTCGGCGAGGGAGGCCCGCATGGCGTCCATCGCGGCGAGGACGTCGTTCACCTCGCGCACGTTGGTGCTGCCGACCGCGAAGTCGAGCTCCCCCGCGCCGACGCGCCCCGCCGCCTCCGCGAGCGGCGCCATCTTGCGCGAGATCACGCGGCTCGCGCGGCGCGCCACGAGCGCGAGCGCGAGCGCGCTTCCCGCAGCGGCGCCGACGAGCATGAGGTTCTGCGGGTTGGGAAGCAGGCCGGCGAGGTCGCGCGAGACCCACTGCGGCAGGTACTCGCTGACGAGTGCGCAGGCCCCGCCGCCCTCGAGCGGGAACGCGGCGTAGGTGAGGCCTGAGCCCCCGCCCTCGATCTCCACTGTGCCCGGATCCGCGGCGAGTGCCGCACGGGCCATTTCCGCCGCGTCCTCGAGCCGCGTGCCCTCGAGGTCTGTCATCAGCACGTATCCGTCCTTATTCAGGATGAGGTAGCGGTACGCCGTCGGCACGTCCTGCTGCCCGCAGACGCCGTCGCGTGCCAGGCCCTCCGCGACCTCGCGCGCATTGGCCGGCCCCCAGCTTGCCTCGTAGACGAAGCCCGCGTTGATCGCCATGGAGAGCACCATGAACGAGGCGAGCCACGCCGTGGCGACCGCCGCGAACGCGTAGGCGAAGTAGCGCGCGATGACGAAGGAGAGCGGCATGCCCCCGCGACCTCGCGCCCCGGTCCTCAGAGCTGCCACTTGTACCCCATCCCCCAGACGGTCGCGATCGGATCGGCGCCGGCCTCGGAGAGTTTCCTCCGGGCGCGGCTGACCTGCATGGATATGGCCGCGTCGTCGGCGTCGCTCTCCCAGCCGAGCACCGCCTCGCGTATCTGCGCGCGGCTCATGACCTGCCCGGGGTGGCGGGCGAGGTACTCGCAGATGGCGTACTCGGTGGGCGTGAGCGGCACGGTCTCGCCGCCCACGGCGAGGCCGCGCGCCCCGAGGTCGATCCGCACCTCCCCGAAGGAGAGGGCGTGCGAGCGCGGCCGGCGCTCACGGCGTAGATGGGCCGCGACCTTGGCGCGCAGCTCCGCGGCCCCGAAGGGCTTGCGGACGTAGTCGTCGGCGCCCAGGCCGTAGGCGGCCACGGCGTCCTCCTCGGCCACGCGCGCGGTCAGGAAGACGATGGGCCCGTCGAAGTCCGGGCGGATCTGCCGCACGAGCTCGAAGCCGTCGAGCCCCGGCATCATGACGTCGCAGAGCACGAGGTCGAAGCGCGAGAGGTCCATCCCCGGGACCGCCGTCGGGTCCGCCGCCCTGACGACCTCATGGCCGTCGCGGCCGAGGACGCGCGCGAGCGCGTCGAGGATCGCCCGCTCATCATCCACTGCCAGTATCCTCGCCATGTTCGACCTCCTGAAACTCCCGTCGGCATTGTACTTGCGCCGCGCTCAGCGGTCCAGAGCCCCGCGCGCAGCCGCGGGTGCCTCGGCCGCGTTGCACGCGCGGTAGCGCACGCCCGAGCCGCCGCGCGCCTCGATCTCGAGCCAGCCCTCGCCGTCCGAC
>ERZ1035027.561-NODE-561-length-20800-cov-10.305134_pt1 | contig 20800 bp, 28 predicted proteins | sample MGYA00520604_ERZ1035027 | MGnify/ENA primary metagenome ERZ1035027 (study PRJEB33766, sample SAMN09781743) | gut metagenome | biome: gut microbiome | host: Homo sapiens | place: Madagascar | study: EMG produced TPA metagenomics assembly of the PRJNA485056 data...
TTTTCTTCATAAATGAAAGAAACTGGCTCGTGAATAAAAAACTCAAAAGCTTTAATAGAAAGAGCTTCTACTTGTTTATTATTAAAAGAAGAATTCAAAAGATACTCTAGTGGAGTTAGAACATTTGATAATTCCATTTCTTTCTCCATGTACTCATCTTCAATTTCTTCTTGGGATAGAGTCAAAAGTTTTCGATAAACTAAAAAATTCTCTTCTGTAATAACTTGGCGAATAGTAGGAGAATAGACTTTACAAATTTTTTGAAAATTCGCCGGTTCATTTATCACAAAATGGCAATCAATCATAAGCAATCAAGTCAAAAGTCATTTCATAGCAGGACATTTCATCAGTTAGAAAATTTATCTCAAAATCTCCTCCCAGAAGTTTACCCATTCCATCAATGACTTTCCCATTTAGACTTTTTTGAATTTCACCCATTATACTAAATGGACGAAGATTTGTTCCTTTCATTTTCCATTGAGTCAAAGGAACAAAAACTTCAATAGCTAAAACTAATCTTTGAAATTCAATATTGGGAGAAAGACGAGCACCATCAATAACTCGTAATGAAATAAGACTTTTTGCATCGTCCTTTGGTCCTATTCTCGGGACTATTTTTATAAGTTTATCAAAAATCTCATTTGTAATTTGGTCTTGTGTAAGGTCTTTTTTCTCTAAAGGAGCCTTATCACTATAGTATAATAACTTTAGTAAATTTTGGTTAGTTGTTAGTCTAACCATTATTTTTTGAAGAAAGGGTCCTAGCTCTTCAAGGTTTCTTACCATCAGCACTTCCTCCTTGTAGCCAGAAGTAATCTTCTTCGTTATCATTTTCCTCCTTTTGAGGAGGAGGTGTCAAATCAAACTCATAAACTGGATCAACAGTTACATATTCTACACCAGGTGAGGATTGAATATCATAACCAGTTACTCGATAGAACTCTCGATATGGTTCTTCGCCTATAATAAAGTAATCATCTTTTTTTAGGTACTGTGTCAAAGGCATAACAAAGAAGCTTTCTTTGAGATTTTCGGCATAGATAGTATCCATACGACTACGAGACCTGATTTCATCTCTAAGCATATTGTTTTCTTGGCCGTACATATATGCCCAACTTTCTTGCTCAGAACCATCACGAGAATGCCAAACTAGATAATGCGTCATGCGAAGCATTACATAGCGATTATAGCCACTAGCTTTTATCTCCTCAAGATAATAAACCATCCAAGGCTTGAGTTCATCGTTTTTATCCGGTATCATCAAAATCGTACCAGGCGGGAACTCGACATCAATCTTTACAAGTAAATAGTGAAGAGTTTTGCTGTCATCCTGTTTATATCGTTCGAAACTTCCACTTATATACTCATCATTATATTCAAAATCTACTCGATAAATACTTTTTTGAAGATAGAGATCAAAATTCTGCTCACGCTTACCTTGGATACGAGATTGGTAATCTAATCCGTACCGACATAAGCGCTTTTCATATATATCAAAATAACTCATCTGATTTTCCCAATAATGTCATACAGCTAAAAACCGTACTACGAAAATAATCATATCTGAGATAACGTAATGAAGAAATCTTATAATACAGAATATAGTAATTGATAGTTCGAGAAGCTTCTGGAATCCCTAATAATTCTGTTAGAATACTATCCAGAAACTTCTCCCACTCACCTTTCTTTTCAAACTCACACAAAAGTCCAAAAAGTTTATTTTTCAATTTATTACTATATCCTTCAGTAAAATCAGACATCCTGATACTGCTCCGCAAGTAGTCTATATGAAAATGGCTTGCGCTTTGGCGCGCGATAGTAAACTCCTTCTAGACGATGGACTTTTGCCTCTTCCTTCCTTAGAAGTTCAGTAAATTTACCAATAAGATTAGCCTGAGAAAAATCTCTTTCCTCATATAAAGGTTTTACATTTTCCCAAGTTAGAATGGTTCGATTCAACCACTCACATTTCATATAGCAGGCAATAATTTGGATTTCTTCATTATCCAGTTCTTCAAAAAAGTATTGTTCGTCATGTTCAAGAGACTTGCGCGGGAACTTGAACCAAGGTAGCGCGCCGTCTAAAATAGTTAGTAAATCCTCTTCTACTTCTTCCTGTGTCCAGTTCAACCACTCATCTTCGAGTAGTTTCGTCAGAAAAGCAGAATAAACTTTTTCTAAAGGCGTACCCATTTACTCCACCTTCCTTTTATATAGATTATATTTTCTGATATAAGAAGCTATTACAGAAAGACTAACTTGAAAGTGTTGAGCACATTCTTTTTGAGTATGATTTTCAAAAAGATAATAGGTTTCAAAAGTTTCTTTATCAATTCTTTTGTGATTTCTGTGATGATATTGAACGGGAATATCATACCACTTTAACCATTTACTTACCGAATTTCGAGTCATTTGTAAGATATTTCCATTTTCTTTCATAGTTTTATTTTTTTCACAATAAAGATAATAAAGTTCTTCCTTAGTAGGGGCACCATTTACTAAAAGTGTATCACTTATTTGTTGCCTTTTTTCACTAGTAACTCTTCCCTGTCCTCCTCCTTTTTCTATGTTATATCCATAAGGAGCGAGACAATTATTTAATTCAATTTCTTCTCTTTCTATTCTGTTCAATTGTGATAAAAGCTCTTCTTTACTTTCTGCCTCTATTTTATGCAAAACTATATGTTGGAAATTATTCCATCCATATTTCTGTATGGCTTTCCAAAAAACAGGACTTGATTTATAATTTTCTCCATTACAAAAACGGTGTTCTAAAGAAGTGGTTGTTTGACCAATATATTTCTTATTAGAAGGCGAAATATGACAATAAATATAACCTGTCATTTATTAGCCCTCCTTATCCTCTCTATTCAACTTAATAGCAGTTAGAATATCTTTCCCACAAGCCTTCTTTATAGCATCACACTTACCGAAATCTCCTAGCTCATTCTTGATAGCAAAATCAGCCAAAGCTAGCATCTGCTCATAATTCAAAGTCTTTAGCTTGGCATCAAACTCAAACTGCGGCATGGCAGTCATCATCCGCTTCATATCATTATCACTCAAAACAATAATATTGACAGGTTCGGTAGCATCTTCGGGTTCAAGGCCTAGTTCCTTCTTTACCTCTAAGTCTTCAATATAAAGCATCCCAGTATCAATCATATACTTGAAGCCACTATCGTACATCATTTCTTCCAGAGTTTCTCTTTCGATAGGAATGCTGGCACCCTTATTGGGCCACTCGCGCTTGAAGCGCAAGTCAGAAATATTTACACTAACAGGACCTTGATGCTTACTAATTACTCTAATCTTCTCCATTTCAAATACTCCTTTTTACTCCTAAAATTTTTATATAAATCGAGGGAGGGAGTTCGTCCCTCCCTCGAAGAGATTTAATTATTTTTGGTTAACGTATCTCTAAATACGTTATTTATTTATCAAAAATTATAAGGATTCTCAAAAGTTTGATTTATTGACGTATTCTGATAAATGCCCCAGTTATGATGAGCTAGAATGGCGCAACCCATCTTTTTATAAGCATAAACTTCTAGAGAATTATCACGATTCTTGAAGTCATTGATTTGAGTGTTGCCTTCTAGAACAACCTTTACTACCTTCTCTCCACCAGTAGGTAGAATGTAAGCTAGCTGAGGGTCAATCCAGGTCTTGGTGTTGGACTCATCAATAAAGGACTGAGGAATCTGAACAACAGGAGTCCCACGGAAGATATTGATATAACCAGTGTTGTGAATAGCATCAATATCCTGGGGATGGTAAATACCATTAGTAGTATTAGCAATACCACTTACAATAGCGTCAGGACCCATGGCGCCTACAAACTCAGGAGGAGCAAAGATTACAACACCGTTGCCATAAGCACGAACAGTATTGATTACCTTTACCATCTTATCAGCCTCAAAAGTATTAGAAACTACCTTATTAGCATCAGGACGAGCAGAAGCATTTACGGCAGCACGAAGAGCCTTATGAACCTCATAGAATACAGCATCAGTTAGACCCTCGGTTAGAACCTGCATAACCTCAGCCATAGTCTCAGCACCATCTAGCATACGCTCAAAATCGATGGTAGCACCTCCGCCGACAGCATGGCCAGCTAGCTCAAAAGTGTCGCTATCTAGACGGAAGGTTTCATATACACCAGATAAACCAACCTGAGTTAGAAACTTCTTAGCGCGCATCTTACCTAGACGACGCTTGAAGATGGCCTTCTGACCTTGAGGAACAGACTGAACCTCAGCGAACATACCAATGGCATCAATTACCTTCTTGGGCATAATCTCGTCGGCAGTCTTAATTACGATATCATAAATATCATAACGATTCTTCATGAACTGGTTTACGGAACCAGCTAATTCCTTTAGACCATCTAGGAAAGCAGAATCCATATCTACATTCTGATTAGCATAGGTGGCAGGAACAGTACCCTTAGCGCAATGAAGGGCAATTTCTTGTAGCTCTTTAATAGTCATTATAATTTACCCTCCTTTTATTAGTCAGCTAGCACTTGTAGCTTGATGCCCTTTTGGCCATCAGGCATAGTGTCAAAAGCAACAACCTTTAGCTTGGGACCAAAGGTACCAGCAGTAGCAGATAGCTTAGTAGCACCAGAAGCATCAGCCATACCATATACAGGAGTGGTAGCGCAAGTCTTTAGAGCGGTAATTAGAGCTTCCTCGGTGGTAAACTCAGTATCATCATAACAAACACAGTTAGTGCGATACTTATCACCAACAGATAGGTAGCCTAGACGGGGGAAGAAGTCATCAGAACCATTTAGCTTAAAGTTCTTTAGACCAGGAGTCCGCTCATCATACATATGCTCGGTAGAATAAACTAAACCAATAGGAAGAGACTCATCTTTGGGTAGCTTCACACAATGATTAGCATCATCAACAGCCAAAAGCATACCATTCTCAACGGGGATATTTGCGAAATCAGTAGCATTAGGAGCACACTGGGCCTCAATACGACCATCACGGCGGAAGGCAACATTATTAAGCTCAACTTGACCATAGCCACTAATTACTAGTCTTTTTGTAGCCATTTTATTTCCTCCAATTACTTGACATATTTAGCTAAGACGGCATCTAGACCTTGTAGAGGCACATCTTTAGGAATTAGACCTTGACGGTCATTTTTGGAAAAAGCAGAGAAACCAGTCTTCTTCAACTCATAAGCTAGCTCCTTATCCAAATCAGATACAGAATAGTTAGCGCTATTTTCACGATAAGTATTTAGAACCTCTTCACTTAGATGTCCTTCATACTCAGCAAATACGGCCTCCTTCTGTCCTTTTTCAATCTGAGCTTTATACTCATTTAGAGAACTGTTTTCTTCTGTTAGTGTTTGGACCTGGGCCTGAGCCTCAGTATATTGAGCCTCAACACCAGCCTTCTCTGCTTGTAAAGTGGAAACTTCACCATTTAGTTCTTCAATTTTGGAACTAAAATTAGAATTTTCTTCTTTTAGGGTTTCAACATTTGCCAAATCCTCATTTACAAGTTCGTATGTACCACCATTCAATTGACGTAAGGTATCAACAGTTTGCTTTTCATTTTCAGTTACATCAATAATATAGACTTGGGTACGCTCGCCTAGCTCAACACTATCAGTCTCATCATTCTTTGTATAATGAACTCGCTCATACTTGCCGCCCTCATAATTATAGGCTAGAGCGTAGTCATCAAAAACTTCACAAATAGCATAGCTAACTGTCCAGTTTCCTTCCTCATTATACTCGGTGTTCAAGAGAGACCAAAGAGCATCATGCTTTTGACTATCGGAAAGTTTGAAATTTATTTCCATCGTCTCTGTTCCTCCATTTTTAGTATAAATAGCTTCAATTTCTTGAATCCTCTTTATAACTTTATCAATACTAGTTTGAAGTTCGAAGAAGCTCGCGCCTTCAAAGCAAGGTTCAACGTCATCTCCTAAAACTTGGAGACCTAAAAAGCATCCCTCATCAAACACAATGAACTTTTGTCCATCGTAAATTGCCTGATGATATTTCAAAGATGGCTCATAAAGTTCCATTGATTGAGATTTTCCTACGATGTCTCCAGCTTCAGCATAAAGCGCAGTAAAAATTAGAACATCCGCACAAGCATAAGTTCTTTCTACTCCGTCTTCATCAAGATGAGATTCCCAGCTAATATTGGGATTTTCGGGAACAATTCCATAAATTCTTCCCTCGCTTCTTCGACTTCCATGGTCGGTGTAGTCATCATATTCATAGATGCCTTTGACCGGCGCGTAAGGAAGAGTTTCTAGAAGTTTTTCTGCAAACTCATCCGTTATATAAGTACCGTTTCTATTACCATATTTATAGAAAATTCGGCACCGCGCCTTTGACAATACATCATTATATTTTTCTATATTGCCATAAACAGCGACTGGAAACTCAAATTTATTCATCTATATTTAAGCCTCCTTGTTTGTCTTTTGATGCTTCTTGTTCAATAGTAGTCTGTGCTTTTTCTTCTGTTTTCATTTCTGGGCGTCCAGGATCACCAGAAGTTCCACTTTGAGTGTAAGCTGAATTTAGAGGTACTAACTTTTCTTGAAGTTTCTCAACTTCATTCTCAAGTTCCTTCATGCTTAGGAGTTCTCGCTGATTCAAATCCATAACAGCGCCCGGTAAGAAGAAACTGTATCCACTTTGAGCTAATTTGAAAGCATCAGTTAGATAATCACTTTGGTTATAAATAGAAACCGGTAGAATTTTATAAGTAAATTTTATGTTAGAATTTCCAAAAAGTTGGGTTAGAAGCTCACTAATAAACTTTGAAATTTTATTAGTAATTGGCATCATAAAGCTTATATCATTTAGAATAGAAGTAGATAAAGCTTGAGAACCAGCCGGCGCGAAGAGCTGGCCACTGACGCTAGCTTCAGCATAAACATTTTGAAGCATCTTTTCTAGGTTATTTGAAACCGCATCAGATGAAGTCTTTGAAACAATGCTATCTACATCAGCGTAAGTGGTCAAAACGGAAAGGTTCTTATTTCCTTTCATCATGCCCACAGCGCCAGTGTGCATTTCAAGAGCCTCATCTGGCTCAAAAAGAAGTGCCCCATCCTGTAAGTGAGGTATTTTCTGAATGAGAATCTTACGAATTTCTTCCAAGTCTCTTTCTCTTTCAGTATCTACTGCTTCATCATATTGGATTGTAGCAGGAATGACATTCAAGAAAGTCGGATTTCCCTCTTCAAGAATACTAAAATAAAGACTACTATCAGTAGACAATTTTATCCAAGAAGTTTTAGTTTTACCTTTTTGATATCGACGATAAAAACTTATAACTTCTTTGGGGTAAATCTCTAGAACTTGATTTCGAATATCGTCATCAGTAAAATGGTCAAAATAGTTGACATTGAATTCAATAATATCTCTACCATAGATGTCTCTAAATCTAGATTGACAGTAAGAGGCCGGCAGATCAACTAAGACAAAAGACCCCTTATCCAGAGATGAAATTAGTCCATAGTACGCGCCATCAGTGAGGGCTCGTGTCGCAATTTTATTATATAAAATTGGGGGATTTATTTCATCTAAGTAATCCAAAGCTTTATAATATCTTTTCTGAGTAGTTTTATCAGAAAGCCTCTTTCCAAAACTTACTTTTGGAATCAAAAGGTTCGCGCACTTTAGAAGATTAGCATAATAGAGAATAATGGCACGATATAAGCCGTCTTTTAGGAAATAATTCCTTGAAAGTTCTCTTTGCTTTGATAAAGAGCCTGAATTGATAATATTATCAATTTCTTCGGGTTTGTAATCTTTTAGAGTGCGGGATCGAGAACGCCAAGAAAGATAATCATAATCTCCATAAATTTCATCATTTTTGGAGACCATTCCACTTGACGCTCTTCTAAAGGAGGCAAGGTCAAAATTTCTTTTGAACTCGGTATTTTGTTGTTCCAAATTATGCCCCTCCCGTAAAGAATATTAGGTTACGTTTTCCGGCGCCCCGTCTTTGTTGTTTTTTCATTTGGGCTTCTTCAATTTCTTTGATACGCCATAGACCATAAGCAAAGGCATAGTAGCGGTCATCATGGAAGCGTTTGTTTATTGCTTCAAGAACAATATCCATACCTACATTTTTGACACGAAGATTTCCCATTTCCTCAAAAAGTTTTGTTGTTTGTTCATGGGGAAGTAATCGTTGGACTCGCTCGCGCATTGTCATTTTTTGGCCGAGTTTTGTCCCAAGAAGAGCATTGCGCGCTTCTTGCTCACTAATCAAAAACCGAACCAATCCGCCATTCAAACGAGAATAAGCATTTCCATTAATTTTTGACTTTAAAGGCCCATTAGCTTTCATAGAGTATAAAATAGGAATAGAATCTCTAGGTTGGATTTTTTTGTAATCATCATTATTGAAAAAGCCATATGCAGGAAGCTCGCGGCCTCGCGCGTCTGTATGGGTCTTGATGAGCTCATCACATAGTCCTAAACCGAGGCCATTGGCATCGATAAGCACCTCTCGAGGGCTATATCTCTCAATCAAAAGTTTCAAATCAATTGCCTGTTGTGTAAAGGTTTTTGTTTCTGCTTGTCTTCCGAGGACTTCAATATTGACGAGAGTTGAGTAGTATTTGCCATTCTTGATGTTTACTCGAAAGATACAAGCAATTGTTGAGTCCTGTAATCTACCTACCAATATATCTTCTATATAGTTCGCTACGCTATATACGTTCTCTTATGAACTGCTATATGTTTCCATATAAGTTGAGACTATATCTTCATCCTTAGATAAAGGATGTTTTCCATTTCGAGGGGCTCCCCTCTACTTCCTTGCGGAATAGTCGTTGAACCAACTGTCTAAAATTTCTTCCACTTTATTGAAATCAAAGTAACCTATTTCCAGATAGTTATATCCATTTTTCAAAGCTTCTTGTTTCTTTTCTCTGTCTATTATTTTTTGTTGTTCATAGGGGATCTTAAAATAATTAGTTTCAAAGTAATGTTGCTGACCCATATACTCTACAATTAGTTTAAATTTAGGAACAAAGAAGTCATATCTTCTTCTTGAGTTGGTTTGCCAAGAAAAACTTTTCTCTGCTTCAAATTCATATCCTTTTTCAGTCAAGTACTTTGCAACTCGTTGTTCTCCTTTGCTTGTACTTTTATTACATTTTGGACAACCATGGTAATTATTTAGATACTTTGGTTTTATTTTCCAAATAAAACCACATGGTTTGTGCCGAACAAGAAGTCGAGTATCTCTATTTACAAAATCTTCTAATAATTCATACTCTTCATTCAATCCCACTTGATATCCTTGAGTATTCATATTCTCTCGACTTTCACAATAAAAACATTTCGGAATTTCTAAAAAATTTTGAATTGTCTTAGTAAAATTTTGTCTGCATCTTGAACAATAACAAGTTACTTCTGGTTTTCTTGTCGATTTTCTATTTTGAAAACTTACAAATTTCAGATTATCTTTTTTTGAAATCAATTCTAAAACTTGTTGTTGATTATCTAGATGCTTTTTCTGAAGATTATCTTCTCCAAATTGACAAATACAGATTCCACTTTTGGAAGGAGAATAGAAATTACTAAAACTACTATATTTTTTTATTCGTCCACATTTGAGGCATTTGATAGAAAAAGGCTGACTAACTTTAGTATATTGAATAATTTCAAAAGGTTGATTAGGCCATTTGGTTTGAATACGATGTTTAATCTCTTCTTTGGTTACAATTTTCAATTTTAGTTCCTCCAGTTGGTGCGGATTGGCCATTCAAAGTAGTTAGGTTTGCACCATATACCATCCTAATGACTTTTTTCTACTTTCGTCGCATCACTAATTTGAGGGAATTAGTTTTAGCGCATTAGGCTTTAGGCGTTTCCCGCTTTTAAGAAAATTTTCAATACTAATTACTTAGTAAAGGGACATATTAAGATTTTATCCACTGATAACAAGTAGAAACAATTCTGTTGATTTCTAAATTTCTGAGTAAATTCTGGATTTTTCTTTGTTCGATATTTAGAAAGCTTCTCAAAATCGAACCAAGATTCTTCACTTCCTCCGGCCCAAGTTCCCATAAACTCTGATGCGAATGTCATTTCATTGTAGGCTGAGGACATCCTCAACTTTTCAACGTGTTTCTTATCAACTAGCCCATGCTGGGCAGGAATACGATAATCTAGACCCATAACAAATGCCCTTTTTGGGTCAATTATTGCCTGTATCATTGTTTCTATCAAAAGTGAATAAGCATAGGAAGACTTCATGCCTGCTGATGTTCCGGCAATAACTTGTTGATTACAAACTTCATAAGGATTAACTAATCCATTGGCGTCCCGTCGAGAAACATTTAGCTGAGGAAGTATAACTTCGGAAATAATGTCGCCATCAGCATCGCGCACCTCATCTAGGAATGTCGCGTGAAGGCGGAGACCGCGTGATGAGTCCGTGGCGCCCTCGCAAGTAAATTTAGAGCCATTTTTGAAGTAAAGTTCCGCCACATCTTTCGAAAAGTTCATGTGAGGTTTTCCCATAAAAACTTCAAGTTCCTTCTCTAGCAGAGGCCAAATCTTTATGATTTCTTCTACTTTTTGTCTCATAATTTTTACACCTTGTGTCTTGACAGGAGCAACGATTGAACACTTATGGTTGGGGATAAAAACGCATTGAAGAAAGAGGCCAAGGACGCTTAGAAATGACTTTGAAGCCGCGCGAGTTGCGGTAATATAAATTTGATTATAACGCATGAGTGAGCGCAAAAATAATCGTTGATAAGGAAATAAATCAAATTGAGAGTCAGTGGGTTTTATTGTATCTAAATAGATATCAGGATAAACCGTATAAAGTTGAAGTTCTTCTTCCAAAAACTTCTCATTTCGCTCTAAAAAATCCTCAGTTATAACAATTCCCTTTTCTAATTCGACACCCTCTCTAAAAAGACGATTTTGGGAGTTATAAATTGAAGTGGGGTCGCGCAAAGTAATTACAGCCATTAGAGAGTTCCTCCCGCATCAAACTCCTCACTTTCATCCTCTTTGAAGGCTTCGGCTTCATAGACATCCGCATCAAAGTTATCTGCTTGGAGGTCATAAAAGTTATCTGTTTGAGCAACATTCTGAAGAGCCTGAAGCCGCGCGGTCACCTCATCTCCGAGGCCACCTTCGTTTATATACAAACGCTGGTTCCAAGCTTCAATATTCTTCAAAGTCTCATCAATAACATCTCTAGTAGTATTATCATAGAATTTGTTTTGGTGTCCGCGCTTTTCGAGCCAGAACATCAATTCTCCAACACTATCAAAGTCAGTTGCATTTTTGACTGATTTAGGAGTAAAATCTGCCGTCTTCACAATCTTATCATAAGATGAGAGGAATTTGTCGACGTCTTTGTCGCCAGCGCGGATTCGTTTATCTATTTCTAACGAAAGCTTACAAAGTTTTTGAGCTTGGTCAATGGCTAACGCGCCGGACACGTTCTGAGAAAGAAGCAAACCTTTATAAAGGTCCTCTAAGTAATAGAGTTCATCATCATCATAATTACCTCCCCAGCGCCGGCGCAACTCCTCAAAGTGCTTCTCCTTCACTAATGGAATCTCATCCTCAATAAGTCCAGCCTTTTTTAGTTCAAGATATTGAGAGTTATAGCTATCCCATCCCAAATTTTTATATTCTTCTGTTGCAAAGACTTTCGCATAAACGCCCCAAACAGTATCATCAGAATTCAAATCCCGCAATCTCTCAAACTCCTTCACAATAAAGGGAATATCGGCCCATTGGCAGATTTTGTCGACCGCGCGCCAACTAAACCCATTCTGTTTGAGATAACGAGTAATACAATCATTGCAAATAGGAAGTACTCCATCTGGGTAAAAGATTGAATGAGTTTTTGTGAAATCTTCTTCTAGTTGTTGTTGCTTACAGCGCGGGCATTCTTTTGTAAGAAATGAGCGTTTTTGCTTTGGTATATTTGGTTGTAATGGCATTGTTACTAATCCTCCTTTTTATTTATTGACTTTTTTGAGGATTTTTATGAGTTCGCGCTGACGAGACCGAGATAGGTCTGAAAATTTTTGGAGTAAATCACTAAATAAGTCTGAAAAATCACGAGTTTCGGATTTTTGAGGAGCTTTGTTATTGAGCGTAATTGGCGCGGACTCACCCTTTTCTTCGATGAGTCGAACACCTAAAAATTTACAGAGGCCCACAAACTCAATGGCCTCCAATCCTACCAGTAGCTCCATAAAAGTTTTTGTACGATTATTTTTGTCCATAATTTTCTCCTTTATACCAAAGGGGCTTCGCGCCCTTCTCTTTTATATCGTAATAGCCGGTCACATTTTTTACACCGACAAGAATATCCATCACGAGAACTTTGTCTCCTCATAAAGTACTTAGTATCCAAAAGTAAAGTCCTTCCACAGTCCTTACAACATTTGAAGTTTTCAGGGAAAAATAAATTTTCGGCGTGCTCACGATGAGTGGTAGCAGTCGCGCAAATTTTTAGGAGGGCCTTTTGGTGGAAAATAGTGGAGATATAGTTTGAGTTATAAGTTTTGTTGTATTTTTTGTTGATGTATTCGACGATTGGCTGGTTTTGCTGATGAGCCATTTTTAGTCGAAAGACATCTTCTTCGAGGGGAGTTAAATCAGCTAGAGACTTATACCAGTCAAAAGTTTCGAAGAGAGCGCGCAATGTACTTTCAAGAGGTAAGGAGTCGATTCCTTCTTCTAGGGAGTCCCAAATTTTTACCAAAGCTTGAAGATGTGATAAATCTTCAAAATCGAAAAAGCGAGAGGAGCGAGGAGTCCAGATTTGGGTTGAGAGAGCGCGCTGGTCTTTTTCATTTTTTAGGTCTGAAGGAATTGGGAGACGTCCTTCGGGAAAAAGAAGCCGCGCTAAATTTGAAGTTCCTTTGAGGCCGAGTGGGTAGATAGGAATATCTGCATCAAAGGTTGGGGTTTCGAGTGGGTTGTAGGTGTGGGGGATAAAGCGTTGGAGTTTTGTTTGGTAGAAATCTTGGAGAGTGAATTGCTCGCGTCGTTTTTCGATTAGGAGACGTTTTTGTTTTAGATAGGAATAGGGGTTTAGGAGTTTTGATTTTTCTTCGAGATTTTGGAGTTCGGAAGGAGTAAACTGGGCGCGCAGGTCTTCGCGAACTTTTTCTTTTTTCCCGATTCGGACTTCGTAGGTAGAGAGTTGGAAGTCGATTTCATCGATTTCACGCCAGAGAGGCTCCAATAGGGCGAGTATATGGGGTGGGGCATTTTTGCGCGCGAGTTGGCGTGAGAATTTTTGTTTTGTGGTTTTGGTTGGGGTATCACTTATAGGGCGAATTGAGTCTTCGTTGAAGGCAGGGCTTTCGCGTAGTTCATCAAGAGAGATAATAGGTCGAGATGACCAGGTAGATTTTAGTTCGATTCCGGAACTTTTATCGGAGGAAAGACCCTCAGAGTTTTTACCCCATAAGAGGTAATCGGCGATTTTTTCGAGTTCAGAATTTGTAAGGGGTTTTTCTACGTCGAAGTTTTGGATATATGTTTGGACGTATTCAGCGCGGGCTTCATCACTTGAAAGTGAGAAGTCGAGATTTAGACGATTCATTAGTACGCTCCTTATAAATAAGCCAAGACATAGTTGGCTCTTAGTTTCTATCTTTATTATACCATGGGAGAAAGGTCGGAGTCAAATTTTCGGTGAAGCTAAATTTTTATCTCGGTGAGAAAATGGGGAAATAAGAGTTTTGTTTTTTGATCTCGGTGAGAAAATGTTCCAGACCCGATTCGGGCGAGGGATGGCAAAATGCACAATTTTACAAAATACCCCCTCCTCTTTTTTGTGCAGTTTTTAGCCTGAAAACGCCTAAAAAAATGTTGACATTTGAAGCATGGTGTGGTAGTATAATAGACACAAGGGAACAACAAAGCGGAGCGGGCCGACTGCTTGAATGCGGTGTGTATCTTGAAAACTGAAAACCACAAAAACCAAAAGAAAGGAATTTTTACCATGAAAGACTTTACTATTTTGACCAAAGAAGACGCTATGCGCGCGCTGGATTCCGCACGCTATAACCCCGCTATCGATAGCGGTTATTTTGGACGTATCACTGAAAATCAGTGTGCAAGGCCAAAGAGCCGTAAGAAGTGCGTAAGCTCTGCCGGGCGAGCTGATGTTCACATCAAGTATAATGGGCGCTATGTTCCCGCAGAAGTCAAGACGAACGGCGGACGCATTGACAGCCTCATTGATGGGACGAACAAAAGTAAATTCGTCATTTATGTTATGGAATACGTCCAGCGTCACAAGGCTGGAAAAAAGACGGAAGCATGGGAAGAACGGCGTTCCGTCGGCCCGCTTATCATTCCGACTACCTTGTTTCTGAATTGTGTTCAGGAAGTAAACGCCATAAAGACAGTGAACAAGCATGGCGAATATGATGGGCTGGGAATTCAAGTTAGCTCTAAAAAGCTGTATCAGCGGTTGTTGCAATGGCCTGTTGAGTTTGACCGGACAAGAGATTACACAAGCGCAGACTTTGAGGGGCTGACCCTGTAAGTATCAATCAATAGGGCTGGGCTGAATAAGCCCAGCCCACCAGAGAAAGAAATATGACTATGACTATCGACTTTGTGAAGAAGAACCTCAATCGCTATCTGAACTATGCGAAAGCTCCGGACAATGGCTTCAAGGCCAGAGATTGCTATAACGTGGCTTTCGGTATGGCACACATGGCGGCGTGTATCGCCTATGAGCGTGGCAATGGAGAGCTGGGTAAGGAAATTGAAACGCTGTGGGATGATACTTACAGAGACTTGTTCCTACAAGCCTACTATGAGGAACTGACCCAACAGTAAAGAGAGCGCTGACCTACCGGCGAGACGGGGAGAAAGGGAATACTATGAACTATCGTTTAGTTATCCGCTGGCAGAGAACCTGTGAGGTGAGTATCACTCCATTCAATGACGCTGATGATGCGTGGGGACTTATGCACTGCTTGGACTGCGCTATGGAGAACGGTGCAGAGGTGGGCTATGAGCTTCAGTATCGGAACGAGAACGGAGATATCGAAGTTATCGACTATGCTGGCGAACCCATTGGAGAATGGACAAACGTCCGCTGGAACTAAAACAAGGCTGTGCTATCGGCATGACGGGCAGAAAGGAAACATTATGAATTATCGTCTTATCGTTCGCTATGAGGATACCAGCGTTGTTACTATCCAGCAATTCGCAGACTTACGCACAATCAGCACTATCACTGGCTATCTGGACAATGCCACAGAAAATGGCGCTCGACTTGCTTATGAAATCCAGCAGCGGAGCTATTTCAGAGGGATTGAAACTATTGGTCATTATGGCGATGTAGGCCGATGGAAAAATGATAACTGGGATGAATAACAAAAAGCATATATGATTGAAAAGAGGGAATTTTCCCCCTTTTCTTTTTCTGAAAAGTTTGTGAAAAATTTCACAAAAAATTTAGACGAAGTAATTCCGAAGATTGTGAATATTTTCACAGAAAATTTAGACGATGTTCGTCTAAAAAATATTTTTCTTGACTTTTCCTGAAATTTGGTGTATAATTCAAATATACTGAAAGGGAGGCTTCTGAAATGGTTGTTATCGCTGTATTGTGTATTCTGTCCGCTGGATTTGCGTGCGCCGGTATGTCCTTTGTGGGTGCGTGTTCGTTCGTAAAAAGCCGTGATTGGCACTACGCCGTGGGAGCTGGGCTGTATGCGCTGGGAGCTGTATTTTTCATCGGCTGGGTTTTTTCTATGGGCTGGTAAGAAAGGAGAAAAATATGAAAATTTTTAAGAGAATTAAAACTTATTTTTTTCTGAAAAAACTTGGAATTAATCGCCCTTGGAAAGCAAGTGGAGATAAAAATTTCATTACTTTCGGCTGAAAAGATAGCGCTTCGGCGCTATTTTTCAGAAAATAATTAGACGAACTTCGTCTAAAAAATATTTTCAAAAACTTTTTTGAAAAAGGTATTGACTTTTCTAAAAAATCTGATATAATAATAATTGTCAAGAGGAAGGGCACCAAGAAATCCAAGCGATGGCCACCCTTGAGAAAGTACAGGAAGTGGGCTCTACACCACGCAATAAATCCTATCATTAGGTGATAAGTCGTGTGAACACCTTGTCCTTTCCTCTTGACAGGCCGTTTTGCTAATGAGCGGTTTGTGGTTATCCGCTATTAGATATGTCCTTGTTTAGTTAGTCCCCAAATTGCGACACGATTTTATTTCTTTCTCGTGTCGCTTTTTGGGACATAGAAAAATTTAGACGAATGTCGTCTAAATAATTTTATACTTGACAAATAAGAAAATTTTTGTTATAATTTAGATACAGTAAAAGAAAGGGAAAAAAGATTTATGACTATTTATTTTGACATGGATGGCACGATTACCGACTTGTACGGCGCAAAAGACTGGTTGCCCCGTTTACGGGCTTATGATGCAAAGGTTTACGCAGAAGCTCGGCCCCTCTGTAATATGAATACGCTGGCCCGCAAGCTGAATAAAATTCAACGAAAAGGCGTAAAGATTGGCGTGATTTCGTGGGGAAGTAAGGATAAAAACCCCGCTTTTCTCGAAGCTGTGAAGGCTGAGAAAATGCGCTGGTTGCGTCAGCATTTGAGGAGCGTTTCCTTTGATGAAATTCATATTGTAGAATATGGCACAAAGAAAACGAGTTTTCGTTCTTCCTCTGATGATATTCTGTTTGATGATGAAACCGGAAATCTGATTGATTGGGGAATGGGTGGCTTTCATCCTGACGCAATGGAGAGCGTTTTGAAAGTTTTGGCGAGATAAAAGGGAAGAAATTCCCTTTTTCTTCAAAGAAAAATTTAGACGAATTTCGTCTAAAAAATTTTATACTTGACAAATAAAAAAATTTTTGTTATAATCTAATTACAATAAAAGAAAGGAAGTTATAAAAATGGTTGCTTGGTATTGGGTTTTGATTTCTGTGGTAGTATCGAATTTCTTGACGGTTCTCTTGTCCTACAAAATCAATTTTGAGGACTTTTGGGAAGATTCTTTATTTGCGTTGTTTTATCCTTTTGTCTGGGTAGGAATTTTCCCTTATGTCTTTTTTAGAAACTTTTTCATTTCAGTAACACGACAACAATTTGAGGAAGTCGCCACGGGGGCAGATAAAAAAACTATTTATAAATTATCTAAAAATGTCTATCTTTGGCATGATAAAAAGGCAAAGAAAATTCATAATCGCTGGTTCTTGGTAAGAATCAAGTAAAGATTATTCTATGACAAATAATAGGGACGGCGCCGAGTGCGCCGTTTCTTTTTCACTTTTTTGTTTAGACGAATATCGTCTAAATTTTATTTTTCTTGACTTTTTAGAATTTATCTGTTATAATAAGACTATCAAAAGAAAGGAGATAAGCAAAATGGAAATTATCAAAGCTCCCATCTATGTCAAACTGACAGAGGAAGAACGGAAAATCCTGTGCGATGCCTATGACATTCTTAATGAATTGTATAACATCATCGCCAATAATGACTGCGAGTATGTGGGCGATACTTGCGGGAATGGCTATGACAGACTGGACATTGCACTTACGGCTAATGTACTTCAAATGCTTGCCCCTACTGAAAAGGTGGAAATCCATAATTAAAAAAGTGTGGGAGAAATCCCACATTTCTATTTAGACGAAGTTCGTCTAAAAAATATTTTCAAAAATTTTTTGAAAAAAGTATTGACATTTTCAAGAAATCTGTTATAATAGATAATGTCAAGAGGGAACGATTTGAGAGGACTTGTTGTTGATTAAGTTCACATCTCGGTCTGAAATCCGAAAAAATTTCAAAAAATTGAAATTCCCTCTTGACAAACCCCAGCACCTATGATATAATAACTATGTAATCAAGAGGGGGGCACTTCTTTTGAGTATAAAAATGGGTGGCGACCTATCCGCCGACGAAAGGAGAAAAAAATTATGACTAATCGTGAGTTCTTCAATGCTATCATCAAGGCTAATGTGAATGACGAGCTGACCAGCCATGCCACGGCAGAACTGGAGAAGCTGGACAAGCGGAATGCCCAGCGCAGTTCCAAGCCCAGTAAGACCCAGCTTGCAAACGAACCCATCAAGGCCCATCTGCTGGAGATTCTGGCCGTCAAGCCTATGACGGCAAGTGAAATCCATGAAGTTGACACAGACCTGTCTACGCAGAAGATTAGTTCTCTGTGTCGTCAGCTTGTAGAAGCTGGCAAGCTGGCAGTTGAGGAAGTAAAGATTCCCAAGAAGGGCAAGCAGAAGCAGTACAGTCTTGTGACCGAGTAAAAATAAGAGGTGGCGAGAAATCGTCACCCTTTTTTCGGAAAAGATTATTTAGACGAATTTCGTCTAAATAATTTTTTTCTTGACAAAGTAAAGGTTGTGTGTTATACTTTAATTACAATAAAGAAAGGAAGTTATCCAAATGAACAATAAAAAAGTTATCGCTTTATATGGAAATGATTTGCGTTTGAGTTCTGAAGTTCGTGACTTGCTAAAACTCCCTATGGGAGGTAAGGTTAATGTTGAGTTGGTAAATAACTCTGTTGTTGTTTCGCCTTATTTTAATCCCGAAGAATGGGCAACACAATACCTTGCTGTTTATGGCCTCTATTATCATTGGATGACATATCGAAATGAAAAAGACGGTATAACTGCGGTTAGACTTTCCAAATTCAAAACGGGAGTTGCTTTTTGTAGTCCAAATGATACTTACAATTCTAAAATTGGCGAAGCGATTGCCCTTGCTCGCGCCCTTGGCAATTCTCATGAAATCCCTAAACAAATTCTCAATTGAAATGGTGCAGTTAGCACCATTTCTTTTTAAAAAATAAAATTAGACGAAATTCGTCTAAAAAAACGACCTCGACACTTCACCACACTAAACTACTAAAGAAAATTTGAAATTCAAAAAAATTTTTGTTATAATAATTTTAGAAAATAAGAAAAAAAGGTATTGACAAAAAAATAAAATCTGTGATATACTTTAGGTACAGTAAAGAAAGGAAGTGCTTTGAATGGCAAAGAAAAGTGAAATCGTGAAGATGGATTTCATGCAGAAAGTCAAGAATTTTCTCGAAAGTGAGGGAGAAACCGTTCTTCAGATTAAGAGCGGAACCTATTCGATTCCGTGGGCGCTGGATGGTGATGAGGGCTATCTAAACCTTACCTTTAGCGTTCCCAAGGGAACGAGAGACGGCGACCTCTTTGACGGCTACGAAGAAGCTGAAAATTATCGTCTTGAAAGTGAAGCCAAGGCCAAGGCCAAGGCAGAAAGAGAGGAGAAGAAGCAGAAGAAAATGGAGAAAGACCGCCTTGCACGAGAAAAGGCAAAGGCAAAGAAGTCCGAACGAGAAAACGCAAATAACGAGTAATTGAAAAGGTGGCGAGAAATCGTCACCCTTTTTTATAGAAAAAATTTAGACGAAATTCGTCTAATAAATTTTATACTTGACAATTATAAAAATCTTTGTTATAATTTAATTACAATAAAAGAAAGGAGAAAATAAAATGACTAAAGTAGAATTGCCGAATATGGTAGAAGTGACCTATTGGGATAAGAATGATGATACTAAAGCCTTTTTGACTGCCATAGTTTCTGTACCTGAAAATTCTTTGCCTCCTATAAGTGAGGAAGATAAAAAATATGGTGGTCGTCTGCTTGATGTGTACTTTGATAAGGCTTCCGAAATTCTCACAAATGAGATGGAATCAATCTGTATTTATCAGAACGGTTTCCGTTTTATGGAAACAATTACCCTGGTATATTAAGTCAAGGACTTTTTACCTAATTTATAAGTTACGGCGCAGAAATGTGGCGTTTCTTTTTGTTTTAGACGAACTTCGTCTAATTTTTATTTTTTGAAAAAAGTTCTTGACTTTTCCGGAAAATCTGATATAATAGATAATGTAAGGGGAACGACGGTAAACCCTTATAATAATTTTGATTGGAGATTGAAAAATGAATATTTGTGTTTTCGACACGGAAACGACTTCTCTTGAGAAACCTTTCTGCTATAATATCGGTTATCTTATTGCCGATAGCGAAAGCGGCGAAACGCTTATCAAGCGAGAATTTGTTGTGGAACAGGTATGGCACAATCCAATGGTTTTTGCGTCTGCTTATTATGCAGACAAGCGGCCTATTTATGTAAAGGCTATGCGTTCCCGTGTAATTGCTATGGACAAATTCGGTTATATCACGCAGACAATGGCACGAGATTTCAAAGCGTTCAATGTTGAACGGGCTTTCGCTTACAATTCATCTTTTGATGAAAAAGTGTTCAATTTTAATTGCGATTGGTTCAAATGTATAAATCCCTTTGATACCGTTCCTATTTCTGATATTCGTGGTTTTGTTCATCATTTCATGATGGATGAAAAATTTTTCAAGTGGGCAGAGGAACACGAAGCATTTACCGAAAGTGGAAATTATTCCACCACCGCCGAAACCATTACGCAATACATCCGAAACAATCCCGACTTTTCCGAAAGTCATACCGCCCTTTCTGATACGTTGATTGAAACCGAAATTCTGTTTCATTGTCTGGAAAAAGGGGCAGATATCAACGGAGACTATACCGTCCGCCGTTCTATTCCTCGAAAGGTCAAAAAGATTTTTACGATTGACACCAAAGGCGGGAAATTCACCATTGAGGGCGAAAGCGCAACTTACTACAAAACAAAGAATACTTTCAAAATTCGTTGAATTTAGAGGACTTCACCACTTTAGAGTGGTGAAGTTTCTTTTTGAGAACTTTTAGACGAATA
>ERZ1035027.562-NODE-562-length-20799-cov-43.246288_pt1 | contig 20799 bp, 19 predicted proteins | sample MGYA00520604_ERZ1035027 | MGnify/ENA primary metagenome ERZ1035027 (study PRJEB33766, sample SAMN09781743) | gut metagenome | biome: gut microbiome | host: Homo sapiens | place: Madagascar | study: EMG produced TPA metagenomics assembly of the PRJNA485056 data...
AAGACCTATCAGGTCCTCTCTAGATGTTAGCTTTTCGCCCACTACAGTTGACAAAGAGCCAAATTTTATCGACCAACTACCATCTACTGAAGATGGTAGACTACTACCTCCGCTGTCCAACACCGCCGTTAATAAGACCTTGCGGAAAATCGTTGGGCGTGAGGTGCGTGTCCGCTCGCTGAGGCACACTTATGCCAGTTATCTAATAGCTCATGATATCGACTTGATTTCTGTTTCTCAAGTTTTAGGGCATGAAAATCTGAACATCACACTGGAAGTTTATGCCCATCAATTGCAAGAACAGAAATCACGGAATGATGAAAAGATAAAACAAATGTGGACAGAATGTGAACGAAACGCTTTAAAACCGCATGGTTAAAGGCTTAAAAATGTCCCCTGCCGGAATCGAACCAGCAACGACTCCTTAGGAGGGAGTTGTTATATCCATTTAACTAAGAGGACTTATGAAAAAATCTGCCACGAGGACAGATTTTTTGTTGAAATCTGTAAATTATTTACGGATTTCTTTGATACGTGCAGCTTTACCTTGCAAAGCACGCAAGTAGTAAAGTTTAGCACGGCGGACTTTACCGTAGCGTACAACTTCAATCTTTTCAACACGTGGAGTGTGGATTGGGAAAGTACGTTCTACACCGATACCGCTTGAAATTTTACGAACTGTGTACATTTCTGAGATCCCTTGACCTTTGCGTGAAATAACTACACCTTCAAAGATCTGGATACGTTCGCGAGTTCCTTCGACAACTTTCGCGTGAACGCGAACTGTGTCACCAGGACGGAATGATGGGATGTCAGTACGAAGTTGACCTTCTGTCAAACTTTGGATCAATGGATTCATTTTTATATACTCCTATCTTACTAATCTTAAGAGCAACCTCTGTGTCTCAGCGGATTAGCCGTTATTTTTGTGTGTCCATTACACACTCTTAGTATCTTATCAAAAAATTATCAGAATGTCTAGTATCTTATTGCATTTCTAGCATTTTTTGTTGTCCGTAAATGCTCGTCTTATGATTAATGAGATAAGCAAAAGCCATGACAATCGCGTAAGAGAGAGCATTTGCGGGACCAAAGACTTCAACGCCAATGAAAATAGGTGCTAAAAGGGTATTGGTACTGCTACCAAAGACAGACAGATAGCCAAGACCTGCTACAAGTGGAATTGGAAGTCCTAGAACTGGTGCTAGAACAGCACCAAGACTTGCTCCGATTGCAAACAAAGGAGTTACTTCTCCTCCTTGGAAACCAAGAGATAGGGTAAAGACGGTCAAGAGCAATTTCAAGAGCCAATCCAATGGATAGATGGTCCCACCACCAACACTTAAAGCAATCAAATTCGTTCCAAGACCTGTATAGCGTCCCTTCCACAAAATCAAAAGTAGACAGGTTAAGACGACACTACCAAAGAGAACACGATAATAAGGATTTGGGAGCAGACTTGCTACTTTCTTTTTAGCTAGTGACAAGAGATAAGCAAAGAGATTTCCTGCAATACCAAAGGCCAGACCTAAAAGAGCTAATTTCATAAACGTGCCAAGGTCAATAGTTAAACTTTCAGATACAAAGTGGCTAAATTTTTCAAGACCTAAGAGATGGCTTGTTGTACTAGCCACAAAAGATGCAATAAGAGTCGGTACCAAGATTGGCAGACTTAACTGTCCTAGAGTCAATACCTCAAGCGCAAAGAAGGTCGCGGCGATTGGTGTTTGGAAGAGTCCTCCAAAACCAGCTGACATCCCCATGGTCAAGAAAATGCGTGAAGCATTCGGGAGCTTAAAATAGCGACTAAAAGCATGAGAAACTGTGGCACCAAGTTGCACTGCTACCCCTTCACGACCTGCCGAACCCCCAAAAAGATGGGTCAGCCATGTGGTTACAGTCACCAGTGGAATTAACCTTAGGGGGACTTTATCCTCCTCATTATGTCCAACCTTGAAAATCAAGCCCATCCCTTGTGCTGCTTTGCCTGCAAACCTTTGGTATAGGTAAACAATCAAAAGCCCCGCTATAGGAAGCGCTGAGACTAGATAAAAGAGATGATGGTCTCGATATTCTGAAAGCCCTATAAGAACACGACCAAAAATAGCATCAATTAGTCCAACTATCACTCCTAGAAAGACAGCATATAGACTCAAAATCACTAGATTGGAGTATGAAAGACCTTGACTCTCACTTAATTGTCTTACTTTCATCCTAGTTGCCTACTTTTCTTCTAGCTTACTTGCTTGATAAGTACGTGAATGCTTCATAATATCCGCAAAACTAGCGACGATAGCTTCTTTATATTCGAGATTAAGGACACTAGCGCCTACTTTGTCTAGCAAGGCTTGCTCTCGTTCGGGATCATAAATCGCCTTTCCAGTGCGTTGTTTATAAGCACTTACTCGAGTTACCAATTTCATACGTTCTTCCAACAAAGCCACGATCTCATTATCAACGGTGTCAATCTGTTGGCGAATCTCATTTAAGTCCATACTGACCTCCTTTTTTCTCTCCATTATAACAAAAATGACCTGAGGACAAAAGAGCCTCAAGCCATTGAATTGCTTATAAAAAGAGTTTTCTTACCTGACTGATATTACTTTCATTAACAACCAGATACAGGGTTGCTCCTGCTTTTAGACGTGTATCTCCATGAACAACTTCAGACTGGTCCTGAAAAATCTGAGTGGAAATCAAAACCCCATCAGGTAAGCTTAAATCCCTAACCAATCGACCAGCTAGACTCTCTGTAACCGGTAAGTCAATCATCGTCGGTATATTATCAACTTGCTTTGGTTCGTGAGCGATTAGATTGTGAAGCATGGCTTCATAGACAGGTTCTCCTCCCATGAAATCCATGACGAGATAGGCAATCAGGGTAACGACTCCAATTGTCATTAATTGGTGAAGGTCACCCACCATCTCAGTTACTAAAATCATAGCAGTGAGCGGTGCCTTAGAGACAGCACCGAAATAACCAGCCATACCAAGAATGATAAAAATAGGGAACTGACTGACTTGTAAGAATCCTAGATTTTCAAAAGCTGCCGCAAAAACGCTACCAGAAAGAGCACCTAGAGTCAAAATCGGAAGGAAAATACCACCAGGAAAACCTGAACCAAAGGACAACATACTCCAAACAAAGCGTATAGCCAAATAGAGGATAGCCACAGTTAGAGCAGGATGTAAACCATTTAAGGCAAGAATCAATTCATTCCCACCACCTAAAAGATGTGGAAAATAAAGGCCTATAGGAATGATAAACAGAACTGCCAAAAGACCATGAAAATGAGATGGCAAGTGGAAGATTTTCCCTAACCCTTGGTAGACCCTACCAATACGTAAGACAACCCACTCATAACCGTATCCAAGTACACCTAGAAAAATCCCCAAGACAATAAGAATCCAATAATCCTTCAAAGGAAAAACGGGTAATTTTTCTGTCATAGCAAGAACCGGTACCTGACCAAAGATGCGCAAGGAAACAGCATTGGCCACTAAAGACGCCATTAAAGCTGTCACCCAAACATGACGAGAGAAATGATGATAGACTTCTTCGACGACAAACAAAAGACCGGCAATTGGGGCATTGAAGGCAGCCGATAACCCTGCTGCCGCTCCTGCAGCAATCAAGACACGCTTCTCACGAGCAGAGAGCTTAAGTCCCTCGGCTAATCCCTTAGCAGTCATGGCACCTAGTTGAATACTAGGCCCCTCACGTCCCAACATCAGTCCCATTGAAATCCCAAGGACACCACCCACGAACTTACGCCATAATACTGACCACCAGGACGGATGTAAAAGCCCCATCAGTTCCCCTTCAACATGGGGAATCCCTGATCCCTTGATGTCTTTTTCCTGCTTAATAAGATAACCAATAAAAAGTGCAATCAAGAGATTAACAAGTACAATTCCCAGAATCAGAAGGGGATTGTGCAGGGCGTCTTGGTAAATGGATACCGAGATTTGGGCCCCTTTAGCAATTAACCAACGAAAGAGGCTAACGACTGCACCTGCAGCCACACCGACTAAGAGCCCACGCCAGACAGACCAAAGGAGATGTTGAGATTGAGTCCTAAAATCTCTTTCTATTTCATTCATAAAAACTCCATTTTTGACTACAATAAAAGCAGACTTTACTCTGCTTTTTCTTATGCTAATGCTTCTGAAACTTTTTCAGCGAAAGCTTCGAGGTTTTCGATATCTTCATCTTCAGCAGAAAGGTCAACTTTGACACTATCCGCACCTTTAGTTGCACCAGTAAAGGTGAATTGTGTTTCAAATTCATCAACTGATTTACAGAAATAATCGTAGAAAGTATCTCCTGAACCTACAACACCAAAGATTTTACCTGACAAGTCGAGGTCAGCCAAATCTTCGTAAAAGTCAACGATTTCATCTGGCAACTCTCCATCACCATAAGTGTAAGTTGCTACAATACAGATGTCCGCATCTTCAAAATCAGCGGCATCAACCGTTGTACACTCGTCTACATCTACAGTGTGACCTAATTCTTCCAATTTTTTGGCAACGATATCTGCGATTTCTTCCGTGTTACCGGTCATACTGGCATAAACGATTTTTGCTAAAGCCATAATGTCCTCCAAAATAATAAATTAGCTATATTATATCATATTTTTTCAGAAATTAAACGCCGTAATACCCTAAAAAACTGCCCCTTAGGACAGTTTTAGATTTTGCAAGAGTTCGAAATGTCGATAGACAAGCCATAGACCAACAGCAATGAGAAGCACAAGAACTATGGCTCTCATAAGACCTTTAAGAAAAGTCACGAGCCAGGTCAGAAGCATAGAGGTGATTAGCCAACTCCAACCAGAAGCACCATATAAGGTTTGAATACTCTCAAGAGAGTGGCTAGTTAAGGTTTTTACCCAAGTGGGAATATAGATCCAAATACCATCACCTGATAGGCCCAAACGATTGGCAATTATGGTTCCTGTTGTTTGCAACCAGGTAAATACCCCAGCATTGAAAAGAATGAGAAAGGTTTGCATGGGGTAACGTCTAGCAAGGCGTTTCAAATAGCGCATGATAGCTCCTCCTTAATTAGCATAAAGAGCATGGACCGTATCAATATCCACCTGTTGAATCCCGTAATAAGATCCAGCTGATTGCATAACGGATGTCTTGGAGTCATCATGGTCCAAGCCAATGGCATGCCCCAATTCGTGCTCAGCCGTATTCACAATACGCTTGTGCGTATAACCAAAATCACTATTCAAGAGGAAATAACGGTTCAACTTCACATCCACATGAGTAATGCGGTTGGTCAAAACATTGGTTTGACTATCTGCTAAACCTGCTGCCTGTGAATTAGCATCGGAATAATCTGTCGCAACAATATCAGCTGTTGACGCATCATCTGTCAGAGTAAAGATGAAAGCACCCGTGTTATTCCAGTTGGTGATAGCCTCCTTATAAGCCGCTACCAAGGTTTCATCGGTAGATTGAATATAGATGCTAGCTGTATTTTGCGCCCATCTAGCTCCATTAGACTCAGGAATTGTATCTGTCGTTGATAGATTAGAGACAACTTTCTCAACGTCACTAGTACTAGTACCACTAAAACCTAGTTCTACTTGATGAAAGGCTTGGTTAATGTTTGTGGCTAAGGTACTTGAAGAGTTATTAGCATAATAGATAAGTCCATAACCAACTATGGTTAGGATAAGGGCAAGTTTAAAAATAGCCCAAATAAGATTCCATATAAATTGGAAAAGAAGTTTGGGAATATAGAAGATTACTCTCAATAATTTTTTCAATACAGAGCCTCCTTTTCGAAACTTCCCATAGTATATCATGCTCTAATAGTTCTAAAAAGTAAAAAATATCACTTTAAGCTTTTATCATCTCTTTGACAAGATGTTACATACTTGACCTATTAAGATAAACGTTCTTCTTTAATGTAATCAATAGGTAACCATTCTAAATAGGCTTCTAGTTGTTTTTCCCAATAATACCACTCATGTCTTCCATGGTCTGTGCGGTAGTCAATGTCTAAACCAAGGGCCCTCAAATCAGCAACTGCCTTATCTTGAGAATCAAAAAGGAAATCCTCAAGACCACACCAGGCAAAGAATTGGGTTTTCTTGTCATGTTGTTTGGCTAGATTGACCACTTTATGCTGCTCAATGTCTTTTCCTTCCAAATCGCCAAAGACACCTTGCCAGTATTCCTTAGACTCACTCGTCTCATCTGTAATCATCTCCACTGATAGTCCAAGGGCACCAGAGAAGGAACCTGCACGAGCAAAGTTATTTGTCGTTAAGGCTAGTTTGAAAGAACCATAGCCACCCATAGAAAGTCCAGCGATAAAGGTCTTTTCACGCTTCTTAGTCATACTAGGGAAGAAACGTTGCATAACTTGAGGAAGCTCCTTAGCAATAGCATCGTAATACTTAACACCGTAATTGGTATTGGTATACCATCCATTTTCAGAGTTAGGCATAATAACGATAAGATTAGTCTTACGAAGGAGACGCTGAATATTGGTACGGAAGGCCCAAGAATTATGATTGCCCCCCATGCCATGAAGAAGATAGAGAACTGGGATGTCCGTATCACTTTCCCTTTCAGCAATCTGGTCGCGGTCTGGATAAATGACATCTACTTGGCGGTATTGGCCTAGAACGTCTGATGAGTATTCAATTTGAAAAAAAGCCATTTGTATTTTCCTTTCTTAATGTTAGAAAAGCTGGGACACCCCAGCTTCTGCTTTAAGAAGAAAATCTTGTCGAGATTTACCTCTACTTCGATGAATGCAAGCGAGACGCTCACACTCTTAATGTAAAATCAATGATTAACGTACTTCCATGACTACTGGAAGAATCGCTGGGCGACGTTTAGTTTGGTCAAAGAGGAACTTAGCCACATCGTCTCGGACGGCACCTTTAAGTTCGCCCCAATCAAAGCTATCTCCTGCCAAGTAATTTTCAACGGTAGTATTGACAATGTCAGCAGCCTCACGGAGAATGTCACGGCTCTTCTTCACATAAACGAACCCACGTGTATTCACACGCGCTTTAGAGACAATCTTACGTTCCTTCTTGTTAACAGTGATAGCTACGATAAAGATACCATCTTCAGACAAGACCTTGCGGTCACGAAGGACGATATTACCTACATCACCAATGGCATTACCGTCAATCATAACATCACCAGCTGGAACAGCTCCTTCATGAAGGAAACCTTGGTCTTCTGACAAGTGCATGATGTCACCGCGTTTAACGATATAAATATTTTCTGGAAGAATACCAACTTCCAAGGCTAACTCTGCATGTGCTTGAAGGTCACGGTACTCACCTTGGATAGGGAAGAGATACTGTGGACGTAGGAGGTTAATCATCAACTGAAGTTCGCGAGCATTGGCATGTCCAGATACACGAAGGCTTTGCGTAATCATCTTAACAGTTCCACCAGCTTTATAGATAGCATTGTTGACACGTGCTACTACGGCTTCCTTAGCAATGCTTGGAGTTGTTACGATATAAACCAAATCTCCATCCTTGATTTGAACGTAACGGTGACGACCAACAGCCATCTTTTGGAGGCCATCGATTGGTTCACCCATACGACCATTTTCAAGGATAATCAACTCGTGGTCTTCAAACTTGTTCATGTCTTTTGGTTTGACAATAAGTTTTTCATGCTCCACAGTCAATTTTTTAAGACGGATGGCTGTGCGGACAATATTTTCTACGTCAAAACCAGTCAGAACAACGCGACGTCCGTGATCTGCAGCTGAATCGAAGACTTGTTGAATACGTACCAAGTTTGAGGCAACTGCAGCAACAATAACACGTCCCTCTGCATCAGCAATAACTTGGTCAATTTCTTGGCCAACTTCTGCTTCAGAAGCTGTTTGTTCAGTACTTGTCGCATTTGCTGAGTCTGACAAGAGGGCCAAAACACCTTCACGGCCGATTTCAGCCAAACGACTTAAATCAGTTTTGTAGTAAGGGCGAGCAGCTTGGTCAAATTTGAAGTCACCAGTATAGACAATATTACCTTGGTCAGTGCCAAGAACAATCCCCATTGATTCTGGGATAGAGTGAGTTGTCTTAAAGAATGAGACCACTGCATCTTCAAATTCAATTTCAGTTTCTGCGTCAATAACATGGAAGTTATTGAATTTCTTAACACCAGCATTTTTGACAAAAAGCTTAGCCAACTCAATAGTAAGTGATGACCCAAAGACTGGTACTTTGACGTCTTGCAAGATATAAGGTAGGGCACCAATGGCGTCAGCGTGTCCATGCGTCAAGAAAATCCCTTGGATACGGTCTTTATTTTCAACCAAATAATCTAAATTGGGGATGACAAAGTCAACACCTAATTGTTCATTTTCAGGATACTTTAGACCAGCATCCAAGATAAAGATAGAGTCGTTAATCTCAACAATATAGAGGTTCTTAGCATTTTCACGTACTCCACCTAGGGCAATAATTTTAATATCGCTCATGCTTGTTTTTCTCCTTTTTAGTTTGACTCTCTTCTAGAGCCTATTTTTACAGACGGTCCAAGAAGCTGAACGTTCGTGCGAACAGTCTCCTTGTCGATTTACAGGCCACAACAAAAAAGTTGCATACTATTTAAGTATACAACTTTTTGGCTTATTTTACAATTTAGAGTCAATCTGGGCCTACTCGAACATAGCATAGTAGTCTGTGATATCCAATTGCCCTTTTTCTTCCTTGGTAAGGTCTTTAATGATTTGACCATCCTTCATAACGATAAGACGGTTCCCATATTTAAGAGCATCTTCCATGTGATGGGTAATCATCAAGGCTGTAAGATGGTCGCCCGTCACAAACTCATCAGTCAACTCCATAAGAGCCACACTGGTCTTAGGATCCAGGGCTGCAGTATGCTCATCTAAGAGCAAGAGCTCAGGACGTTTAAGTGTCGCCATCAAAAGGCTAAGGGCTTGGCGCTGACCACCTGAAAGGAGACCTGCTGGTGTATCTAAGTGCTTTTCTAAACCATTACTAATACGTTCAATCAGACCTTGAAATTCCTCTGTGTAGAGATGAATTTGGCGTGATTTAAGGCCTCGTTTTTCGCCACGGTATTTGGCAATCAAGAGGTTTTCTGCAACGGTCATACGAGGAGCTGTCCCCATTTTAGGATCTTGGAAGACTCGTGAGAGGTACTTAGCACGCTTCTCAGCAGGGAGAGACGTAACATCCTCACCCATGATGAAAATCTGACCACTGGTCAACATGAGGGTCCCTGCAATGACGTTGAAGAGGGTTGATTTCCCGGCACCATTTCCACCAAGAATGGTAATAAAATCACCTTCTCTAATGGTAAGGTTGACATGGTCCAGGATGGTTTTTTCGGTGTCAAAACCGTTATTGACCTTAACAGTCGCATCTTTGAGTTCTACAATAGCTGTCATCGTGATAAGGTCACCCCCTTAAAGAATTTTCGGCGTAGGACAGGCGAGATCAAGCAAAGGGCTAGAACAATCGCACTAAAGAGTTTGAGATAGTTCGTGTTAAAGCCAAGAGCGATAACTGCTGTCAAAAGGAACTGATAAAGGATTGAACCTACACAGATGGCAATCAGTCGTTCCAACAAGGTCAAGTTAGTCGTATACAAGACTTCACCAATGATAATGCTGGCAAGTCCGATGACGATAACCCCAATCCCTTTTGAAACGTCGGCATAACCGTCCTGTTGACTAATCAAGGCTCCTGAGAGGGCGATAATACCATTTGAGATAACAAGTCCCATCACTTCCATTGAATCCGTATTGATACCAAAAGATCTAGCCATGTCTCGATTATCACCCGTAGCAATATAGGCTTGTCCTAAGCGAGTGTTGAGAAAGGCAATCAAGGAAGCAATAACAATAGTTACAGCTATGAGACCGACGATTAAGAGGGTGTAATCTTTACTAAAGGGAAGCAAATCTTGGATTGTCTTAATATCAAGGAGACCTAGATTGGCTCTTCCCATTATCATAAGCATGACTGAGTTAAGGGAAGTCATGACCAGAATCCCTGCCAAGATAGTTGGAATTTCTCCTTTTGTATAAAGAAGACCAGTCACAAGTCCAGCACCACATCCAGCCAAGACAGCAACCAAGGTCGCCAAGATGGGGTTCCAACCAAAATTCATAAGGGTTACTGCTACTGCACCACCTAGTGGGAAAGAACCTTCTGTTGTCAAATCAGGAAAATCCAAGATACGGAAAGTCATGTAAATCCCAAGACCTAGGATTCCGTATAGAAGCCCCTGATAAATAGATGAAATAATCATATGTCCTCCTTATTTATCAGCTTTAACAGCGATGTCTGACTGTTTAAGCACATCGTCAGGGATGGTGATGTTGAGGTCTTGAGCAACTTTAAGGTTAAGCGTTGGAGTGCCATCATCGATAACATCAACTGGGACATCCTTAACTTTCTTACCTTTAAGAACCTTAACAGCACTACGAGCTGTAGCCTTTCCAAGTTCATATTGGCTTTGAGCAACTGAAGCCAAACCGCCCTCTTTCACCATCGTATCAACCGTCGTATAAACTGGAATCTTAGCTTGGTTGGCTGATGAGATTACTGTTGAAAAGGCTGAGGCAATAGTATTATCTTGAGGCGTCCAGATGGCATCTACCTTACCAGTCATGACTGACATGGTTGTATTGATTTCATTGGTTGATGGGACGGCGTACTCGACCACATTTAGACCATCTTTTTCAGCGTATTTCTTAAAGCTTTCAACCTGTGATTTGGAATTATCCTCACTTGAAGCATAGAGAATACCAATCGCCTTAGCGTTTGGTGTCAGTGATTTGACCAAGTCTACAGTCTGCTTAATCGGCACTTGGTTAGAGGTACCAGTGACATTGCCTTCTGGATGCTTGAGATTCTTAACCAATTTTGCCCCAACAGGGTCTGAGATAGCCCCCATGATGACTGGAATATCCTTGGTAGCTGCCGCTAGCCCCTGTGCTGCTGGTGTGGCAATACCGATAACGACATCATTCTTGTCATTAACCAATTGTTTAGACATGGTTTGAATTTTAGACTGGTCTCCTTCGGCATTTAGGAGGGTGATTTTAACCTTGTCCCCCTTATAACCAGCTTCCTTAAGGCCATCCTCAATTCCCTTCTCGATTTGATCCAGGGCGTCGTGAGTCACGAACTGGAGGATCCCTACTCTGACGACCTTATTGGCATCTTGGTGTTCTTTTTTGAAAAGATCTGTACCAATAGAACCGAGCGTCAAGATAGCTAAGAAAACCAAAGTCCAAATTAAACGCTTGTTTTTCATATGTGTCTCCTTCTATAAATTCTTCCTTTCTATTTTAAGTCATTTTCAGTCAATTAGCAATATTCTTAATTTATAAAAATTACCCTGCTCAAAGAAAAAGAACCAGAACACGATGTCTGATTCTTTTCCCTTATTATTACTGATATTGTGCCAAATCTAGCTTCATAATATAAAAGTAAAGATCACCATATTGCCCTTTGAAGCCAATATCATGTCCGTTTATAGTCACCTTAGTGACTGGGGTTGCATCTGGCAAGGCAATCCAACAGGCTTGCTGAGCTCTAACGAATTCATTGTAATCCTCAAATGAGATATGGCATTCTTGCTTAGCTGTATTTAGATAAGAAACTTCAATCATGGGGGAAACCTCCTTATAATCCTTTAACTAAGGTCTAGATTACACTTCCTAGAGAGCAAAGTCAATCATGACGACTTGAAAAACAGCAGCCTGGACCATACAAATAGACCTCATGGTATTTGCCATGAGGTCTATTTAAATTGGAATCTGGATTCTTAAGGTCCTATACGACCGTTAAATCATTTTAACGTTTGCGTCGTTTTCCAGTATAGAGTCCCATTCCTGCTAGAAGACTTGACAAACTAACAAATGCAAGATTTGAATTCTCACTACCAGTTTCTGGAAGTTGAGCTGTCTTATCAGTTGGATTGATAAATTATGCTTCTTCTTTTGTTTCTGGGAGAACTTGATCCTTAGGCTCTTCTGTTTGTGGAGCTGGCTGTGGCACTGGTGTTGGAGTCACAGTCTGTTTGTAGATGTGCTGAGTATTACCATTTTCATCAACGTATAATGTCGTTACTTGTTCGTAGACATATTCGATATCACAATTAAGTAATTTCTTGGTTTCTACGAAGCGATAACCTGGAATTTCAGCTTTTGCTTGTTCACCATCAACTGTAGGATTTCCCTACCACCCTTATCTACAAATGACGTAACCGGCAATACAGTAGGTGTGTAAGTCGCTGAAGACTTAGTTCCGTTCACATCTTCATGAACCACTGTAACTGCTGGGACAGGTTCTGTAAATTCAGCTTCTGGTGTGAATGTTACTGTACCATCTGCTGCTACCGTGTAACTACCAAGACCTGAAATAGTCTTGGTAGTGGTGCTATCTTCAAATGTAACTGGAACGGCATCATTTATTGATACACGGATGTCACCTTCAGTAAAGATTGGCTTGCCTGTTTGAGTTGCACTCTCCTTACCAATTGAAGTAACTGTTGTGACAGTTTGTGTGTACTTATCAGTTGCAGTCTTAAGAGCATTATCTGACACTCTACCATCTTTATCACGACCAACTGAAGTCGTAAGAGAAACTGTTACACCCTTGGCAGTTCCAGTAAATCCTGGGTCTGGTACAAAGGTAACCTTTCCAGTCAGCTCATCTGAATAGTAGATTCCTTCTCCTTCTACAGTCGAAACAGGATCATTGATTACATTTCCAGTTATTGGATCGACAAACTTGGACATATAATCAAAATCAGGTATGATTTTAACTTTCTCACCATTATTATTTGTTCCTTCAATAGCTAATTCTGGAGTACCAGTTTGACTAACTCCTTGAACATGCATAGATGTCTTGTCTTCTCCTTCAAGTTCCTTCGGAGTAACAGTTGGAATATATAGACCATCCATGCTATCCCAAACTTCATTTATAGAAGGAAGTGCTTCTTTGTCTTTAGAAACTCAATCAGTCGTATAGGCGTTGTTATCAGTAATCTGATTCAGTATTCATTATGGCTGCCTCAGTTGCTTCTAATTTATTACTTGCAGAAAGTCCTGAAGTATTTGTCAAACCGTTAGCAACTACCAAATTCTCTAATGGGCTTGAGCTGTAGAAGATGATTCATGATTCTTGGCTTCTGATGTTTGACTTGATGAATCTATCGATTTAGCAGTTCCACTAGCGTTATCTGTAGATTGAGAAGGTTCAGTTTTAGCACTTGCTTGGCTATCTGAAACTGAGAGTGCAGTTTCACTTGTTGCTTCGTTCGCAATCATTAATGCCAATGTACTATATAGTTGTGCATCTTGACTAATAGGTGTAGCGGCACTTGCTACACCAGCTGTTTGAACTTCTGTAGTTAACTCATCTGCTAAAACTTCGTTATCAGTACCAAGTTCCAAGTAAGATAGAGTACACGCCTACATTGAGTTTACGAATTGAAAATCGACTTATACAATTATTTAATAAATCTTTACCCACTTTGGTAATCCTCCACACTTAACATTTAAGTATCCTACTCCCTCAATGAGATTAAAAGTATTTTAAAATATTAATCGTTTAACATTCTAACACGATCAGTAAAGATAATTTATTTTTTGTATAAATATAACTTTATCCAAGTCTATATAAAATATATGCGTATGTTTACCAGTATTTAAAATTGTCCAAAAAAATAATTTTAAAGTTTCATTATTTTGAAGAAAGCGATTATATTAATTAACCTTAGAAAAATGAATTCAAGGGAAATGTTTAAATTTCTAAATCCTAATGATTATAGTCAACTTCATAAAACATCTCTTTAGTGTCTTTTTGAAAGTTTCTAGGAGCTTTAACAAATTTCGTATACACTCTTAAAATAAATGTAGCTAAAACAATATATTTCTAGGCAAATTATCCTAAGCAATTCAATTTAGCTAGCTACTTAAAATAGGAGTGTAAAGTCTATACTATGAAAAATCATGTAATTTATCATAATACTCATTTATAACCAACTCAGCTATTTTATATACCCCATTAATTCACTTCCTCAAAGATAATCTATATAGCATATTCCACTAGATACATTTTATAGTTAAATAAAATATAAAGTCATAACCACCCGTGAAAACGGGTGGCTTGTACACCGGCTGTAAGCCGATAATTGCCAGCTGGCGTCTAAAGACGCTAGCTGAACGTTGTTCAGGTTTGCTTGACTACTTGATTATTGCCCGTTGAACGGGCTTTTATCTTGTTCTGAACCCACCATCTGAAAACGGATCCTCATATTCTTTTACACTTAACTTATCAAGTGCAATATCATCTTTCTCCTGTTCACGAATATATCTCGCTACTGTTTTCTCGTTCAATCCAACTGTACTGACGTAATAACCTCTAGCCCAAAACTTGCGATTTCCATACTTATATTTTAGATTCGCATGTTTGTCAAATATCATTAAAGCACTTTTACTTTTCAAATAACCCATAAAATCCGATATAGCAAGTTTGGGTGGTATTAGTACCAACATATGAACATGGTCTGGCATCATATGTCCTTCGATGATTTCCACTCCCTTATATTGACATAGGTGGCGGATGATGTCTATTAAGTCTGAGCGAACTTTATAGTAGATTGCTTTACGTCGATACTTTGGTGTAAATACAATATGATATTTGCACATCCACTTGGTATGTGATAAACTGTAACTGGTTTTTGCCATTTATTTTTCCTCCTTAGTTTAACCTGAACACTTAAATTATATCAGGAAAAATAAATGGAAGCTCAAAGCCTTATCAGCCACCAGCTTAGCTGGTGGTTTTCTTGTTTTTCTCTTCGAGAAAAACTGGCTTGAAGCCATAACTAAAAAAAGAAGATCCTCATGGACCTTCTTTATATTTAAGTATAACTTAAATTATTTTACTGTGCGGATACGCATAGTGTTTGTACCACCTGTACCTACTGGAACACCAGCAACGATAACAATGTTATCACCAGATTCTACAAGACCTGATTCCAATGCAACTTTTTCAGCAACATCAAACATATCATCAGTTGAGCTTGGTTTTTCAGTAACTACTGGAATAACACCCCAGTTAAGCATCAATGATTTTTGAGTAATTTCATCGAATGTTACAGCCAAGATATCAGCTTCTGGACGGTATTTAGAAATCAAACGAGCAGTGTTACCTGATTCAGTAAGAGCAACAACAAGTTTGATATCCATTGAGTTAGTAGCATCTTTAACAGCAGACGCAACTACTTCAGTCTTAGTTGAACGGTCAAATGTTGATGAATCAAGACGTCCATACTCTTTAAGAAGAGTTTGAGCGTTTTTATCAATTGTAGCCATTGTACGAACTGATTCAACTGGGTATTTACCATTTGCAGACTCACCAGAAAGCATTGTAGCATCTGTACCATCGATAACTGCGTTGAATACGTCAGATACTTCAGAACGAGTTGCACGTGGTTTTTCTGTCATTGTTTCAAGCATGTTAGTAGCTGTAACAACAACTTTACCAGCAGCGTTTACTTTAGTGATGATCATTTTTTGGTAAACTGGTACCATTTCGAATGGTACTTCGATACCCATGTCACCACGAGCGATCATGATACCGTCAGCAGCTTCGATGATTTCATCGATGTTATCGATACCTTGTTGGTTTTCGATTTTAGCCAACAATTGAACGTGACCGTTACCAGTTTCTTCACAGATAGCACGAACTTCTTGTACGTCTTTTGCTGTACGTACAAATGAGATAGCGATAAAGTTAAGACCTTGTTCAAGACCAAAACGGATATCAGCGTTATCACGTTCAGCAAGTGCTGGGAAAGGAATTTTAGTGTAAGGGATGTTTACACCTTTTTGTTTAGCGATGATACCATCATTTTCAACTTCAACGATGAATTCACGTTTTTCAGCATCTTTGTCTACAACACGAAGACCAAGTTTACCATCATCGACAAGAACTTGTTTACCAACTTCTACATCGTCAAAAACGTCAAGTGCGCCTGCAACGTTCAAAGCGATAACGTCGCGAGTTGATTTGATACCTTGTTTAGTAGCAACACGAATTTGTTCACCAGTTTTGTATGCATACTCTTTAGCATCACCTTCGAACAATTCTGTACGGATTTCAGGTCCTTTTGTATCAAGAAGGAAACCTACTTTTTGACCAGCAAGATCTTCTGCCATACGAACGACATCCATACGTTCACCTTGTTCAGCGTGGTCACCATGTGAGAAGTTGAAACGGAAAACGTTAGCACCTTCCTTGATCAATTGAGCAATGTTTTTAGCAGATGCTTCACGGTCAAGTTTTTCACCCCAGTAACCATCTTCACCAAATTTTTTGCCGCCACGGATTTCAACCGCAGGACCAAGTGTTGCAACGATTTTTACACGTTTATTCATGATAAATAAAACTCCCTTATATTTTTTGTCGCCTTAGCGACGGATTAACAATAATTTAAGTAACTGAGATTAGCTCAAGTTAGACAATGAACGGTTAAGGTCTGCAAAGTCAAGACGAGCTTTGTGCGGATTGTTAACGATAATTTTACCGTCTTCAGTAAGACTGAACAAAGCACCTTCTTCTGCCGTACCAAGGATTGGGCTTTCAACAAGCTCTTCATTGTGGATACCAACAGCTACACCACCAATACCTTGTTTAAGGAGGTCAACCGCATGCGCACCCATCCATGAAGCAAGAACACGATCACGCGCAGTTGGTGTACCACCACGAACCACGTGTCCAATGTTTGTTGCACGAAGATCTGAAGTGTCTCCAGCTTCTTTCATTTTAGCTGCAAATTCTTCAGCACCCATAACACCTTCAGCAAGTACGATTACGTGGTGAGTTTTAGCACCTGATTCGTAACCTTCTTTAACTTTACGGACAACTTCATTGATGTCGTACTCTTCTTCAGGTACGATAATTTGGTCTGCACCAGAAGCAATACCAGCCCAAAGAGCGATATCACCAGCATTACGTCCCATAACTTCAACGACAAAAGTACGTCCATGACTGAAAGCAGTGTCTTGAATTTTATCGATAGCTTCTGTTGCTGTTGCAACAGCAGTATCAAAACCAATTGTGTAGTCTGTACCAACGATATCATTATCGATAGTTCCAGGAAGACCAACTGCTGGGAAACCATGTTCAGTCAAACGCATAGCACCATGGTAAGAACCATCTCCACCAATAACTACTACACCTTCGATTCCATGTTTTTTAAGTTGCTCAATACCTTTAAGTTGACCCTCAAGTTGGGCAAACTCAGGATAGCGAGCAGACTGAAGGAAAGTACCACCACGGCTGAGGATGTTGTCTACGCCTTTGGCATCAAGTTGGAAGATATCTCCTTCAACCATACCAGCGTATCCACGGTTAATGCCGAATACTTCAATTCCTTCAGAAATTGCTTTGAGAACAACCGCACGAGCGGCAGCGTTCATACCAGGGGCATCTCCACCACTAGTCAAAACAGCAATACGTTTCATTATTCCTGATACTCCTTTTATATATTTAACATTTTCATTATAACACAAAGAATTCTAAATGGCTTTAAATTTGAAAAGTTTTATCGTTTTTTTTTAATGTAAAACCGTTTTTAACACAAAAGGCGCTAATTCCATACTGAGTTCTTCGTTCTTAGACACTTTATATCGTTGACTAACTATTGTTTCCTTGCTTCCCTGATAACGAATAACCACAGGAATATGTCCAGGATACTTGGCTAAAATTTGAGAAACTTCTACATCTTTATTATGATTCTCTAGTAAAATCCAAAAACGCTCAGTACTAGCCTCCTCTATATTTGACAAAATTAATTGAAGACGTCCGTCGCGCTCCTGAGTTCGTCCCTCTAGATAAAAGAGACCACCTTCTTTTAACTTACCTTTATGATAGAAATAAGTTTCTGGAAAAAGAGTGACATCCAGTTTATTCACCCCATCAAAAACGCTTAGAAAAGCCATCTGGTCTCCCTTTTTCGTTCTGATAATGCGAACTGATTCAAGCTGAACCAAAACTGTAGCCTTACTGTTCAAAGACAACTCAGAAATTGGTTGGTAGGGCCGTGATGTCATTTTTTGAGCTAAATGTAATGGATGTGTACTAAGCCCAACACCTAGTAAATCCTGCTCTATACTGTAGCGTTCTGTCTGACTATAGTCTTCATACTCCACCCAAGAATAAGAGGACTCTGCAAACAAGCTTCCTAACTCATTGACAAAAGTAAAGAGGTTGCTTAAATTACCAATAATTTTCTGACGGTTTGGTTCAAAAATATCAAACAAACCAATCTGAATGAGGGGTGTCAAAATATCGACTTTCTGATATTTGCTAGGAATACGTGTCAAAAAGTCTTCTATAGAAATATATTTGCCATTTTGTTTGCGATCTTCAATAATCCAAAGGGCAAAATCTCTTGGTAATCCTTTGATAGTCTTAAGGCCTAATACGATCTTGCCATCTGAAATCTTGTCCAGATAGGGAATCCTATTAATATCGAGGCTAGCTAGGGAGAAGCCATTTTCAATTGCATCCTTAATGTAATCACTAGACGAATAATTTAACATGATGTCATAGAATATCTGTGAGTAGTGCGTTTTGAAATAAGCTAACTGAAAAGCCAAAGCTGAGTAGGCATAGGCATGACTTCTATTAAAGCCATAACCTGCAAACTTAGCCATCATACTAAAGAGTCGTTCAGCAATCTGTGGGTCACGTCCCAACTGACGACTTCCTTCCATGAATTCTTCGGACATCTTGGACATTTCATTGGCATCTTTTTTAGACATCGCTCGACGAAGTAAATCGGCTTTTCCAAGGCTAAAGCCAGCAAATACTTGGGCAATCTGCATAACCTGCTCCTGATAAAGCATGATGCCATAGGTAGGTTCAAGAATTGGAGCAACCACTGGGTCAATGAGATCAACTTTCTCCTTACCATATTTACGAGCGATAAAATTATCTGTATAATCGCTAGCTCCTGGACGGTTAAGAGAGGTAGTTGCTACTACTTCTTCGAACTTAGTAGGTTTAATCCGTTTAAGGAGATTTATAGCACCTGCCTGCTCGAACTGAAAAATCCCCTTGGTCTTGCCACTAGCAAAAAGCGCTAGGGTTTGTGAATCTTCCAAGTCAATGGATTTGATATCAATAGCGATTCCCTGTTCTTCTTCTAGCTTCTCCTTCATTTTTTGAACAAAGGTCAAATTACGGAGACCCAAGAAATCCATCTTAAGCAAGCCATTGGCCTCAACTGCGGAGGCATCGTACTGAGTAACCATCATATCCTCACCAGCTTTTAGCGGAATATGGTTGGTCAGGTCATCATCACTCATCACTATACCAGCAGCATGGATTGAAGTCTGTCTTGGCTTGCCTTCAATAGCCTTAGCAATTTCAAAAGCCCTCTGAAATTCCTGTCTCTGGTTAATCAACTGTCTAAATGACATATTCTTCTCATAGACAGAAGTCAGATTGTCACGAAAAGAAATCTTTTTACTTAGTTGGGACAGTTCAAATTCCTTAGCACCAAAACGTTTAAAAACATCTCGAATAGCCTGTTTGGCTCCAAAGGTTGAAAAAGTAACAATCTGAGCAGAGTGTTTACTACCATAACGGTCCCTAACATAATGAAGAAACTCGCTTCGATAAATATCGGGCAAGTCAATATCAATATCAGGCATGCTATAACGCTCTTCATTTAGGAAACGCTCGAAAAGCAAGTCATTTTTAACGGGATCAATTCCAGTAATATCAAGGACATAGGCCACCAAGCTTCCTGCAGCAGAGCCACGCCCCATTCCCATATAATAACCGCGACTGCGACCAAAACGTAACAAATCCCAAACAATCAAGAAATAGTCATCAAAACCCATTTGATGTATTATTGACAATTCCTTGTCTAAACGTTCCTGATAAACTGGTTCTCTTAACGCTTTACTATCCAATCCAGATTGAGCTAATTGACGCAATTGATCAACAGCAGGCATATCTCGATTAAAACGTGGAAGCTTCAAATCCGTATCAAATTGATAAGTAATGTCTGAAACAAGTTGCTCCAAATTGTTCAAAGCCTCTGGAAGCTTACTATAAGCTTCTTCCATTTCTTTAGCCGAGAAGAGGAGCTGATTCATAGGACAAATAGAGGCCTCTGACAAGGAAACGTTTTGTGAGATGGCATGCAACATCTGTATCGTCGAGCGGTCTGCATTCTCAAAATAACGCACTGTATGTAAAGGAACCACAGGATAATCGAACTCTTTACCAGCATCCTCAGGTCTTACCCCAATGAAAACTTCTGAGCCAAGACACATCCCGGGCTCCCAGTCTTCACTCGGAAGAATGAGGGCAATAGCATTTAGATAGTCCGAAAAAGCTGTAAATTCACGCTGTCCTGAGGAGAGCTCTGTCGCCAACTTCATCAAATTTTTATAGCCTTGATTATTTTTAGCTAATAGACGAAAAGGAATTCTTCTTCCCTCGTAAAATAGATTAGCTTCCATACCAATCAAAGGACGTAAACCGTTTCTACTTGCAAGCTGGGCAAAATGATAAGCAGCATAGAGATTGTCACGATCCATCAAACCAAGGGATTGATAGCCAAGCTCTTTGGCACGCTTAATGTAGGTGGTCAAATCTACAACACTATCCATGAAACTATAGACGGATTTTGTATCCAATTGTGCAAACATGAAGGCCTCCTTTCAAAATTATTTTTTTAAGATAATCTTTAATCGAAGATGCTTTATTTTCAACACCA
>ERZ1035027.563-NODE-563-length-20792-cov-5.935767_pt1 | contig 20792 bp, 23 predicted proteins | sample MGYA00520604_ERZ1035027 | MGnify/ENA primary metagenome ERZ1035027 (study PRJEB33766, sample SAMN09781743) | gut metagenome | biome: gut microbiome | host: Homo sapiens | place: Madagascar | study: EMG produced TPA metagenomics assembly of the PRJNA485056 data set...
AATAAGTTTCTTAGAATCATTTTCTTTCATTTTCTTTCATTTTCTTACAAAACTGTTTATATTTTCGAGTATATTCATAAGAATTACCGAAAATATTATTTACTGCCTTATATAATTTAGGTTCATATTTTTCAATTACTTCCAATTCATATTTAAAATCTCTTCCGAAAGGACAACCAGCGCATCCGGTTCTTTTTAATCCATATTCAGTATAACAACTACTATGCTCAATTGCATAAGCAGCATCATAGCAATCTTTATCACCATTTTTATACCAAAATAAAGATCTATAGTGATCACATCCATCATCAGATTCACTGAAACAAGACTTATAAGCAGTAGATCTAACTCCTCCTTCTGCTTTTCGTACTCCCATAATATGTAAATCACAATTCATATCTTTAATTAACTTGTGCATCACATCTTTTTTGGCATACTGACAACATTTCATGGATATCTTAAAATCTGGTGGGTATTTAATAAGAAATTCTTTTAAATATTTATTTTTGAGAATATTAAATGCATCACTTTGTTTCTCATTACACCACCATTGTAAAGCCGTTTTGCATTTTGGATATTCTTTATACAATTCTTCAAAAGACTTATCTTCCCACCTAAAATTGTGTTTTTGTAATCTTGAAATATAATCGCTGACTTGCTTTGATATGAATGGCTGACCATATTGTTTACATGATACTGGAATTGGTTTTATTGCTCGATATGATTGAATTTTAATATTATACTTTTGTTCAAGATATTTTAAATGATCTTTAGTTGCTTGATACTCTAATCCGGTATCAAACCATACATATGTGACTTTATTATCTTTATCACATCTCCAAATAATATCCAACATCTCATCACTATCAGATCCTCCTGATATACTGCATAAAATAGTACTATATTTATCACTATTTATTTTTGACCATGATCTTATTAAGTTGTCTCCTATTACAGAATTCACGGGACAATCCTGTAATAATTCTTCAATTGTATTAGCTTTCTGTACCAATATGTACTTTCCTCACTGAAAATTATTTCATTTCAATGAGGTAAAGCCATACTTAGTGAGTGTCTTTTTACGCCACTATCACATTACTTTTTTCGATTTATATAAACCAATGATCCGTTTTATAAATCATTGTGACAACCTTTGCTAATCAAAGGTGTTAAATACATACGGTGATGAAAAGCTAACCAATTGGCAGCACAGCCTCGCCTAATAAGTCAATGCTGTTTACATTGCACTCTACCATTTTGTGATTCGGATTATCTCTGTTATAATCTTGGATGAACATATCAATCCAAAAATCTACATATTCATCTTCATCTTTAGAGTCCATAACAGCATATCTATCTACCGTCTTATAATTGTTCTTCTCAGTTCTATACGACAAATTAATTTTATACACTGGCAGAGTAATTTTTGTTTTTAGAAAATTCTTAGGATGAATACTCTTTAACTTATCTTTCAAATCTCTGTCATAAATTTCAACCGTATCAATTCCAGTTCAAATTGAACAGTTATTAAAAAACTCACTAGGATGCACTGCTTTTCACCACCTTTCTATATATATTTATTCTCTACTTAGAACAAAGCGCAGCCTTGATTCTTAAAAGTATTAATCTGTTTATTCCAATCATCTGAAGCCCAACCAAACTCTTTCATAAGACATTTCTTACAATAAAATTTATTGATATTCCTGCCATGCATTTTCAAATTCATTGATAGAACTTCCTTATGTTTTATTCTCTTTTTACATTCGTAACATTCCTTATCAAAATATTGAACTGCTACACTCTGATCAAGCCCGTTGTACTCTGCAAACTCTTCTATCACCTGATCAGTCGGTTCATCTCTAAAAGCACCACCGCTCCAAGCTTGAGTAAGATATTCATCAATAGTACAATTCATAATTATCCATTTATTATTATTGATAAAGTCATCTCTTAAGATATTTCTCCATCTGTTATAAGCACATGGATACCAATACTTATCCAGGATCCATGTTGACTTCGCATAGTAGGGGCATGATACGTGGCATCCGCAGCGAGAATATCCTTTCTTATACTTTGGATTTATCTCAATGCCCTTCCAGATTGTATAGAGCCACACATCCATTTCAGTCCATTTTCTTATAGGCAGAATACCTTGCCAACACGTTTCTCCCCACTCAGCTTCATTTATCCATTCATCTTGATAACCACTACGAGTATTAGATTCCTCATTTCTCATTCCCATCCACATTAGATACGGATGGTTGTGATCAAGCTGTGAAACCATTACTCCAACTTTAAATATACGGCAGCAAAAACGACTCATTCTTGTTGGTATTATATGATCTGACTCTATATACTGGTAAAATCCTCTATCAGGATTCATGATCTCACAATTAGGAAATTGTTTTGCCATCATATAAGTGTCTGTACAATCAAGTGAAGTATTATTAAATATAGCTTTCGTGTTTGGATATAGTTTTCTGACAAGATGACAGGTAAGCATTGAATCCTTACCCATAGATACTGGAATGATTGGAGTGAAGTCTTTGAATTTCTTCATCTTCTCTCTGATCAGATTTAGAGAATCAACTTCAAGCTGTATCAAATGTTCTTTTTGTAGACTAATTAAACGTTCCCAGCTCGATAATGCAACTTCTGATACATTGTCATAATTCTTCAGTTTTACTACTTCTACCGTTTCCAAATCATCGGAAACTTTTACTCTATAAAATTTGTGTTCCTGGCCTTGTAAATCAAATCCTTTTATGATTTGTTTATCAAGCCAAAAGTAACCTTCCATCAAATCAGGTAATTTTTCACCTGAAGTATTTCTCAAAAATGTAATATACTCATCGTATATCGGATTCATACCAACCATTTACCGAATCCATCGGTGAATGGTAATAGAACAATCGGCTTGGTTTAGAGCCACTCCGTTTTATTTTACGCTATGATTCACCATACTAATCTCATAACAACCTAGTTTCACTAGGATAAGGTATTCTCCTTTCTTGTTCTTAAAATATTCATTTTAAATCTCCTGACGAAATTTTAGTTTCGATAACTACCAAGGCTCTATCTGTTCAATTTGAACGGTTTTATTACATTCAGTTACTTCGATATATACTGGATCTCCATCCCATATATCAAATACAATAGGTTTTGTTTTATCATTTACTTTTTCAAGTTTTTTAATTAGCTCTTCTGTAGTCATAATCTACTCCATAAAATATGACTTCATATACACCACTTCATTTACACTGCCATTCTTACTTGTCTCTGAATATTTGAAGCTGTAGCTGGTCACATTTGATACGGTTCCTTTCTTATGATTATTCTGAAATTCTTTTGCAATTTTATCCATACCATACCTTCTTACAAATTATTAATTAGAAACCAAGTAGTTAATGTTTTTACAATGTTTCTTCGCATATTCAATTTCCGATTTTGTTGACTCTCCGATATAACCACCTACATTGATTACAAAAATTTCATCAGCCATGTCAATTTTTCTCTTATGCATATCATCTAGCATTAACTTCTGCTCGTCAGAAAATTCCAAAACATCCCACGGAGATAACAATATTTCCTTCTAATGTTAATTTCTTTTGGACTTCCATAAATTGATCTTTAAATCTTGTACTTCCGCACAAGGTAATTACTTTATAGTTTCCTACCATTTCTACACCTCACTCGAAACAACGCTTTCATCTGAATATTTTGACCAATCAATAGCCACATACTGCTTGTAACGAGGATAATATGTAGTAGTTCCAGTCTGTTTTCTACACCAATCATCTAATAGTTCCTGTAAAGATGCTTCGTCACACTGTTCATAAGCATCATCGTGTAAATTTGTACAAGCATCTTCTATTACATTGGCTGCATCAATAGAAATCTTTTCAACAGAAGTAACCCATAACCTCTCTGGTCTATTATCATCATCTGCATAGTTACAACAATAATCATCAAAGAAGTCATCTACCGTGTCATAATATTCATCGAATTCTTCACAATAAAGCATAGTGTTAACATCTTTTTCATTGATTTCAACAGCATTTGCTACTTTCTCATTCCATTCATTTATTCTCTTTTCTTCATCAGCTTTCTTCTGACCTTCACAATCACAATGTAAATATGCTTGATTTTTATAAGGCTGCCCACAATAAGGACATAAACTCTGTACTCCGTTATAACAACTCTGACAAAATGATAAAGCTTGATGTTCATATGGAAAACGATATTTTCTACCAGCTTCTGAAGTATCACCTTTAATTTCATATATATTATCTTCTATTCTCATACCAAGTCCATTACATACAGGACAAATTCTTTCATGTTCTGTGAGGTTTTTTATGAGAATTTTAGGAAAAGATTCTTGAATTGTTTTATATAAATCTACTGTTTCTGTACGTATCAATTACACCGCCTTCTTTCACAATATCCATAACATCTTCCTTATTAATAACATCTCTTGAGCTAAGAGTAAGACTATAATCTATTCTATATGTAGCATCCTTTAATTCCTCAATTAATTTATCTACATCATAAGCGCATTTTTGACTACCCAAAATCTGCATTACTTCTGATTTTCTAACATAACCCATTTCTGAAGGAAGTTTAGATAACTCTTTTCGTAAAGTACTTTTGCTTATTAGATCACTCATAATACAATCACCTACATATTCTCTAATAATAAAGTTTCTAGTCTAAGAGATTTTGCATCAGGAGCAGAAACCGGCTGGATATAAGCAATTGATAACACACTACAATCATAACCAGGTGAATCAAAAGCATCTGTAATATCAATTTTAAAATCTACACTATTATCAATAAACATGTGTATTAACTCATCTTTGATATTAATATCAGAGTCGTCTTCTCTTCTATATTTACAATAACAGCCTTTTTCTTCGTCATAATATTTATCTAAAACGTCATAAATCATTTCGGTTACATCGATATCAATCATATTTTTATCCTCCAACTTTTTACGAAACCTGCGATTCATTCAATATCTAAAATTTCTTTTGGACAATAGATAATTTGTTTTCCAGCTTTCTGAGCCTTACGGATTGTAGACCATACACCGCCAGACTTATTACCATCCCAAATTGCTAATAGTACGTCACAATGGTCAACCATATACTGATCTCTTACATTGTCACATCCTTTATAAAATTTATCAGATAACTCAATCCATTCATCCGCTTCATTTTTTAATTTACTATAATATTTATTAGACTCATTATAGTTTTTACATGGCAATACACAATGTAATTTTAAATCTCTATTTTTCTTCATTTCTGGTGAAATTTGTCTATAACTTTCCTTAAGGACACAAGCATTTAATCCAATTAAAATATCAGAGCCATTTGCCATACCACAATAAACATCTGATACATTAAGAATCTGATTAAAAATCCAATGTCCGATTTTTATCCACTGAATGTCTAATTCATCGTCTGGTAGTCCTAATCTCTGCGGTCTATGTCCTGTTAATGCTACCCTCATTATTTTCTCCTTTTTTATTAAAATTTTTCCAACCATCAGTAATTCCTGTCATCCAATAAATAATTTCATCTCTGTCGTTCTTCAATTTCTCATCTAAGACATGATTCAAAATCTCGTTTAGCCAGTATCCAACATCTTTGCCGCTTTTTATATGCATAATATCCATTACATCTTTGCCATTCACTGCTAAATTTTTTAGAGAAAAACATTCCTTTTCTCCTAAAACTTCTTCTAAACACCACTGAATATTGTCAATTTTTTGAAGTCTTGATTGCTGATCTATATCTGCTTGTGCTTTAATGTCAGCTCTACGAACATTTAATAGTCTTCTAAACTGTTCTTCTCCAATTTTATTAAGCCACCGCTTAACATATTTCTTCCCAAGTTCAAATGTGGCATCATGATAATAAACCAGTTCAATAACTTTTTCTCTTGTGTCATTATCAAATTTAAGACGTTTCATAATTGTATCAGTCATATCGGCACTTATTTTACCATGACCTTTAAAGTGTCTAATTCCGTCTTCACTATCCTGATAACAATGAGGCTTTCCAATATCATGAAAGAAAATAGCCAACGATGTAATAAGATCTCCTGGATTCAAATCCGGTTCGCAATCACATTCGTAAGCTTTTACTGCATGTACTGTATGATTCCATACATCATAAATGTGATATGGATTATGCTGTTGAAATCCAATCATATCATTAATTTCAGGAATAAATAACGAGAATACATCATGATATAAAACCATTTGAACGCTAAAATCGCCAGAATTTACAATCTTGCAGAACTCACTATTGATTCTCTCAATAGATATATTCTCTAATTTTTTATACATTTTAGATATATTCCAATCTGTATCAGGTTCAAGAACAAATTCAAGTTGAGAAGCAAATCTAATAGCACGTAAAATTCTTAATGCATCTTCTGAGAATCTATCTTCTGCTCTCCCAACACATCTTATCTCATGATATTTGATGTCTTCCATACCATTAAACGGATCCACAAGTCCTACTTCGTCGTTGTAAGCCATAGCATTGATAGTAAAATCACGACGCTTCAGATCTTCTACAAGATTATTTGTAAATGTTACACTATCTGGTCGTCTGCTATCAGAATAGTTACCGTCAATTCTATAAGTTGTAACTTCATATCCTTCACTGTCAATTACAATAGTAATAGTTCCATGCTGCAATCCAGTCTCAATAATTCTCTTGTCCTTAAATACTTCCATCATTTCTGTTGGTGTCGCAGATGTTGTAATGTCATAGTCATGAATTGGTCTTTGAAGGATACTATCACGCACACAGCCTCCGACCAAGAATGCTTCATATCCGTTATTTTGTAGAGTATGAATAATCTCATTTGCGCCAGACGGAATTTCAATTTTTAATTCAGATTTCACCTTTTACCACTCTTTCGTTCACACTTGCCACAAAATCATTGATAGCTTTATAATCTGGACTATCTGGAAGACTTGTATTATTCTTTGCATAATCCAATCTCTTCTCATAATCATTTACCATTTCAAAAAACTCTGGAATCGGCTGATCGTTATCATCAAGATATTTACCATTTCGAATATCCATAAGTAAATCATGTTCAACTTCTCTATAAGTGATTATTCTCTCTTTCTCAAGAATATCTAAACACATCATATAAAGTCTGATTAAATGCATCATATGTTTGGCGATTTTACCATGTTCAATTGCATGTTCGTTTCTTTTACCGATTTTGCCATATTGACGTACAGTATTCTGAAGTTCATTCCACATAGAACAATAATCTCTTAACGGATAATGTGTTAGTTTCACATCCATGAAAATCTCAGTGTCGTATCCTTCATGAACTGATTTATCAATGTATAACTTCATTGAATCGTCTTCATATGGGGTGTATTTTTTTGTGAAATCAGTCTGCATAAATTCCAACGTCTTTAGAATATGTTTCTCTAATTCAGATTGAGCCATCTGATGTGCAGCTTTTTGATTTAATCTATACAGTTGTTGGTTTGCATAACCTCCAAACGAATGACAGGCTTTTTTGGATAAAAACAAATGAGAGTTATCAAGCAATTCTTGTCCAATAGGAGATACATAGAAATAATGTTCTGGTTTATTTCCCAACATCTCGCACACATTTGGATTGCAATTAATTAGAAGTTTAATTATCTTGTTAAATGAGTAAATTGTAGTATCTGTTACATTATCATTAAACTGTTCAAAAGTATCTCCGATACCTATTAATGATTGTTTTGAATTCAAGGTAATTCCTCTAATATCTAAATCACTATTTTTATTATTCGTACCATAAGCATAAGAGCCACCAAGAGTTAAGATAATAATATTGTTACCCAAATTCTTATCTTTTCTCAGGAAGTCATATTCCTCTGATTTTAATTTTTCCTTAATCTGTTCAATTGTCATTATCTTAACCTCCTAATTGTCACGTTTATTGTATAGTTTTCGAGACAGATGAAATAACGGTTTCTTGTTATCTCTTATCAAACAATTCTTCTAACACACCACCAACTTCAGCAACAATAATTCCTACTGCTAATGGAATAATCGAACCATTCCTAATGTTACAATTCCACCAATTACTCTGATTGCTGATTTTCCTAAACTAATAAATAAATGTCCTTTACTGTTCATTTCTGATTTCCTCCATAACTTCTTCTACTATATATTCACAATTTGATTCTGTAGAAGCAATCTCTTCATATTTAATATTGTACTGATTTAACTTATCAATAATTTCTTTTCTCACTACTTTTGCTTCGTCCTCATTTTGAAATCTTCCTTCATTTTCATAAGAATGATGTCTGGTTAATAAATAATTTCTGTTTTTATATGAATTAAATACATTTATTACTGTTTTATCAAAGGCTTCACCTAACACCTTATTTTTGTTATATACAGCACATAAAATCAATGGCGAATCCACCACCATAACCTGTACTTTATCTTTAACTCTACCCATTTTAAATGACTGTTTGCCAAATAAATATTCCTGGTGTTTAAATACTTCACCATTATTTTCATATACCTTATCCTTGGCAAACTCTGAAACATATTCAGCATTGATACCGTGTCTTTTTAATTGTGCTGTAATATCCATTACACAGGTACTCTTACCTGCTGATGGCTCACCAAATAAATTTACAACAATTGTGTCCATTTTTACCTCCAATCTTCCAAAGAAACTGTCGATTCTTGTTTAGTATTTTTCATATAATCCAAATATTTTTTGTGATACACATCTAAGTTTTTTAGTAATTCTTTACAATTTTCTGCATACTGAATATATGTATCAGCCAAATGTCGTCTGCTTTCTTCTGAATCATCGACTAGCTTATATTTCCATTTATTAGCTCTTAACAAGTCTGCATTATGGTTATAAGTTTCAATACTTTCAGTATATTCTCTCTTTTTCTTTTCATATGTTTCATCATCAATAATCAGATATCCAAGCAATTTAGGGAAATCAAAACCTAGCTGTGTTCTTAATATTCCATTATCTTCTGCATATTTGATATGCCAAGCAATATCGTCCCAAGCCATACCCCCCAGAAGTGATTTATTATCCTCTTGCTGCATATATGAAAAATACTCATATAATTCCTTTTTTATTTCTTTCTTTGATTTACTCATGATTCACCTCCCACGAGAAATCAGCTTGCTACTGTATTATTCTCTGTTCTTTACAAAACTTCATCGACAATTCCGTACTTGACTGCCTTATCAGAATGAATATAAAAATCTTTCTTCTTTACACGAATTTTCACGAATCTCATTAATATCATCTTTTGTGAGGTTTGTTCTGTCGATTACATACTCTTCATTCTTTTTATTCAACCAATCTATTTCTTCTCTATCACATTATTCTCCATATTGATTTTTAAATAAATTTTTGTTATTATTATGTATACAATCTCAATTATATAGGAGGTGTGTTTTATGAAACTCGTTTTTTCTGTTGGAACATGTACTTTTGGATTAATACACACAAATGATGATGGATCAAAAGTTTACGAAGTTAGTAGACATGGAATGACAATCAGTTATGGAGAAATTTTTCCTGCGGATGCAGATTATGATGATTTCTATAAATGGGTGTCGGATCATGGCTACTTGTAAACTACATGCTTAATTGTTTCCAATTTAATCTACCCTACATTTTATCACGATTGTAGGGTAGATAATGAAATCCGTCTTTCATTGGCTTTTTGAGTCTCTGAAACGCCCTATTTATGGGCATTCCAGAAATTCTCTATTGTATTATTCTCTACAGTTGAGCTAATAAACTCTTAATTGGCTCTCTATTCATATTTTCTTTAGCCCATGATATGTAACTTGGATCTGACTGAGCCACATCAACAAGCTTCTCACCACTGTGCTTTCCAAAGTTCAGAACATAATCCTCTAACTTAACGGCTTCCTTTTTTGGTGCTTCAAATCCATCAAACAGAACTTCTATATCTTTACGACTTGCAAGATAATCTGCCAAGTGAATCATCTTCTGATATTTATTTGTTGGTAACGGAAGCACAACTGAACTTCTCTTATCTGTATTCCACTGTCCCATATGACTTTCAATAGTCGTTGCGACAATCTCTAATTCTTCTGGTGAAATAAATCCAATTAAACTTCTAATCTCATTAGCTGCTAAAAGTGGATGATCAAACTTTGTATATTTATTTTTTGCATAATCTGCATCATCTCCACTCTTTCTAGTATCATGCATCATTCTAGCTACTCTCATTAAATCCTTTTCTCTTGATGTAAACTTATCTCCAAAACAATCTACATTCAAAATATGATTCAAAAATCTAACTAAAGCACATGTATGACGAGCAAGACCAAGTTCTCCAAGTGCATACTGTGGATGATACTTCCCTGTACTTGACGCTCCAACTTCCCAAAAATAATCAGGAATTGTCTCAATACATTCTTCGGCAAAATGCCGGATATCTTCGTTTTCAATAGTATTTAAAATTGAATCAAATATCTTCGTTTTTTCGTTTTTCACTTTTATTCCTCCCTATTTTAATATCTTTGAATCCAAACAGTTTTTGCATAGTTCGTAGATCATCCTACCCATATATTCTCTTTTTACAAAATAAATGTGCATATTATTTCTACTCTGCCATGTTAATAACGCTCTGAAAAAAGAATCTGCATTAAGTTTCGTCTTATAATTTGCTTCAAAAATATCTTCTATCTTATCATTCTCTATTAGAAGATAATTTCTTTCGATATTAATCATGCGATTTAATTCCTTGAAAATTCTATCATCGTCTTTTGAAGCATTTGCAAAATTTCCTGCAAGTTCACTAACAGAATTTTTACGTTCAATGCATAACTCATCGCTAAAATACGTATCTACTTGAAATCCCAATTCTGAACAAGCTTCTATCATAAATCCATAGTCGCCAGTTTTTAACGCTTTGGTTTTCCACCTTATGTTATTGGAATTAAACCAATCAGTTATTTCTTGATTGGTCTGATCCCTTGTATCAACAAGAACGATAAGGTGGGATAAAAGTTCTTTATATTTTTTATCTGTATAATACTGTTTCATAAATCTCCTATCTTACGAATGACCATTTTTTCAAAATAGTTTCCTCATCATTTCTATCTTGTTGCCACTCTCCATCTTTGTCTTTGTACCATCTTCCTTCATTTGAAGCTTCGATGGTTTTGATAATATCTCCTTGATGAATCGGATTTTCATCATATTTAGGTCTTTTAACCTTTACTGCTTCAATGTCACCATTACATAATCTATATAATGTCAGTTTAGGATTTTTGAATTTACATTCATACTCTTTTACAAATGCATATTCTGGTGGAATATTATCAACTGTAGTCTGAACATATCCAAGTAACTCTAATTCGTTTTGTAATTTCTCGTTTAGGGAAATATCAGAATCTTCCAAATCATTCCAAATATCATACAATGCTGCATCATAATTAAAATTTCTGTATTGTTTTTCAGTTTCCTCAGAATATTTCATTATATAAGGAAGATACTCTGCTTTTATATCTGATTTACCAAACTGAGAACGCTCATATAAATCATCTGTAATTGATAAGAATTTTTGAATCTTACCAATTTTCCCAAAGTTATCAAAATATCCAATCTTAACAAGGACATTTACTTTTCCTGAATTAACACTCTTAATTTTTTTCATTGCTTTGAATAAATCATAGAAGTTATCAAAAGATTCTTTTTGTGAGAGCTTGTATAAATCATCTGCACATTTCTGACTTAATCCCTTTATTCCTAACAAAGATGAATATATTACTTTATTCTCCTTATCTGCTTTGAAAGTTCTATTATCTGCACCAAATCTATATTTGCCCTCTTTAATACCATAAGCTCTTAACATTTCTTCTTTGATTAAAGCTACCTTATCCTTGTTTCCTTTATCTGAATAATGTTGTAACATTACTTCATAAAATTCATATGGATAGTTTGCTTTTTGCCAAGCATTATATAAGCTATCCAACGACATGCAGAAAGCATGGGCACTGTTAAAACCGTATCCACATGAATCATTAATAATCTGCCATACCCTTTCGCTCATCTCTTGTGCTTTAGATTCTTCAATTTTTTCATCCGCAATGATACGTTCTCTGAATCCGTCAATGAATTTCGATTTGAGAGGTTTTACTTTTTCAGGATGTTTCTTTGCAATAGCTTTAATAATTCCATAACATTCATCAAGTGGAAATCCTGCGTAGTTCAAAGTGTTCATTGTCTGTTCCTGATACATAATAAAAGAATAAGGGAATTGTTTAGTTTGAATAATCTTATCAAAAGCTGGAATACCATAGTCAAATGGCTCTCTTGATTCAAATTTAGAATACATAGACTTGAAACCTGGTCGAATAGCAGCTATAAATGCACTTAACTCTGACACATTCGATGGTTTATATTTCATACATTTTTTTGTTGTAGACTCTTTTTCACATTGATTTAATCCAATAGTATATCCATTAGCATATAAACTCCAAACCTTTTGATCGTTTTCAACAAGCTCTAGTAACTTGTTTACACCAAAATGTTCAATACCAATACGTTTAAATATTTTATCAATCAGTAATACGACATCTACTTTAAGAATATCATTTTTCAAGTATTTGTAATTTTCTGCAATAGCTCCATCAATTACACATGTGATATATTCCTTTTTGGTCGATTCACTTTTACATTTAATCAAACCGATTTCTTTACGGATATTTCCTTGATAAAGCAGATAGGCAGATGGAGCTTTTTTCTTATCAGAAATAATTCCCCAATACTTCTCACTTGCATTAATATAACTTTCATATTTTTTATCTACATAATCATATAAATCTATCTCATCCTTCTCGTCATCGTCTGCATATTTCATAGCTTCTTCGTATTTACCAATCTGTTCTGAAATTGTATTGGCGATATCAAAATCAAGTTTCTGTGCTCTTGCGTATAATTTAAATGATGATTTTTTCTTAAATGTACCAAATGCAATCATCGGTGCTACATGGTCTTCTCCAAGTACATTTATTTGTGCTTGTTCAAAAATATCTGGTGTTCCTACGTTTAAATCAATATCTGGCAAACTGTGTGTTTCCAAAATACGAGTCTTGCTAATGAATCTCTCAGGATATAATTTAATAGCCGATGTAAATCTATCTACTTTTGAGAATCCACACAACGTATTTGTAAAATAACCTACAGCAGATCCTCTTCCTGTATCAGTAATCAGCCCCCCATGTTCTACTGCATCATTCACAATAGCGTAGTTAATAAGCGGATAATCTGTCATTCCAGTATCTTTGTATGTATTTACTTCTTTTTTTACACCTTTAAAATATTCGTCATATCTTTCTTTAGGAACATTTTTCATATATTCTTTGAATTTAGATGTAATTAAACGACTATATTTTTTATCCTTTTCTTCTTTGGTTAAATCAGGATACAACGTTGGAAGTTTTATATCTTTACTAAAAATATGAACATTATCATAGTCATCAAATGATAAACATATGTCTGTATTATCCATGGCTTTTTGTATCTGTTCTTTAGTAAATACTCCTTGCTTTAAAAAACGATTCATAACAGTTTCGTCATCGGGATAATCCATATACCATCCATCTTCATCTTCATAATGGATATTTTTTGCAGCTAATACATAATTTCTTTCTTGTGAATCTTCTTCGTAAATGTAATGACTATCCAGACCAACAATTAACTGAATTCCATATTTTTCACTCATATTTAAGAGAAATTTATTCCATTCTTTTTGCTGTTCTGTATCATGATATTGAATTTCTAACATAAAATTTTCTTGAAAATGGTCATGCAGAATTTTAATAATATTTTCATCCATTGAATATGTAAGATTTTTACCATAATACTTATTAATGGCATTATCTATATCCTCTTCTCCTGTTAGCCCAATATTTTTTGAACGAAACGCAATACAGGCAGATGTAATAAATACATCTTTCGGAGGCAGTGACAATAATAATTCTAAATCAATTCGTGGCTTATAATAATATCCGCTAATATTTGCTTCTGATAAAATATCATTAATTGCTTGTCTTCCGTTTTCTGTTTTCGCCAAGATTATAATATGGTGATTGCTCTTATCTTTTGTGTGTCTATCATAAACCCAATATGCTTCTGCACCAAAAATCATTTTTAAATTGTATTTATGAGCTAATTCATATGTTTCAAAATAATATCCTTGCCATCCATGTTCAACACTACTTATTACTTTATGTCCTAATTCGACTGCACGTTTAGCATAATCTTCATTAACAGCAGCCGAATCAGCAGTGTAAATATTGGAGTAGGATGTATGACGATGGTAATTTTGCATACTTACTCCTCCCTAAAATAAATCATCTTCCTCTGTATTATTCTCTCTTGTATCAAGATATTTTCTAATATGTGGGCAATCCTTAAAACCACAAAGATTGTTACAAAAAAACGTATCAGGGGATTCTTTACCAGATTTGGTAGTTCTTGTGAATTTACGATGCGGATAATCTTTTTCATCACCGCTTAAATCTTCCCATTTAGAATATGTAGAAGTAATATAATTTAAACATTCTTGTTTCTTTTCGTCATCTACTTCATATTTTCGAACATATGGAATAATTTTATATTCCGACCTTACTTCGTTAGGTAAATCATCAAGATTATTATTCTGCAAAGCATTATGTAGCATTACTTCAATATCGAGTTCATCATATCCTAATTTAGTAAGCTTACTTTCAATATCTGACTGTAGTGTTTCTACAATCTTTCTTCTTTCACATACTTTCTCAATCAAAGTGTCGTTCTTAGAACGAGAAGTTTTCTTTCCCATATATTTGACTGTACAATATTTTAACATAATCCAAGCACATTCTTTGACTTTATAACCAAGTTGTTCCAATGCCATTTGATAAATAACTAACTGACGACCATGATGAATTAAGTCTGCTGTGTTAAATTGTGAACTTGTTTTCCAGTCGTATACGCTTACAATTTTATTCTCTTCATCTACAATCTTTATTAAATCACAATATCCTTGTAAATAGTGATCATCATCAATTCTCAAAAGAAGAAATTTCTCAGTTACAAAATTTCCTTTAGGTTTAACAAAATGTCTACAAAAATGTCCCATATTGGCAACCCAACCGTCTTTAATGGAATCTCCACCATTTCTATCTTTAGGAAACTCAATTCCAAGCATCTCCATATCGGATAATTCTTTATTCATTGCTTTTATTAGTTCAAATTCCGTACATTCACCATGCACAATCATTTCCAATGTGTCATGAATTTCTGTACCCATACATCCATATACATTTGGAATACCTTTTTTATGTTTTATATATGTTAAATATGCTTCATATAAGCAATTATCAATCGTATTTAATTTACTGAAACTATATACATGTTTTCCTTCATCAAATAGCTTCTGCAATTCTGGTTCTTTTGCTCTCTGTCCTATTTTTATTCACCTCAAATCCATTTGACGCAATTTTTCATAAGATATAAATATCCTTCTTTTCCGTAATCCGAAGGGCTTCCTTTACTTCCTTTTGGTATTACTTGATGTTCAGCATCCCAGATATATCCAACACTGTTATGAAAAACCGCATTATCTATCTTTAACTTTTTTGCTTCTTCACGAATATATTCTTCTTCAAGTCCTTCGTCATAAGCTAAGACATTCTTACTAACCAATAAACTCTTTATATATTTCACTTGTGTATCAGACAAATGACATCCACAAGATCCTAATCCGACATTACTTCCCATGCTGTCTAATTGTTGTGAAAATTTCTCACTTTCACCTATTACACATAAATTCTTTCTCTGAATATATTCATAATTCATGTGAAATCCATATAGTGTTAAACTTCTACTGCATGGAATAATTGGTAGCCATCTTTCTTCTTTAGCACAATTACTATCAATAGACCTTCCCATAATTCCACATAACTTACCATCAAATGTATATTCAGGAACAGTAATGCGATTTGTCCAAATATCATATCCTACATTAAATTTTTCCTGTGTTTTATACGAAATTCCATCATTAAAAAACATTGTGTTAAATTTTCCAAGATATTCATCTAGTATTGATTCGTCATATGTTTTCATAGACATTTCTGGCTCTTGAATTTCTCGAATAAGTTTTTTATAAAAACCTCCAAATGGCACTTTAACAGCCTTATAAAAATTACTTTTTTCAAGACCAAGAAGATTTGCAATATATTCAAGTGCTTGCGGAAAATTCAAAGATTTTTTATTCATTACAAGAGAATATAAGTTACCTCGTTCATTCGTACTAAAGCAAATAAAACTTAATGTATCAACGCTAAGTCTGACAGACGAAGGATTTCTACCATATTCTCTTGCAAATCTGTATTCATTGTGGGAACTGTTATATGTAATATTTTGATAGTCAAGCGACTCTAAGACTTTTTGAATATCATCACGATTATTAGATAAGTGTTCTGTCAGTTTCAAAGCATTCATTGTTTCACCTACTTTCTGAAACCGTCATATTGCATTTCGATATATCCTATCTCTTTCAATGTATTAAAACTCATATTTCTCTCATAAATTAGTTGAGGTTGAGTTTCGCCAAAACGATTTTTAGGTGTGAACAAAACAATATAATCTTTGTCTTCATCCAGATCAAATGTTTTTCTTATCTTACTGTATCTACCATCCTCATTCTTTTGGAATTGATATGGTTTTAACTTATTTTTTTCTTCTTTTGTTAAGCTTCTAAACATTACTACCTGTGATGCCGTTTCTGCAATTGCTCTTGACTTACCTGTACATCCTAAATCAAGATATCTTCTCACCATTGATTCCGATGATAACTGTGCCGTTGCGACAATAGCAACATCTTCTTTTTTAGCAAGCAAAAACAATTCTTTTGCAACTTCACTAAAATCAGCCCATGCTTTATCAGAGTTTTCTTGCTCAGGTTTTAATGTATCAAATACAAACATACCTGTTCCAAGCTTGCTGTATTTTTTGATAATCTTCTTAACATTGCCAATTGAATAATCACTCATTTCAATAAACTGAAGTTTGCCCTTACAATCTTCAAGCCATCGTGCAGCTTTTTGAATATTTTCTTTATTTTCGTCCGAAAAATGACCAAGAATAAACTTCTGACGATTCATTCCAAAATACTCAATTTTATTGAACAATACACTAGCAAGGATCATTTGTCTAAATTCATCTACACTCTGTTCGTTGCCGATAATACAAACATTTTCCCCACTTTCAAGAACTGGAAGTATGTAAAAAAGAATCGCTGTCGTTGTTTTGCCATTGCCAATATGAGCAAGATGTAATAATAAATTCTTCTTATGAACACCAGCCAACCTATAATTTAAAAGCGGATAGCCGATTTTATATCCAACCGACTTTCCTTTATCCCATTCTTTGATGTAAGATTCATAACCTTCAGATAAATTTTCAGCTTTAACTTTTTCAATTTTTCCTACGCAAATATTATTTAACTGGAAATCATAATAATCATACAATTCCTCTGATGTCATTTGAACGATCTTGTCATACTTGTCTATAATATTAAATCCTGCATCATACAGTCTTAACATCATATTATTTTTCACTAACTCATCATAATAAATACTAATATTATCAACATTTATAAGAGATGTAATTTCAGCGATAGACTTATAGCCACCACGATCTTCGAATCCTTCCTTCAAGGTCTTCTTATCTTCTAAAAATGTGTACAATGAAATATTATCAAAAGCTTGATATCCAGCCTTGTATAATTGTTGTGCTAATCCATAATAAAACATTCCATCATCTGTAAGAATGTCTGTTCCATTAACCACATTTTTATAATCATCAATAAGTGATGGTTCTTTGTATAGTGCAAAAATAAAATTACATTCTATTGCATCTCTCTTTGTTATTAGTTTCTCTGGATAATCATTTAAAGCCAATCGTCATCCTCCAACCATTTCGTTATGTTTTTTTCTGTATGTGTAGTTTGGATATTGTCAATATCTACACTTGTATCAATATCGTATTCTCTCTTCTGCTCTTTCTCTTCCTTTACGACTTGTTTATACACATCGTTAATGTTGTTTTTAATAATGGCAAAAATGTAGGATATTTTACCTACATCGTTCCTAAAATCTTTAGTTCTGAGTGCATATTGAATTGAATCATATGATTTATCAATTGTTTTGTTAATTACATCATATCCATAAAATTCAAGTTCTTTTAGTTTCTTTGTAAGAATTGTTGGAAATACTTGACCAGGAACATAATCAAGGAATTCGATTGCAAAACGTTCTATAACATGTTTTCTATCTTCATTTTCTTTATTCCAAACATCATACAACTCTTTGGATTTATAATATTTGCCATTGTCAGCTTTATAAAAAACATCAGAAGTTCCATATTCGCCAGTTATTTGACATTTAACTTTTCGTGCCAATCTTTACACCACCTTTTCAGGCGGTGGGGAGATTTCCCCACCTATATTTTTACAGAATAGAAACAATTGCTTCTAATCCCTTAGTTGATACCGATGTATCTTTAAAGTTTGGAATATTGTACTCTGCCATAATATCCTTAACTTTAGCCTTCGTATCGTCATCCGCATCAGGGAACTTAGTTTTGATCGTATCAATCAATTCTTCATTCTTAGAAATGTCAACCTTATTTTTTGTTTCCTCTTCTGCAAACTCTTCAGCCTTTTCCTTGCGAGCCTTTACTTCTGCATTCTTACGCTTTTTAATCTCAGCATCGGAAACCTTACCATTGATAGCTTTCTTTACGCCTTCTTCAAATGCTTCGATATAATTCTCTGCGCCATATTCAACACGCTCTGGCATCTCACTAAATCTACCACCTGCATCTACGAAGCCATCTGTTCTAAACCACATATATCTTGTAGTACCCTGAACGTGCTTGTTCTCATCAATATTCTTCTCAACAGCGATTGTCATAACAATATCAGCCTTATTGGCAAAAATACCATCATAATCTGCACTAAGGTTTGATGTTAGCTGCTGATACTCGTCGCCGTTCTTTTCTTTAACATCTCTAATTTTGGTGTGCCCAATGATAACGATGCCATATCCTGCTTTTCTGATCTTTGCAAGAATATCATCAATAAGTTCATTTACCTTATCTCTAGGTGCTCCATATCCACCAAAACAAGCATTAAATTCAGCAGCAGAACCTTTTGCTTTCTTATGTAATCTCTTAACTTCTTCCTTTGCAAGCTTAATCATTTCATCTGCCGTATCTAATCCAACTACTTCAAACTCATTATCTGACTTGTTTTCTACTAACTCGTCTACAATTTCTACTAAATCTGCCCATGTAGGTGCTTCAGCATAAACTAAATCATCTAATGCCTGATATCCAATTTCATCACCAATTGAAATTAAAAGTCCCTTATTTAAATCTCCATACTGAGCTTTAACAAGGTTATAAAATAATGTTGTCTTACCTACTTTCTTAATACCTCTCCAATAATGAATATAACTTCCAATATCGCACTTTACTTTGTTTGTCTTGAACATTGACATAAAATTATTTCCTCCTTAAATTCGCACTGTGGTTTAAGTAGGGGATTTCTCCCCTACTGTTTAATTAAAATAAATCGTCCTCGTCTACTTCTGGTTCAGAATCGGTTGTTGTTTCTGTATTCTCTTCCTTCGGCTCGTCCTTCTTTTCTGCTTTCTTCATAACATCATCCATCTTTTCATCAGATGCCATTACATAAATCTCGTCCTCAAATTCAGAAGCAGACATTTCAGCATCAACAATACCGTCTGCAAAATCACCTGTAAGCTTTGGATCAAAAAGTCTATATTCGGTTACTCTATCTCCAAAAATAGAACCAGCAGGACGGAAATCATTAAGAGTTCTAATTCCGAGTTCAATCTGCTCTTTCTGTGCATTGGTAAGCTGAGACTCATCAAATTCAACTGTTTCTGCACCATTAAGCATTACACATTCCCAGAGAAGATGCTGCATAGTCTTCTTTGAAATATCAATATATTTCATCTTATAATCCAACAGCTTCTTATGTTTTTCATTGTTCTCGTCATATTTGCTCGCATTAAATACAAACTGCTGTGGAATGAACTTATTTCCTTCATCCTTGTTGATATACTGCTGAATATATCCATCGACAATAATCTTCTTTTCTGTCTTCCAATCGGTCTTATCAACAGAATCCTTGTTGTAGTAAATATCAGCAGTGATAAGTAAACGATTCTTCTTGTCATCTGCTACAGCATAAACACTCTGAATCTTAAATTTATCGTAATACTTACCATTGTAAGGCTCTTTTACCATCTGACCTGTAACAGTAACCTTTCCATTGTACTTAGGTAAATTCTCCTGAAGGTACACAATTGCATCGTACAAAGTTACAAACTCATGTCTTCCATCAAATTCCTCTCCAAGATCAACTACTGTTTTTCGATAAGAAGCAACAGATGATACAACTTCATCATCAAATCTGTCCTTCCACTTAATTTCAATGTTTTCATTGTCAGCATTTTTGGACTTAATAGTTTCCTGCTCTCCATCGAAAGCTTCTACAAAAGCCATATTGTTATCGCTTTCCTTAATTCCAAAGTTCATACTCAGCATCTTACGACCATTCTTTTCCATTTCCTTAACAAAAGGTCTTTTTGCTTCCTTCTTTGGAAACATAACTGTTCCTGTAAAGTTAAATCTTGTTGCCAAATTACTTGTCC
>ERZ1035027.564-NODE-564-length-20776-cov-4.703055_pt1 | contig 20776 bp, 18 predicted proteins | sample MGYA00520604_ERZ1035027 | MGnify/ENA primary metagenome ERZ1035027 (study PRJEB33766, sample SAMN09781743) | gut metagenome | biome: gut microbiome | host: Homo sapiens | place: Madagascar | study: EMG produced TPA metagenomics assembly of the PRJNA485056 data set...
ACGTCACGCCAACAGGGCCCGGATTTTCCGCGCCGGCGGCAGCCCATGTTGGCGTGGGCCTCCCTGCAAAGCCTTTATCCTTCGTCACGCCACGCCAACACCGGCGCCTGTTTTTATCGCCTGTCTTGCACAAAAAATTATGCTGTATTTAATTAGATACTTTAAAAGTACTCATAAAATATAATAAAAGGTAAAGCTGCGTGGTATAATGTCATAAAAATACCATGTAATCAAACATAAAATCTGTGCAAACCAACAAAGGAGGAAAGGGTATGTTAGACGCACAATATTATGAGAAGACAGATGAAATCATCGCCAAGCATACAAGAGAAGAACGCTCACTGATTCCGATTATTCAGGATATTCAAGAAGAATATCGGTATCTTCCGCCGGAGCTGTTGACTTACGTGGCGAAGGAGATTGGAATTACCGAAGCCAAGGCATTCAGTGTGGCCAGCTTCTACGAAAATTTTTCTTTTGAACCAAAAGGAAAATACGTCATCAAGGTCTGTGACGGGACCGCCTGTCACGTGCGGAAGTCCATTCCGATTCTGAATGCGCTGAACAAAGAACTGGGACTGAACGAGCACAAACATACCTCGGACGATATGCTTTTCACCGTAGAAACGGTTTCCTGCCTGGGCGCTTGCGGACTGGCGCCGGCGATTACCGTGAACGATGAAGTGCACCCGAAGATGTCGCCGGAGAAAGCAATGGATCTGCTGGAAGAACTGAGAGGTGAATAGGATGAAGCTTGAAAACAGAACGGAACTGAAAGAATATCGGGCGGAATGTCAGAAGAAGCAAAGCGCCGACTGCAGAGTGCTGGTGTGCGGCGGAACCGGATGTCTGGCCAGCGGATCCGATAAAATCTACGCGAAGCTCAAGGAGCTGACGAAGGAAAATGCCGGCGTTGAAGTGAAAATCGGGGAAGAGATTGCCCATGCCGGTACCGAGCACGTACACACAAAGGTTATGAAGAGCGGCTGCCACGGTTTTTGCGAAATGGGTCCGCTGGTACGAATCGAGCCGTACAATTACTTATACATTAAAGTGAAGCTGGAAGATTGTGAAGAGATCTACCGGGAAACCATTCTGGGAGGAAGACCGATTGAGCGCTTGATGTACAAGATGGACGGCGTAACCTATCCGTCCCAGGAAGAAATTCCGTTCTATGCGAAGCAGACAAGACTGGTGCTGAAGCATTGCGGACACATCGATGCGGAGCATATCGAAGGTGCTTTGGCCGTGGGCGGATACAAGGGAATCGAAAAGGCTATTTTTGAAATGACGCCGGAGGCAGTCATCCAATGCATTTACGATTCCAACCTGAGAGGCCGCGGCGGTGCCGGATTCCGCACCGGAAGAAAGTGGCAGCAGGTGGCATCCCAGGAGGAAAAGATTCGCTATGTGGTATGTAACGGTGATGAAGGCGATCCGGGTGCTTTTATGGATCGAAGCATCATGGAAGGCGATCCGCATCGCATGATCGAAGGCATGATGATTGCCGCCTACGCCGTTCAGGCTCGGGAAGGATATATCTACGTACGTGCGGAATATCCGCTGGCCATTGAAAGATTGAAGACGGCCATTCGTCAGGCAGAGGCAGTGGGACTTCTGGGTGACAATATCCTGGGAACAGATTTCAGCTTCCACCTCCATATCAATCGAGGCGCCGGCGCTTTTGTATGCGGTGAAGGAAGTGCACTGACCGCATCCATTGAAGGACGGAGAGGCATGCCGAGAGTAAAGCCACCGCGTACCGTTGCACAGGGACTTTGGGCAAAACCGACCGTGCTGAACAACGTGGAAACCTACGCCAATGTGCCGATGATTTTACTGAACGGTGCGGATTGGTATAAGGGAATCGGTACGCCGGAAAGTCCGGGCACGAAGGCGTTTGCTCTCACCGGAAACGTAAGAAACACGGGCCTCATCGAAGTGCCGATGGGAATTACGCTACGGGAAGTCATTTACGACATCGGCGGCGGACTGCAGAACGATAAAGAATTCAAGGCCGTACAGATTGGCGGACCGTCCGGCGGATGTCTGACAAAGGATCAGCTGGACAGCAAGATGGATTTCGATTCTCTGGCAAAGATCGGTGCCATGATCGGATCCGGCGGTCTTGTTATCATGGACGAGGACACCTGCATGGTAGAGGTTGCACGGTTCTTCATGAGTTTTACCCAAAGAGAGAGCTGCGGAAAATGCGTGCCGTGCCGGGAAGGAACGAAGCGGATGCTGGAAATCCTGGAACGCATCGTTGCGGGAAAAGGAAAGCCGTCGGATATGGACGAACTCCGGGAGCTGGCGGACATGATTGAATGCACCGCCCTTTGCGGACTGGGAAAGAGTGCACCGAAGCCGGTCATCAGCACGATGAATGCATTTGAAGACGAGTATCTGGAACACATCAACGAGAAAAAATGCAGAACGGGAATCTGCTCTAACCTGCGGAGATTCCAGATTGACCCGGAGGTATGCAAGGGATGCTCGAAGTGCGCACGGAATTGTCCGGCAGGCGCAATTGAAGGCGAGCTGAAATCGCCGTATCACATCAATCAGGAAAAATGTATCAAGTGCGGTGCCTGCATGGAGCAGTGTCCATTCAAGGCCATTCATATCGAAAAGTAGGAGGGACGATTATGGGATATATGACAATTGATGGGAGGACGGTAGAGTTTACCGATGAGCCGAATGTGCTCGCCGTCATTCGCAAAGCAGATATCGATATACCAACACTTTGCTATCATTCGGAGCTGTCCGTGTACGGCGCCTGTCGTCTGTGCACGGTGGAAAATGAGCGAGGAAAGACCTTCGCCTCCTGCTCCGAACCGCCGAGAGACGGAATGATCGTCTACACCAATACGCCGCGCCTGATGAAGTATCGGAAGCTCATCCTGGAGCTTTTGCTGGCAGCGCATTGCAGAGACTGCACCACCTGCATCAAGAGTGGCGAGTGCAAGCTGAAGTCGCTGGCGCACCGCATGGGAGTGGGGAACATCCGCTTTGAAAATACCAAGGAACAGCACCCGCTGGATTTCAGCTCCCCGTCCATCGTTCGGGATCCGAACAAGTGCATCCTCTGCGGTGACTGCGTCCGCATGTGCGACAACGTGCAGTCGGTGAACGCCATCGACTTTGCATACCGGGGCACCCGGGCGCTGGTAACACCTGCTTTTAACAAGAAAATCGCCGAAACGGACTGCGTCAACTGCGGACAGTGCCGTGTGGTATGTCCAACCGGCGCCATCAGCATTCATACGAATACGGATACCATTTGGGATCTTCTGGCGGATAAAAACACGAAGGTCGTGGCGCAGATTGCTCCGGCGGTGCGCGTTGCAGTAGGAGATCGGTTCGGTCTGCCAAAGGGTGAAAATGTGATGGGCAAGCTGGTGAATGTGCTTCACCGGCTGGGCTTCGATGAAGTCTATGACACCTCCTACGGTGCGGACCTGACGGTCATCGAGGAATCCGAAGAGCTGATGAATCGCCTGGAATCCGGGGAGAACCTTCCGCTGTTCACCTCCTGCTGTCCGGCATGGGTGAAATTCTGCGAGGAACGCTATCCGGACCTGACGAAGAACCTATCCACCTGCCGTTCACCGCAGCAGATGTTCGGTGCGGTAGTTCGGGAATACTACAAGGATCCGGAGAAGAGCGGCGGCAAGAGAATCGTTTCGGTTTCCATCATGCCGTGTACCGCAAAGAAAGAAGAAATTCTGAGACCGGAATCCACCACTAACGGAAAACAGGATATTGATTATGTCCTGACCACAACAGAACTGATCAGCATGATTCGAAAAGCCGGAATCCGTTTCGAAAATCTGGAAATTGAGGCAACGGATATGCCGTTCGGCATCGGATCCGGTGCCGGCGTAATCTTCGGTGTTACCGGAGGTGTGACGGAAGCGGTGCTTAGACGTCTTCGGGAAGGTCATAACCGTGTGGAAATGGAGAAGATCAAATTCAGCGGTGTCCGCGGAGAAGAGGGACTCAAAGAAGTGGAGTTCGATTACAACGGACGCACCATCCGCGCAGCGGTTGTAAGCGGACTGGGCAATGCGAACAGCCTGATGAAGAGAATTCAGAAGGGTGAAGCGCAGTACGATTTCGTGGAAGTCATGGCCTGCCGACGGGGATGCATCATGGGCGGCGGACAGCCGGTACCGGTGGATCCGGAGAGTCGGATTGCGAGAAGCAAGGGCATCTACGATACGGACATCAACACGCAGATTAAGAAGTCCAATGAAAACCCATTGGTTCAGTCGCTGTACGATGGCCTGTTGAAAGGAAAAACCCATGAGCTTCTGCATCGGAATTTTGAAGCAGCCGGAAAATAAGCGCACTTAATAAAATGCTGTAGATAGCGAAAATCCCCACCTTGTCGGATACTCCGATGGGTGGGGATTTTGCTCTATTTCATAATATCCACAATCGCCTGAATCAGCGCGCCGCGAAGGCCGTTCGTCTCCAGCGTGGCCACACCTTTGATGGTGGCACCGCCCGGGGAGCAGACCCCGTCTTTCAGTGCGGCCGGATGGGAGCCGGTCTCCATGGCATAGGCCGCAGAGCCTTCCATCATCTTCTCTACCAGACGGTAAGCGGTGGCCCGTGGCATTCCGTGGAGAACCGCCGCATCGGCCAAAGATTCGATGACGATGTCCATAAATGCCGGCGTGCTTCCCGCCACGATGCCGCCCAGGTCCAGAAGTTCCGGCGGCAGCAGTTCAATCAGGGCAATACTGCCGAACAGTTTGTTGAAAATCTCCAGCTGCTCTTCCGTCAGAGAATGATCGTTGGAACATACCAGGACGCCCTTGCCTACCTCAATCGGCGTGTTTGGCACCACGCAGATTACGTGACAACCCTCCGGAAGAAGTTCCATATAGCGCTGATGGGAAACCCCGTAAGCGATGGAAACGATGATTTTGCCCGGGAGCAGATCCCGCACTTCCCGAAGAACGTTCTCCACCTGCGTCGGAATGACGCCCACGATAACGATGTCGGAATTCTCCGCCACCTCAGCGGTAGTCCCCGGGTGAATGCCCAAAGCCTTGCAGTTATTCTCCAGTTTCGCCCGGTTCCGCGCGCTGGCGGTAATCCGGGTCGGATCGATTCCGCCATGGGTAATAAAACCCCTTACGATGGCAGAGGACATGCTGCCCAGTCCGATGATACCGATTCTTGCGTTTTCTGTGCTCATAACGATAATTCCTTTCCATAAAAACAATTTCGCGGAAGTCTTCAGTGTCCGACTTCCTCGTCGTCTTTGGCAGGGAGCAGTCCATCCACCTCAAAACAAGTGAGCCAGGGATGCTCTTCGTATCGTACCGTAATCTCCCCATCGATGATGACTCCCTCCGCCGGATAATATACATTTCCCAGCTCACTGGGTTCCCAGGTGTACCCCTGTGCCAGCAGGGACTCCTTCTCCTCATCGGTAAACCTTACCGATATCTCCAACCGTGGAGGCGCACATCAGCTGGTGATGGTTTCCACCGAAAGGAGAACGTGGCGAAAGCCCCGCTTGTTCATATATGCAATTGTATTTTCATTTAAATGTGCCATGATATACCTCCGTGTATGAAGGGATTGTAACACAAAGGAAAAAGACGGTGCAAGGGGCGGAAAAGAAAAGAGACAGCCCGTGCAGGCTGCCCCTTCTTTATGTAGGAAAATCATGTCATGCTATTTTTGAAAGTTATTGATATCGAAAAGATGAAATTAGTCGATGAAGCCTCTCTTCTCCAATATCCGAATGATGTTGCGGCCTTCTTCGGTTCCGTCGATGATTCTTCTCTGACGTTTGGAGTCACCGATGTTCATGATCTCAATGGCGCAGTCTTCCCCGAATTCTTCGTTGAGCATATCCAGAACCGGGTTGTTGGATTTCAGACCCATGCAGATGCATCCGTAGTCAAATGGAACTTCCTCAATTTCGCCATCCGGATTCTTAACCACGAAGCAGTCCGGTTTCACTTCCTGCAGTGCGGTGGACGGTCTCTGATGCACGTCGTATTTCTTCATCAGATCGGCGATGCTGACCTTGGTAATCGGGTCCAGTCCGGCACCGATTGCCGGCATCATCTCGATGACGGTGGTATCCGCGCCCTTTGGTGCGAAGTATTCCACAACGTCCAGGCCTACGGCACCGCCGCCGACGATAACGGCCTTCTTGCCGGTCAAATCTTCCGGATAGTTTGGCAGGTTGTCGATAACGCCCAGGACGGTCTTAACCTTTCCGCCTTCTTTATTCACGTTCTCTTTCAGTCCCGGAATCGGAAGAATCAGTGGCAAGGAGCCGGTGGCATTGACGATTACATCCGGATTCAGACTCTTTACGAACTCCGGTGTGGCTTCTGTGCTGAGGAATGTATGGAGGTTGTGGAGCTTTGCCATTCTTCTCTCCAGGTAATCCGGGAAATCTCTCAGTCGGCTCTTGTCCGGGAACTTGGAGATTTCCACTGCCAATCCGCCTAAGTGGTCCGCTTTCTCAATCAGGAATACGGAGCATCCCACTTCAGCTGCGGTACATGCGGCTTCCATACCGGTGGTACCTCCGCCGATGACAACGACGTTGCAAGCCTTGTTGACCTTTAGTTTTCTGTATTCCTCTCCTTCCAGAACTGCCGGGTTCACGGTGCAGCGAATCGGACGGTTGTTGCCGATACGGTTGCCGGCACATCCGATGTTGCAAGAGATGCATTTGCGGATGTCGTCTTCACATCCGAACTTTGCCTTGTTGACCCAATCCGGATCGGCAATGAGTCCGCGGCCGATTCCGATGAAGTCGGCATCGCCTCTCTCCAGAATCTCGTTGGCCACCTTTGGACTCCGAATGTTGCCCATGGTGATTACCGGCTTTCCGTATTTCTCCTTAACGGCCTTTGCCATGTAGGATCTCCATCCGTCTGCGTAGCAATTGCTGTCAATCTGATACTGCAGGGACTGGTTGAGGCCGGCAGATACGTTGTACACGTCGACGAATTCATCGAAGTACTGCAGGTATTCCAGGCAATCTTCCAATGTATTGCCGCCCGGCAGCATTTCGTCGGCACTGATTCTGCAGAGGATCGGTGTGAACGGTCCCACCTGCTTTCTCACTTCTTCCAGAACCATCCGTCCGAAGCGGGCTCTGTTCTCCGGGCTGCCGCCGAATTCGTCTGTTCTCTTATTGTAGATCGGAGAGAGGAACTGGCTGATGAGGTAGGAGTGTCCGCAGTGAACTTCTACGGCATCGAATCCTGCAGTTACGGCTCTCTTAGCGGCTTCGCCGTATTTTTTTACGATGACTTCCATTTCTTCTTTAGTCAGAGGACGAGGTTCCTCGCCGCCATCCTTGGATGGAACGTTGGACGAAGATACCGGCTGTACTCCGGTACGAGCGGAAGATGCGGAGGCACCGGCATGGTTGATCTGAATCGCAACCATGCCACCTTCATCATGGATGGTATCGGTAAGCTTGTAAAGTCTTGGCATAAAGCTGTCGTGGTCGATTCGAATCTGGCTGGTGCCGTTGGATCCGGTTGGGAAATCCACATTCGCGTTCTCGACGATGATGAGACCCGTGCCGCCTTTGGCTCTGAGTCTGTAGTAATTGATGTGCTGGTAGCTCATCTGGCCATCCGGCTCACCGTAGTTGGTTCCCATCGGGGTCATTACAACTCTGTTCTTGAAAACAGTGCGGTTTACGGTAATCGGTTTAAAAATGTTTGGATAATCCTTTTTCATTGTATTTCCTCCCTTACGGGTTCTGTTCACCCTGTTTGAAATTTTCTGTTCTAATCATCGAGGGTTATCTCTCTGTCTTGTGGTACTTACATGATAAATAAAAAACGGGCAAAAGAAAAATATCTTTCTTGCCCGTAATTGATAGCTTGAACGTATCGATAAGAAAATATCAATGCGCTATAGAATTGTCTTCAGTTCGGTAGAATTCAGGTCCGAGCCCTTGATCATAAAGTCGATGAAGCGTTTTGCCGCCGGAATCAGGTAGTGGTTCTTCAGCCATACGATGTTCACATAATGAATTAAATCCACATCGGAGATGCTGTGAATTTTCAGATGCTCTTCGTTCAGAACGTCCACCCGTGCCACGAGGGCGATGCCGAACTGTTCCCGCACCAGCGCCTGAATGGCGTTTTCGTCGGAGCACTCGCAGATGATATTCGGAGTGATATTCAGGTTTCGGTACAGCCGATTGGTGTACCCCCCCCAGACCGGAGATCCGGTCGTATCCGATTACCGGATAGTGGGTCAGCTCGCGAATGGAGAGATCGTCTTTCTCCGCCAGAGGATGATCCTTGGAGGTGATGATAACCATTTCCTGTTTCAGGATGGGGGTGAATTCCAGCTCTTCTTCATTCTCCGAAAAAGAACAGAAGCCCACATCCAGGTTGCCGTTCTTGATTTCCCGGATGATGGAAGAGGAGCGGTTCTGGGTGAAGCCGAAGGTGACCTTCTCGTTCTCCGGTATGTCCAGGAAGGACCGAACCTTGTGGGGGATGTAGTAGTTGGCCAGCGGGAAGACGTAGCCGATGTCAATTCTTCCGCCGTTGGTGGACAGCTCCTTCATCTTGTATATCGCCCGGTCGCATTCGTCCAAAATGCGGTTGGTGTATTCCAGAAAAAGCCGGCCGCTTCCGGTCAGCGCAATGTGCCGCCCGGTGCGTTCGAAGAGGACGACGCCCAGCTCGTGTTCCAGGGTGTCGATGGATCGGGAAAGGGACGGCTGTGAGATGTACAGTTCCTCTGCAGCCGCCCGGAAGTTCATGGTCCGTGCGACCGCCTGAAAATATTTTAATTGATTGAGTGTCATTCTTGGAACCTCGCGAACTTGTTTTTACTCTGCAAAAAACACATACCATACAATAGATAATAACATAAGTCGATTTCGATTGATACGTTCAAGCTATCGTTTTTCGCAATAGATGGCATTGGACAGTATTAAAATCCGGCGTTAAAATATAAACAAATCAAATAGTTAGTGTTTTAACAAAGTTGTCTTCTGACTTGTGGTAGAGCAAAGACATCACAGAAGGGCATGCAGAGGCTGCCCGGGATTATACAAAAGGAGAAAAACAATGGCTGAAAGAATTACAGGACACACCGAACTCGTTGGACTTATGGCTTACCCAATCCGTCACTCCAGCTCGCCGGCAATGCAGAATGAGGCATTTGCAGAACTGGGTGAGGATTACGCTTACCTGGCATTCGAAGTGGGTGCCGATGAAATTGAAGATGCGGTAAAAGCAATTCGCACGCTGAAGATGAGAGGGTCCAACATTTCCATGCCGAACAAGACTTTGGTCGGTCAGTATCTGGATGAACTGGATCCGGCAGCAGAACTTTGCGGAGCGGTGAACACCGTTGTAAACGATAACGGACATCTGAAGGGATACATCACCGACGGCATCGGATTCATGGCCGCACTGAAGGACAACAATATCGACCCAATCGGCAAGAAGATGACCATCTGCGGTGCCGGTGGTGCGGCAACCGCCATTGAAATCCAGGCAGCACTGGACGGCGTTGCAGAAATCTCCATCTTCAACATCAAGGATAAGTTCTTCGCAGCCGGTGAAGAAACCGTAAGAAAGATCAACGAGAAGACCAACTGCAAGGCGGCAATTTACGATCTGGCAGATACTGAGAAGCTGAGAGAAGAGATGGCAGACAGCTACATCTTCGTAAACGCCACCGGTGCCGGCATGAAGCCGCTGGAGGATGTCAGCGTTGTTCCGGACAAGTCTTTCTTCAATCCGGATCTGATCGTAGTAGACGTTCCGTACGGAGTGCTTCTGACCAAGATGAGAAAGATGGCCAAGGAAGTGGGCTGCAAGACCATGAACGGCTTGGGCATGATGCTCTTCCAGGGTGCGGCGGCGTTCAAGCTGTGGACCGGAAAAGAGATGCCGATTGAGCACATGAAAGAGGTCCTGGGTATCAGTTACGATGACTAATCGAAAAGAAACATTAGAAATCTAGAAATTAACAAGAGATTATCGTAGAATAGAGGAAAAGTTTTATGACGAACAAAAAATATTTACCGAGCGTAATCGTTCTTTATCTGAACTACTTTCTCCACGGAATCGGCTGCTCCATCCTGGGACAGGTGGCAATTAAGGAAGCCCTTTCCGCAAGCTGGAACGTGGAGGTCATGGCAATCACCGCAATTTCCGCAGCCTTGGGCTTCGGAAGACTGATTGCACTTCCTTTCGCCGGACCGCTTTCGGATAAGCTGGGTCGGAGATTCTCCACGGCAATCGGCGGATTCGCCTATGCCGCATATCTGATTGGACTGGCTCTGGCATTCAACATGGGTGGCGGTACCGGATACAAGGTTGCGTATGCCTGTGCAATTATCGGTGGTATCGCCAACTCCTTCCTGGATACCGGAATCTATCCGGGCGTAGCCGAAATTATTGATAAAGCCCCGGGCGTGGCAACCATCGGAATCAAATTCGCCATCTCCGGATCGCAGCTGCTCTTGCCGTTCTTCCTGGGAATTGCCGTAGGACAGACTACCGGCGGACTGGTAAGCTACAATGCACTGTTCTATGTAGTAGGCGTTGGATATCTCATTCTGATGGCGCTGATTCTGTTCTTACCTCTGCCGGATTCCGACGCAAAGAAGGGCGAAAAGAAGGAGGGCCTGATTGCGGGGATTAAGAAGGCCAACTTCTCGGCCGGTTCCATCGCAATGATTCTCATCGGATTCACTTGCACCGGAACCTTCCAGCTGTGGCTCAACTGCGCGCAGAACTACGCGAAGGATGTTGTGGGCTGGGCCGATCCGGCCATCATGCAGACATTCTATTCCGCAGGAACTATGATCGGTCTGATTGTCACTGCCGCACTGACAAAGAAAATCAAAGACGTACGCTTCATCATGGTATACCCGGCGATCTGTGCCGCAATGATGATCGTGGTTTTACTGGTACCGTCTCAGGCGATGTGCCAGGTGGGCTCCTTCGTTATCGGATGGGCCGGCGCCGGCGGACTGCTGCAGATTGCAACCGCCGTGTGCAACATGCTCTTCCCGCAGATCAAGGGAACCGTTACCGCGCTGGTAATGATTGCATCTTCGCTTTGTAACTACACGATTCTGACTGCAGCCGCAGCGATGACACCGTCCGCCGTTATGACGATGAACATCGTGCTCACCGTAATCGGTCTGCTGCTGGGAATCTTTGTCAACAAGAACTACTCCAAGATGCTGGAGGCTGCTGAGAAATCCGCATAATCAGGCGGAATGGAAAGGATGAGAGAGATGAATACTGTTAAGGTTAGAAATACGGTAATCGGCGAGGGCATGCCGAAGATCTGCGTGCCGATTGTGGGTGTTACGAAAGAAGCCATCCTGGAGGAGGCGAAAGCCATCACTCGGCTTCCGGCAGACGTGGTGGAATGGCGGATTGACTGGTTTGAGAACGTGTTCGACTTTGCAGCACTGGAAGATGTGATGAAGGATCTTCGCGCAGTGCTGGGCGACCTGCCGCTGCTGATGACCTTCCGGACCTCCAAAGAAGGCGGCGAGAAGGCCATCGAGGATGAAGTCTATGCGGACATCAACATCAAAGCGGCTCAGACCGGTTATGTGGATATGGTCGATGTGGAGATTTTCACGGGGGATGACATCGTCCGGAGGATTATCGAAGGCGCACATGCCGCCGGTGTGAAGGTGGTGGCGTCCAACCACGATTTCTTCAAAACGCCGGAGAAGGATGACATCGTCCGCCGTCTCTGCAAAATGCAGGAGATGGGTGCGGACATTCCGAAGATTGCCGTGATGCCGCAGAACAAGAAGGACGTGCTGACCCTCTTGGCAGCCACGGAGGAGATGGCATCGATTCACGCAGACCGTCCGATCATCACCATGTCGATGGCGGGCACCGGCGTCATCAGCCGTCTGTGCGGTGAAGTATTCGGATCCGCTCTGACATTCGGCGCAGCCGCAAAGGCATCCGCTCCGGGTCAGATGGGTGTGGAAGATCTGAAGCAGGTCCTCACACTTCTTCACGGAGCACTGTAAAAACAATTCCGTTACAGCCTCATGTCCGGTGAAATCAAGGTTTCGCCGGGCGGAGGCGTGCGTGCGAAGCAAGAAAGGAACAAGGCCATGAAAAAAGCGATAAAATGGCTGGATGACAATCTGGAAGAATTCCTGCTGGTTCTCCTGCTGCTGGGAATGGCAGTCATCATGGGAATTCAGGTATTCTCCCGATTCGCACTGAAGGCATCTCTGTCCTGGACGGAAGAGCTCACCAGGTATCTGTTCATTTGGGCGGGATTCCTCAGCCTCAGCTACTGCTGCAAGCGGTGCATCTCCATCAAAATCGAATAATTCGTGGCGCAGTTCTCCCGACGCACCAAGGCGATTGTCAAGGTCATCACCCATACCGTTGAGCTGGCTTTCTTCCTTTATATGATACCGTATGCATTTATGTATATGATGTCGGCGGTGGAAAGCGGGCAGGTGAGCCCGGCGCTGGGCATGCCGATGGTTTACGTGCAGGCCGCGCCTTTCGTATCCTTTCTGCTGGTGGCGTTTCGGACGGTACAGCGGTGGATTATTGAATTCAAAGTATCTTTGGGACAGAATGTCTATGACCCGGCCCATCCGGAGCGCAATACCCCGGAATCCTTTGTGAAAGCAGGTCAGTCCGTATCTTCGGCGGAGACCGGAAAGGAGTCCTCATGCCGGTAGGAATTTTGTTTATTCTATTCGTGGTATTTCTGGTCATCGCAATCCCGGTAGGCATCACCTTGGGGATTACCGCGGTACTGCCTCATATCTTCGATCCATCCTTTACGGTGGGCGCCAAATACCTGATTCGGGCCATGTTCGGCGGGCTGGACAGTTTTCCGCTTCTGGCAGTGCCCATGTTCGTCCTGTCGGGCATCATCATGGCCAAGGGCGGGATCTCCCGCAAAATCTTTGACGTTTTCGCTTACTTCTTCGGACGATTCACCGCCGGAATGCCGTGCGCTGTCATCGTGACCTGTTTGTTTTACGGCGCGATTTCCGGATCCGCTCCGGCAACCGTTGCCGCCGTGGGCAGCATGACCGCACCGATTCTCATCGGGCTGGGATACGATAAGACCTTCACCACATCCGTAGTGGCCGTTGCCGGCGGCCTGGGCGTCATCATCCCTCCCAGCATCCCGTTCATCATGTACGGGATGGCTTCCGGGGCATCCGTCAGCGATCTGTTTCTGGCCGGAATTATACCGGGTCTGGTGATTGCGGCATTGCTCATGGGATATGCGGTATGCTACTGCAAGAAGAACGGAGAAGACCGGGTTCAAATCGAACTAGAAATCGGTAAGCTCCACGAGAAAGGATTCGGGAGAGTTTTCAAGGACAGCTTCTGGGCGTTGTTGAGTCCGATTATCGTGCTGGGATGCATCTATTCCGGTATCACATCGCCGACGGAAGCGGCGGTGATTTCCGTATATTACGCGCTGATCGTCAGCCTGTTCTTATATAAGGAAATCAAATTCCGCGATCTCCGGGGAATTCTGGTAGAGGCAATCAAGACCTTTACCCCCATTCTGTTTATATTGGCGGCCTCCACCTCTTTCTCCAGGGTCTTGACGCTGATGCAGGTGCCGCAGGAGGTAAGTTCATTCATTCTGGGGAACTTCTCCAACAAAATCATCATCCTGCTGGTCATCAACGCCTTCCTGCTTCTGGTGGGCATGGTGATGGATACCACACCGGCGATTCTGATTCTCACGCCGATTCTGCTTCCAATTGCGCAGGGCATTGACATGAATCCGATTCAGTTCGGCGTGATTATGGTGGTGAACCTGGCCATCGGCTTCGTTACCCCGCCAATCGGCGTCAACCTGTTCGTGGCCAGCGCACTTACGGACGTTCCGGTAATGAAAATCGCCCGAAAAGCCCTGCCGATGATTGGGTTGTTCCTGATCGCATTGCTGATATTTACTTTTATCCCGGCATTTTCGCTGGCGCTGCTGTAGAAAGGAGAGTGCTGTATGAAGGTACATAAAAAAAGAAGCATTCTGCATACGCTTCCGGCCGTTGCAGCGCTCCTGTTGTTGGTATGTACGGTGTTTCTCACCGGATGCGGAAAGGAAGAGGACGGGCAGCGGTATGCTTATCCTTTGGCAACCGCCAGCCCGGAGGATACCGTGACCCAGATATATGCAGAGAAGTTCGCGAAAGAAGTGAATCGGCTATCCAAGGGTCGGATTAAGATTCAGGTGTATTCCAACTCCACTTTGGGCGGGGACCGGGAACTTCTGGAATCCTGCAAGGACGGCGATATTCCTTTTGTGGTTCAAAATACGGCGCCGCAGGTAACCTTCATGCCGGATCTGGCGATTTTCGATGTTCCTTGTGCCTTTGAAAACCTCACGGAATGCAGGGAAGTGATGGACAATCCGGAATTCAGCAGCATGATTCATGCGGTATACGAAAAGGGCGGATACCGATTGCTGGGAATTTCGGATCAGGGGTTCCGCGTAATGAGCACGAACAAAGCCGTGCATTCCATCAAGGATTTCAAGGGGCAGAAGATTCGGACGATGGAGAATCCTTTCCATCTGGAATTCTGGAAATCCATTGGAGCCAATCCGACCCCCATGAGTTTCTCCGAGGTGTACATCGGTCTGCAGCAGAATACCATCGATGCCCAGGAGAATCCGTACGAGGTCATCGTGTCCAACAAGCTGTATGAACAGCAGGATTATGTCGTGGAGACCAATCATCTGCCGCATTTGATTACGCTGATTATGAACGATGACTTCTACAAAAACATGCCGGCGAAGAATCAGAAGATTATGAGAAAGGCGGCGGCCATCGCAACGGAATATTCCCGGACCGCTTCGGACGACCGGATTGCCGACCGGATGAAGATCATCCGAGACAGCGGTACAAAAATCCTGAAGCTGAACGAGAAAACCCGAAAGGCGATGATTCGGGACGGTGCCGGTGTCCGGAAGGACATCCGGAAGAGCGTGGATCCGAAGCTGTACGACAAATACATGGACCTGATTAAGGCGCATGAAGATAAGTAATTAAAGATTTGAAAAAGCGGTGTGGGGGCAAAAGCTCCCGCACCTGTTTCTTAGGATTTCATCGTGTAAGCTCTTCTGGAATTTTTTGTTCGTAACTGTCGATTTCGCAGAAATATATATTTTATCAGTTATATCTTACAGTTTTTGGAATATGCCATTGAGTTTCAGCCGTAAATGTGTTACGCTATGTTCAACCACAGGCAAGGAGGCTTATGATTATGATTAAACGTGAAATGTATATGAAGCGGATTCGTCCGTTTATCGGAACGGAGCTGATAAAGGTCATGACCGGCATTCGCCGGTGCGGTAAATCGGTTATGCTGGAGCTTATAAAAGAGGAGCTTGTGGAGTCCGGTATCAGCTCTGCTCAGTTCATCTCTATCAACTTTGAGGATTTAAACTTCTCTCATCTGCAAACCGCAAAGTCACTGCATGATGAGATTACCACGAGAGCCGCAGAGATCAACGGCAAGGTCTACCTGTTTTTTGATGAGATTCAGGAGGTAAAAGACTGGGAGAAGTGTATCAATTCCCTCCGGGTATCCCTTGACTGCGACATCTATATCACCGGTTCAAACGCAAAACTTTTGTCCGGTGAGCTTTCCACCTATCTCGGCGGACGCTTTGTGGAGTTCGTTATTTACCCCTTCTCTTTCGCGGAATTTCTGGAACTGTACCGTCCCATCGCACCGGATGAGCCGATTCAGAAATGCTTTCAGAAGTATCTATTAGCTGGCGGTATGCCGTACCTTGCCAACATCCGCTACGAGGATGCTCCATCCAAACTCTACCTTCATGACCTGTTCAACTCTGTCCAACTCAAGGATATTGTGACGCGGAACAAGATTCGTGACGTAGACTTGCTGGAACGCATCATCGCTTATGTGATTGCGAATGTGGGTACGACATTCTCCGCAACCTCTCTGGCGAAGTTCCTCAAAAACGAGAAGCGAACCGTTGCACCGGAGACCATCCTGAACTACATTAAATACTGCTGCGACGCATATTTGTTCTATCAGGTCAAGCGTGAGGACTTGCAGGGAAAGCAGATCCTCGCCTCCAATGAGAAGTATTACATTGCCGACCACGGCATCCGGGAGGCTGTTTTCGGCGGCAATATGCGTGATATCAACCTCATTTTGGAGAACATCGTGTATCTGGAGTTGTTGCGCCGGGACTACAAAGTGACAGTCGGCAAAACCGGAGACAAGGAAATCGACTTTGTATGTGACAAGAGTGGAGAAAAACTATATGTTCAGGTTGCCTATCTGCTGGCATCCGATGAGACCGTCCGGCGTGAGTTCGGCGCTTATGACAATATCCGCGACAACTACCCGAAATATGTTGTCTCTTTGGATGAGTTCGACATGAGCAGAAACGGAATCAAGCACCGCAACATCCGCGATTTCCTGTTGGCAGAGGAATGGAATTAGAAATCAATGCATTGTAACATTGCCGAAAGAAAAGCCGAAAGCCCTCGGAAATAAAGGACTTTCGGCTTTGTTTTATGGTGTCCCAGAGAGGATTCGAACCTCCGACACCCGCTTTAGGAGAGCGGTGCTCTGTCCCCTGAGCTACTGAGACAAATAGGGGCGACACCAACGATGAATCGGTATCGCCCGAACAGTATGCATTTGTTTTTACAGTTCCTTGCCGGTCAGGAGCGTGTAAGCTTCCTTGTACTTCGCAATGGTCTTGTCGATGACATCCTGCGGCAGCTTGTAGTCGCTGTCCGGGTTTGCCTTGAGCCAGTCACGAACGAACTGCTTGTCGTAAGACGGCTGGGACTTGCCCACTTCGTAGCCTTCCAGCGGCCAGAAACGGGAGCTGTCCGGTGTCAGCACTTCGTCTGCCAGAACAATCTCGCCGTTCTCGTCCAGTCCGAACTCGAACTTGGTATCGGCGATGATGATGCCGTGTTCCCGTGCATAGTCCGCACACTTCTTGTATACGGCGATGGTGAGATCCCGAACTTTGGCAGCGTACTCTTCGCCGTGTCCCGGATAATCTCTCTCCAGAACTTCGATGCTCTTCTCGTAGGAGATGTTCTCATCGTGATCGCCGATTTCAGCCTTGGTGCTCGGAGTGAAGATCGGCTCCGGCAGCTGCTGGGACTCCTGCAGTCCTTCCGGCAGCTTGATTCCGCAGACCTCGCCGGTTTCCTGATAGCTTGCCCAACCGCTTCCGGTGATGTATCCGCGAACGATGCACTCCAGCGGGAGCATCTCCAGCTTGCGGCACATCATGCTGCGGCCTTCGAACTTCTCGTTCCGGAAGAATTCCGGCATATCATTCACTTCTGTTGAAATCATGTGATTCGGAACCACGTCGCTGGTGAAATCAAACCAGAACTTGGACATCTGGGTCAGAACCACGCCCTTGTCTACGATAGCGTTCTGCAGAATGTGGTCAAACGCAGAAATGCGATCGGTAGCAACCATAATCAGGCTGTCATCCGCATCGTAGAGCTCACGAACTTTACCTTCTTTAACCGGGGTATATTCCTTCATTTTCATAACTCCATTCTTTGCTGTACATAATAAGACTTGACTCAATAAATATACCACCTGCAGGAGAATTGTTCAAGAAATACGCCCACAAAAATAAGATTCTTTCGGCTGAGACGACCTACTATTCCGCTTGGTCCCCATCGAAGAATACGAAGACGAAATAGGGCGTAAGTGCGATTGAATCCCCGAAAGCCTTGCATTGCACAGGAAATTGTTATACAATGACCTGTGTATGTGGCTCGGGGATTCTTCTTTTTATAAAGAAAAACCGGAAGCCCATGCGATTCAAAAAAAGCTATTTTTACAACGGTAATTGGGCGATGCAGAAGGTCATTCATTGGACGAGGTCACAAAGCCTTTATGAGAGCAGAGTGCTGCATTAAAGGAGGAAATATGATTACAGCAGTTGTAGGAGCAAATTGGGGCGATGAAGGTAAGGGGAAAATTACCGATCGCCTGGCACAGGACGCAGATTATGTGGTTCGTTTTCAGGGAGGCAGCAATGCCGGACACACCATTAAGAACGAGTGGGGCAAGTTCGCACTGCACCTTCTGCCATCGGGCATTTTCAGCAAGGACGCGGTCAGCGTAATCGGCAACGGCGTAGCGGTAAATGCGAAGATTCTGGCAGAGGAGCTGAAGACGCTGGAAGATGCCGGCGTAGAGCACAGCAAGCTAATCGTTTCGGACCGGGCGCAAGTGGTAATGTCCTACCACATGCTTTTGGATGCGTATGAAGAGGAGCGACTGGCGGGCAAATCTTTCGGTTCCACCAAGGCCGGAATGGCGCCGTGCTACTCGGATAAATACGCAAAGATTGGGTTCCAGGTGGGCGAACTGTATGCGGACAGAGAGACCCTGATGCCGAGAATCGAGAACGTATGCCGGATTAAGAACACGCTGATGGAGCATCTGTACCACAAGCCGCTGTTGGATCCGGAAGAAATTTACAAAGAAATCAAAGCGAATGCGGAAATTCTGAGACCGTACGTGGCACATACATCCGCCGTGCTGCACCAGGCACTGAAGGACGACAAGAAGATTCTTCTGGAAGGTCAGCTGGGTGCGCTGAAGGATACGGACCACGGTATCTATCCGATGGTCACCTCTTCCTCCACACTGGCAGGATTCGGTGCAATCGGTGCGGGCGTTCCGCCGTATGCAATTCAGAAGATTATCTGTGTGGTAAAAGCATATTCGTCTGCCGTAGGTGCCGGCGCATTCGTATCCGAACTGTTCGGGGAGGAAGCGGATGAGCTGAGAAGACGCGGCGGTGACGGCGGAGAGTTCGGTGCTACCACCGGACGTCCGAGAAGAATAGGCAACTTCGATGCCGTGGCAACACGGTACGGCTGCATGATGCAGGGTGCAACCGAAGTGGCACTCACCGTTGTGGATGTACTGGGATACCTGGACGAGCTGAAGATCTGCGTGGGTTACGACGTGGATGGAAAGATCACCACCGACTTCCCGAACACCATTCAGCTGGAGAAGGCAAAGCCGGTATATGAGACCATGCCGGGCTGGAAGTGCGACATCACCGGAATTACGAAGTACGAAGATCTGCCGAAGGAATGCAGAGACTATGTGGAGCGCATCGAAGAGCTGATTGGCGTTCCGGTTACCATGGTTTCCAACGGTCCGGCAAGAGACGAGCTGATTTTCCGGTAAAAAATACAGAACATTCATATAAAGACTCCATTCATCGTATATAATATGGAATAGAGCGGAGAGCCTGCGGCCTGGCCGCAGGCTTTTATAGTTAAGAAAAGGATTTTACAGGAAGGACGGCCGCCCGGAGCGGCTTGGAAAGGGAGGAAGAATGGGCAGCACAATTACCCAATGGGATGGAAATCTGCTGATGGAGATTCAGCATTTTGTCATACACGAAGGACTGACACCTTTGGTGAAATTCATCACCCACCTGGGGGACGCCGGAAGTATTTGGATTGCCCTGATTCTGCTGATGCTGTGCTTCAAGAAGACCCGGAGAGTCGGAGTCATTGCGGCGACGGCGCTGATTCTCTCCTTTGTGGTGAACAACCTGATGCTGAAGAACCTGGTGGGCCGAATCCGGCCTTACGAGATGTTCACCGGAGTTCAGCGGCTGGTGGAAAAACCCTCGGACAGGTCCTTCCCCTCCGGTCACTCGGCGGCTTCTTTTGTGACGGCGGTGGTGATGTTCCGGGAACTTCCCCGGAAGTACGGCGTGCCGGCGCTGACCCTGGCATTCCTCATTGCGCTGTCCAGACTGTATGTGGGCGTGCACTATCCGCTGGATGTGCTCTGCGGAGCTCTCAGCGGAACCGTCATTGCGCTGCTGGTATGCCGATTCTATGAACGAAAGGATGTGCTTTCAAAATGGTAAATATTGGAAATGATTGGGACGACGTACTCCGGGAAGAATTCAGCAAGGGCTACTATCTGAACCTGCGGCAGTTTCTGAAGAAGGAGTACTCTCAGGGAACGGTATATCCGCCGATGAACGATATCTTCAACGCTTTTCGGTACACCCCGTATCAGGATGTGAAGGTGGTCATCCTGGGACAGGACCCGTATCACGAACCGGGACAGGCCCACGGATTGGCCTTCTCCGTTCAGCCGGGCGTTCCGGAACCCCCGTCCCTCCAGAATATTTTCAAGGAGCTTCACGAAGATGTCGGGTTTGAAATTCCGCCGAAGGGAAACGGCTGCCTGATTCCTTGGGCCAAGTCCGGCGTGCTGCTTCTGAATACGGCGCTGACGGTGCGAGCGCATCAGGCCAACTCCCACCGGGGGAAGGGCTGGGAGCAGCTGACAGACCGGGTGATTGAGCTGCTGAATGAGCGGGAAAAGCCTATTGTATTCATCCTTTGGGGCAGCAATGCTAAGTCCAAGGTGCCACTGATCACCGGAAAGCAGCATCTCATCATCACATCGGTACATCCCAGTCCGCTGTCCGCCTATCGGGGCTTCTTCGGGGGAAAATACTTCTCCCGGGCCAATGAGTTCCTGGAGGAACACGGCGAAGCACCGGTGGAGTGGAGCCTGTCGGGAAGAAACGGGTCGTTGGAAGGATAAGGAAAGGGTTGTAAAATGAAATATCGTTATAACGAAACGCTTCCGGCGGATTTCGCGGCATTGGCGCAGAAGTGCGGCGCGCGAATCCCTCTGAAGTCGGCCCATGAAGCGATACGAAACAGTCTTTTTACCGTGGGAATCTTTGAAGA
>ERZ1035027.565-NODE-565-length-20762-cov-30.438692_pt1 | contig 20762 bp, 20 predicted proteins | sample MGYA00520604_ERZ1035027 | MGnify/ENA primary metagenome ERZ1035027 (study PRJEB33766, sample SAMN09781743) | gut metagenome | biome: gut microbiome | host: Homo sapiens | place: Madagascar | study: EMG produced TPA metagenomics assembly of the PRJNA485056 data...
TTTTTATGTCGTGGGTTTCTCCACTATGGATTTCTCCACTATGGATTTTCCAACCACCGCTCGTTCGAGTAATTCCAATACTTCGACCGAAAACGGATTTTCTTCGACAAAGGGTTGTTTTCGAAAATAAAAAATAAGGGAGAACCCGAAGATCCTCCCTTACTCTTTTGATTATTTCTTAGTATATTTAGTTGTAAATTCTTCGGTTGGACTAATATTATTTGATTTTAAAGCAGTCCATAATTCCTCACCATAAAAACCGACACCACTCGAAATTATGGCAGTAGTGAATCCCTCAACAGAGGGGTCAATCAGTAAACCGATTATTGTCCCAACCAATATACATATTATAGCCTGTAAAGACTCTTGCAGCGGCGGTTGGTATTTAGATACTATCAATTTTACGATCATAACTATTACAACGACTTCAAATAAACTTTTAACTGATATATCCATTATTTAACCAACCTTTCTACATACTTAGATCCAAGACTTATCCAGCCTAAACCACTTTTTAATTTACCCCAGTTATTTTTGATCTCAACGATTGTGTATGCGTCACCCTTCTTTAATTCGCCAACTTTATCATAAGAAGTTCCAGCACCTTTTCTCACGTTTAGACTATCACATATTATTTTAACAACGAAAGGTGTTAGATCTTCTGATTTAAATTTACTTATTCTATTTTTAAATTTAGTTAAATTACCGTCACGATCAATGATCACTTGCGGACAATATTTACCCGTATAATCTTTGTGCATTTTAACCTTGCTAAGATCTTTTATATTTAATAAATTCATTAATTCAAGTACTAATGCGATTGCATTGTCCTCTGCTTGTTTTTGTTTAGCCTCGTCTTTGAACATACATATTTCAATACCAACTGCTTTCGAATTGTAGTTTCCGATATGCCATGCTTTTTTATGAGTATCAACAAGTTGGTAGATTTCTTTATCATCAACTACGAAATGATAACTTGCTTGCCAACTTGGATTTTCTTTGTTAAATCTCTTTAATGCAGTCGCATAATTCGCAGCTGGGACGTCCCAATCTCCTGTATTATGAATTGCTATTTCTGTTGGTGTTATTGATTGATTTGGTATACAATAACCTTTTGGTAGTATGTCAACTATAACCTTTGCTTTGTGTAATGTTGTATTATTTTTTAATGTAGCCATATTAATATTCCCCCCTATGTGTTTTATTCTAATGTATTTGGATAAATTTCTGTAATTTTTGACTCTGTAACTTTATATGCCCTTGATCCAATACCTTCATTTGTTGGTATAAAATCAAGTGTTAGGTTAAAACCATTCACATAAACCGCATTTGTGGTGTCAGCATATCCCATGATCCTAAAGTCTACAACGTCCGCCCTCTGTGATGAATTATCATTATAACAAGACGGAAATGCCATTATACTAGAGTTAAATGGTAATAGATACTCATTACCCGCTTTTAATTCCAATGTTATTTCACCTCTCATTTGATCACGAACTGACGTATAATTTTGACCTGTAGAGTAATTTTGACATAGCAGCGGGAATAAGTGCATTGTACTATTCGCCTTACACTTAACCTTGATCCAACCACTTGCTTTCACTAAATATTGTGCATCTACGGTGTTTTTGATATGTGAACATGACATTGTCGAATACGTTGAACTCGAACTATTTAACATTCTCCAACCGTCCGCACTATAACGATTACCGTCTTCTGATGTTTTAGAACTGTTAGCAGTAAAATAATAGTGTTGTGTATATGGTTCTATAACCTTATAACGTCTAGCTTTACAATGTTTAGCCGCAGTAATTATCGTGTTTGCGAAAAAATCAACATATCGAGTCATTAAGAAACTATTTCTATTTCCTCCATATGCGGCATTGTTCCACTCGGGATTACAAGCCTCAATGTCTAAAACATAAGCCGCCCAGCATGATTGCGTCGGTAGATCACTAGATGCCATTATTACCCTATCTTCCCCAGTATCGGGATCAAACATTTGTAACATTTTCGAAAACTCTTTAGTAAGGTTATCTCGATATTTAGGATAATAGAATACTTTTTCCGCCTCGATTGTAATTAGAGTATGCCAATCTATAGCCATTCTAAAACGTGGATCGTCTGCAAGATCCAGCATAAGATCACGCAGTATTTGACTTTCTTTTTCTGAAAATGGGGCAGTTCCCTTATAGTATGTTTGCCCAGCTCCAGCGGACGTTGTGAATGAGTTCCACTTATAGTCAAAGTTTCTATTAAGATCCACACCCCTTGAATTTTGACGTTTTGAATTGACGAATCCCCAAGGGTTTGAGATTGGAACAATTACCAGTTTAACTTGATTTCTAAGATATAATAAGTTTGGATCTGTTAAATCATCTGAACATAATAACTCTAAAAATCTACATAAACCATAAAACGAAGTGTACTCGTTACCATGTAAGCAGCAAGAAATAAAAAATGTCTTATCATAGTTAGTTGGTGTAAATTCATATTTATAAATGTTATATGTATTTGATTGATCCTTACCAAGGCTAGTACGTGTAATATAATTTGGATTAGCAGTTCTTAATGGTTCTAATACCCAATTTAAATTGTCGTTGTAATTATATGAACTTGGGACACCGTCTTTCCCAAGTTCAGTTCCTTTGATAGTTGGTGGTTTATACCAATCGGGTAATACCCCTATTGACAAACTATTATTAACGACAGTTCCACCACCGCCACCAGTTCCACCACCTTCAAGTGCAGCAACTCTAGTTGTTAAATCAGAAACCTTTTTCGTTAACTCTGTATTTTCAGCATTTAAATTATTAGTGACTTTAGTTATATTTGTGATCTCTGTTGTTACTGTTTGAGATAAATTATTAACTGTATTTGTTAATTGTGCATTATCTGTCTTTAACTGCCCAGTAGTAGATTCTAATTCTGTTAACCTATTCTGAACATCACCAAGTCCACCAACTTGGTTTATAATGTCTTGTAACGCCCCAAATTCATTTGATGATTGTATTGCTGCGTCGTCCCTTAATGAATTAACAACCTCGAACTCCATAACAAAAGATGATATTTCTTGATCTGCTAATGATACACCAAGTTCAACTTTAATTATTCCACCAACCGCTCTACTGTTAGTCGTAAAATCAAGTAACGCATATTCATTGTTTATAATCGGACACGTAATATATGATACTGTATTATCGGGTTTTAATATGAAAGCTCTACAAGAAATACCAGTTAAATCAATAAGCTGGTCGTTATATGTAAACTTTATTTTTCTACGTCTAGTGTTTAAGTCTTTTTCTTTTACTTTACCCCCGAATATATGCTGGTCGTATGAAAGATCCAGTACGATTAATTCGGGATCAAATTTATCTATTAATGCCATGTTATCCTCCTATGCTTTTGATAATGTTACTGTTGATAGATAAGCCGCACTATTAATACTTACGTTTTCAGTAGATCTGAAATATACTTCTACTTCATCTCCAACATTTAAATATATTGTTTCTGAACCACTTAAAGTTAGGAAGTTTGACGCACCTCCATATGTTCCAGCAACTCTAGCTACGTTTGCATTATTAACGTATACTGATAATGTGTTATATGATGTAACCGACGCATTATCCACATGAATATTACAACTAATCGTATAATATCCCGCGTCTTTTATAACTAACTTACCATTACTATAATTACCGTCTACGTCTATACTAACTGTATCAAATGCGATTTTAGTATCAGCATAAGCCGCAGCCGCTTGATCAGCACTCATTGTTATTTTAGCGAACGCAGTACACCAGTTATAATCGGTTTTATCAGTTTCATTAATACCATATACACGTTTACCAGCATCACTCATCGCCCAGTTATTTTGGTAAAAGAAGTCGTTACCATAGATAGCAAAATTCTTGTGGTGTTTATCCATAGCCAAACCGTACCTTTGAATACCTGTGTTTTGATATAAACCACCAAATACTTTATTGTTAAGTATGCTTATACCTTCTAATGGTGCATCTTTGTACGCTTCACTAGCATTAACGTATATTCCGTCGAATTTGCCATAATTAGCTGGTATGTTTGCGTTATCGTATATTTTATTACCCGAAATCAATCCAAACGACGCTTCGGTGAATATACCGTTCTGTGCATTACCTTCAATTTGATTATTCCAAATTTGCATTGATGTTGCATTATGTTCAAGATATAAACCATTACCCATATTACCCCAAACGGTAACGTCCCTAACGGAAGATGACGGACAACGTAAATAAATACCGTCCGATTGGTTCATACCATAATCACCTTGTATGACATGAACGTCCATGCAACCCTCGCTTATATACATACCATAACCACCATTATCATAAGATCTGCAATTAACGATATTACTTGTATTAGTGTTGAAGTCTGCTTTACCGTCAACATATATACCAGTGCCACCACAATATGTCACGTATACATCTTTTATAAAACTGTGAACCATTGACCCGATATAAAGTCCAGTTTGTGTTCCGTTGTTAGCTTTATTCCCGTCAAGTCGCATATTCGCAATTACTGTTGTAAAATTGCTTGTCGTATGTGGTAAACTAATCATTTCGGCAAGGTTAGCATTGTCCGCTGCTTTTATTAAAGTAGTCCAACCATGACCGTAATATCTCCTATTAGCTTTAAGATTGATCGTTTGGTCGATAGTAATATCACCTTTAGGAAATAATACCGTATCTCCAAATTGTGATGAATCAATCGCTCTTTGTATTCTTTGAGCGTCCGAAGTGTCACCGTCTTGTTTATCTCCACAAACGACACATAACTTAGGAACATCACAATCACCGCCCCCAAGTCCGTTAAGGGTAACACCATTACCAATTTTATTTCCTTGAGCATCTATTAAATATAAAAGATTACTTATTTTATTTAACGCAAGATCTTTTGGCACATCTCCAATCCCACCTATTGCTGCAATTAATTCTTGTAATGCGGTAAACTCATTTGATGATTGTATAGTCCTATCATCTATTAATGCTGGAACAACATCAAAGTCTAGTAAGAATGTAGACACATCATCAGCAGCAGTCGCTAATTTAACTTCGACATTTATTTCACCGTCAACTGCTCGAGTGCTAGTTGGAAAATCAAGGATTGCATAATCGTCATTAACTTGACAAGTCATCTCCTGCACTTCTCCAGTTGGTGTTTTAACGTATGCGGTGCAAGTGGTGTCCGCAAGGTCTATTGGTTTCCCGTCATATGTGAATTGTAGTTTCCTACGTCTTGTATTTATATCTCTTTCCTTTAATTTTCCACCATATATACGTTGATCCTTCGCAACATCAACGTATATTAATTCGGGTTCAAATTTATCTGTTAGGTTCATTTCTTCCCTCCATTTGTCTTAATCTTTCGTTTTCGAATCCTCTACGTTTAGCAGTCACAACATATTTGAATGTGAAGTCGTCGCAATCTGATTCAACTGTAAAATGATCCCTTGTTTGTTCCAGTATTCTAAAGTCACCCCAACCTTGTTTTATGACTTCAACTGTATAATCAATGTCGGTATTAACGCACTCCATGAATATTGGATCTAAATCTATGCGGCGTATAAAACGTCCTTGTTCGTCAATCTCCATGTCATACACCTTTGATGATCTGTCTGTCAAATAGTTCTCTGCGTCCTCAACTGCATAGAAGGATCTTACTCCGTAGGAATCAGTATGTTGAACACAATTCTTTGTACCAGCAACAGTTAAATCACCATAAATATTAACGTCCCTTTCAAGTTCGATTGCGTTCCTTGCTCTATTCATATACGCAATCCATTGTCCGTCAGAATCCCAAAGACATAGTTCTTTATTATTAGTAGACTGTATATAATGATCCCCTACGAATAATTTAGCAGTAGGTCGAATCTCCATATTCTCATGTACATTAATTGGGTGTGGTGTTGAATCGGGTGATTTAATATTGTACTTATCGAATGTCATATATGACGGTGTCCCTTGTGTTCCCTCATAGGTTATGGCCACATATCCGTTTTTTCTATTGTTTAATGCAATCCCTGTTGCAGTATCGTCCCCCATATCAACGACTGATTGAATTGCTCCAACTATACCATTGTTACCTTTCCAATCGTACATATAGATGTTATGTCCTAAAATCTTAATTGCATCGTGGTTGTTACTTCTGAATATCATACCATTATTGTGGCTTAAATCCATTTGGAAAGTACCACTTGTATTTTGGATTATGACTGCACTAAGAACCCCAGCAACGATTTGGTCTGCAACGAATCCTTTACCAGTACCAAACGTCGACCACTTCCAACCGCGTCCGTCCTCTGTACGTTCTGATGCTATTTCAAACCCCATAGTACCGATTGACATAGCACCAAAGGTTGGTGAATCGGGATCTAAATCTTCAAATAACATAGCCCTAACGTGCTGCTTTTCTGCCACGTCCCTTTGAGCCTTGAATTGTGCATTTAATGCGTTAATAGTCCCGTTTATGCTGCCACCAGCAACAGTTCCATTTTTATTTAGTATATTACTTAGTTTTTCATTAGTTGATGTTGCAGTTTCAACGAATCCGTCGATTATGTCCCCAACTGTTATACTTGTATATTCTTCCTGTAAACAATCATAAGCGTATGCGGTGATCCTAGATGTTACATCAATGTCTAGCGGCGGATAATATAATTGAACTCTATCACCTAAACCAACATTTAATAGATCTTCAAATTCTTTAAATTCAATCATATGTGCTAGTGTTGTTATATTAAACGTGATTGACATTGTCGGTTTGTCTAAACCGTCATCATATAATTGTTTAACTGCTTTTCTTAATCCCGCGTATAATTGTTCTTCAGTCTTAAATACAACGTCATCTTCTCCGTATTCTTCATCTTCTCCAAAATCTGACGCAAGTTTATAGTTCTCAAATTCAACCACACTCTCGTAAACTTCTTTATAAGAATTAATCAAAGGACTGTCAACGAAGTTCTCGGGGAGAGTACGCCCTTCGTAAGCTAATGGTAATACTCGAGTGAGAACGTCCGAAGTATTGCTATTATCTTCGATTGATGTAATGTCTTTGTTATATTCGAATCTGTAACCAGTATCAATTCCAATCATACTATTAACATACACGTCGAAGTTATCCACAAATAATTCACCACCAATCTTAGTCATAAACGAGTTATCGTCATCACTCATTATCGCATCGACTAATTGTTTTCGTATGAAATAACTTGTAAATCTAGCAGTAATGTCAGAATGACCAATAAATGGAGTTCCCTCAAGGATCTTATCAAGTGCTTCTTGACCATTAACATTGGTTGGTCTTACGTCCACTAATACCTTTTTAGTACCTAAGAAGTACGGAACACCTGTTGCAGTAACATCATCTTGTGTTTTAACAACGTCTTTTATAATATAAAGTTGATCTTGTATATTGGGTACTGGTACTTTAATGACACATTCTTTTTCTATGAACTTCCAGCGTCCCTCGTCGTCTATTGGGTGAACTAATGTGACTGCGTTAGTTCCATTGAGTGTCACATCAAGATCACACGACGTACAGTTTATAAGAGTAATATCACCATTATTGGTAAAATCCCTATTTGTCGCACTATAAACTTGAATCATTTAAAAATATCTCCTATTCGTCATTATTGTAACTTTATCGACCGTACCCTTTGTAGTCCAAGTGATCTTGTTTTCTCCCTTCTCGAGCAAAGGATATTTGCCGCTTATATTTGTATTTTGGTATGTTCCGTCATCACGATAACATAATTGCCTTTCAGTATCTATTGTTAAATGCTTACTAACATTCACTTTTATTTGCTGCTCGTTCACATTTAAAACAACATAACCTTCCCCTTCAATTCTAATAATTGGTTTAGCAGTAACTGCCCCGTCATTGTGAATAATTCTTCCGCTTGTAATTGGAATCGGGTTTAGTTCGTTCAACTTACGTCTAAATGGTTCTACTATAAACGTGACTTGACATTCTCCAAGTTCCAACAACGTCCTGTTAAACTCTGAATCAAGTTCAACTGTTTTAACTATATAATAAAACTCTTTGTCCTCACCAAATATCAATTTGTTATCTTTGATATTAACTAACCAATCATTAAGATCTGAAACTATCTTTCGAAGGTATTTTTTATCCATTACGTTAAATGTAACAGGTATTGATCCTTCTTGATAACCTATAAGTCGTCGATAACTTGTACCGTCCGCAACTTCATAAGTTGAATATATAGGAATTACTAAGGGATAATTAATTATCCCCTTAACTTTAACTCCTACGTCCCTATTTGATCTATCATTAAACCATAAAGTTCCGTATTTCATCTTTTAGAATCCTTTCAATATTTTACTTTTAGAATTTAAACGCTTAACTGTGTAATCGTAAAAATCTTTTTTCAATTCAGTACCACCAACATTAACAACTACTTCTTGTCTATCTTGTAATAGTTCAGTTTGTAGTGTTATAAGTTCCAACATCTTTTTAAACATACCGTCAACGCTTGAAGGTGTACTCGATGATATAAAACCATTAGCAGTACTTAAAGTATTGCTTAATTGTCCGTAAGTTTCCGCAAGTGGTGTTGATCTTGTATAGTAAGATCCACTTAACGCCATTGTTCCGTATGGATCATCAGCAGCGGCAACCGCAATTCCAAACTCGTCATTGTCTAAACTATGTCCGCTAAACATTGATTGAACCTTACCGACAACAGATTTAGATACCTTTCCAACTGTACTTGCTAATTTATCAAACCATTTAATAACCTCTTTAACTGGTGATAGTACAGTTTTCATTACGTTCTGAACTCCCTTTTGGAATGAGTTCAAAGACTTCTGCACATTATTCCACATTGACTTAACTGCATTACTCATACTGTCAAATGCTGGTTTAAATAAACTATTAACCAATTTACGAATTACGTTTACCATACTTGAGAATACATCAGAAAATGCAAGAAGTATTGGTTTAACAACATTCCACATTGTTTGTATTACGGTTACGATTAAACTGAATACTGGACGTCCTACAACATTCCATATTGTAGAAATACCATTGACAACTGCGGTAAATTGAATTAATAACATTTTGATTATTGGAATTGATGCACGTATTGCAACTTCGATCACTTCACCAAGTATCTTGAATATTGGTTGTCCTACGGTTTCCCAAATACTCTTTGCAGTTTCCCAAAGGTTTTTAAACGCGTCCTTTAGATCGTCGAAATAAGGTGAACACCTTTCAACTAGCTTTTGGGTAGCATCTTTTATTCCGTCCCAGTTCTCTTTAATAGCTAACGCAACTGCAACCACTACTGCAATCACCGAACCAACTGCAACTATTACGGGTGTGATTGAAGCGGAGAAAAAGGACATCATACCACCAGCAGCGGACACCGTAGCGGATAAACTAGCAAATGCAGTCATCGCACTATTTATAAAAATCATTAATCCACCAGTTATCGTTAATATAGGTGCTAAAGCAGCACCAAATGCTATGAACGCACCAACCGCAATTTGAACGCTTTCATCGGCATTACTAAACCAAGATAATAAATCTGTGATTGCACTTGTTGCCCATTTGATAGCTGGTAGGAATAAATTCCCTATTGTGATATATGCACCTTCAAGTGCCGAACCTAAGTTGGTTAATGCACCATTAAGGTTGGCTTGCATTGTTTCCGCCATGTCCGCAGCAGCACCGTCGGATTCGTCTATATATCCATATAATTCAGACCAACGGGATTCATTGTTTTCGACCGCGTACATTAATTCAGAATATGCAACTTCGGCTTGTTCTGTTGTTAATCCTAATTTATCCATAGCTTCCGCCACGAAGTCGGATTCTTTAGTGTTTATATCAAATGCTAACGCCATTTCGTTTAAACCTTCTGAAATTGCGTCGGTATCAACTCCAAGATCGACTAATGCTTCATTGACACCCTTTGTACTTGTTGTTACGTTTGCCAATAATGCGTTGACTGATTTTAAGTCGGTTTTATTGAATATCGTTGAAATCGCTTTAGTTTGTGCTTCACCAGTTAAACTTTTAAGTGAATCATTTAAATCAAATAATATCTCGTCCATTGAACGCATATTTCCGTCGGCGTCGAAAACTTGTAAACCTAATTCCTCAATTTTCTTAGCAGCGGTATCGGTTGGTGATGATAAGGAAAGGATTATATTACGTAACGCAGTTCCACCCTCACTACCTTTTACACCATTATCAGCTAATATACCAAGTGCGGTATTAAGTTCGCGAGTATCTCCAGCAAGTGATTTAGCAGTACCACCTACGGTTAATATTGCATTACCTAACTGCTCAACTGAAGTATTCGATTTTTGTGACGTCTTAGCTAATCTATCAACAAATTGATCCGCAGTACCAGCTTTATCCCCAAGTCCCGACATGGAATCCGTTACCATATCGGCTGCGGTAGCAAGTTCCATACCGCCGCTGGCAGCGAGGTCGAGTACTTTCGGTAATAACTCACAACTCTCTGTGGCGTCAAGTCCAGCAAGGGCAAGGAAATTCAGAGCTTCCCCCGCTTGTGACGCGGAGAACATAGTAGTGGATCCCATTTCCCTTGCGGTAGCAGTTAGCATTTTAAAATCTTCGTTACCATTTGCTATCTCGTCGGCAGTTAATCCCATTGTGGCTGCAACCTGTGACATGGCACTTTCAAAGTCTGCGGCAGTTGTCACACTGGTTTTCCCAATATCTTGCATTGAAGAACTGAAACCACTAACGGAACTTCCAGCACTTTGTAGGACGTTACCACCTTTTTCAAGGTTTTCACCAAAATTACTTAATGAATTTCCAGCGTTATCTGCTTCACTACTAAGATCTTTTAATTCACCTTCAAGATCACCTAATTCATTTTCTAGTGTATTAACTTCCCTTTGGGCATCGTTTAGTGAGGTTTCCATCTTGCCAAGGGCATTGTCAGCATTAGTAACTGCGGAACGATTTCGATCCAACGCTTTTTCGGCTTGTGTTAATTCGTCCTCTAGTCTTTGAACCTCGTCTGAATTTTCCCCGTATGTATCTTTTGCTTCGTCAAGTTCTCGTTGTAACTCGTCAACCTTCTTTTTCTGCGTATCATAAGCAGTCGTAGCTTTATCCAAAGTATCTTTACATTTAGAAACTTGTGTTTCATATATTGACACCTTTTGCTTCGCATTATCCAAAGTTGAACTAACCATTTTAATTTTAGCCGCTTTACCTTCCAATGTATTTTGATAATCTTTTGAAGTAGAGTTCAACGCTTCGAACTCTGATTTTAATTGCTTGTTGGAAGTATTTATCGACTTGATCTGTTGAGTATAGGAACTCGATTGCAACGCTAACTTAACCGTTAACTGTTTAGTATCTGACATTATTTATTTCCTCCTATACTATCTAATACTTTGTAACGCTTAACTTCGGATCTTATTGTTCCCCCTCGGTCGTTGCGTCTTGATTTTCTATTGCGATTATCTTTTTTAGGTTTATTGTATTTGGAGAATAACTCGAATTGTTCAAATAGAAATCTTGGAGAACTGTCCCAAAATTCCTCGTCGCCCCACTTCAACGTGGTTTTCGCCAAATAATATAGGTTTGATATATCAATAAACCCGTTCGAATCTTTGTCTACTTTTTTTCTTTTTCATTTGCCGCCTGTGGTAAATTATCGGGAATTAACTCTGTTATAACGGGCATTAATGAATTTATAATATCCATAGTGTCGAATTGTCTAAAGTATTTCTCCCCAACTGGTTTATTTGTTTTCTTATCCCTTATTACAGATCCTAAAAGAGTTAATATTGACGTCATGTTATGATTTTGTATATCTTCAAGTGCTTTTAATAATCCTTTTTTATTTGTGACTTGGAAGTGATCTATTGCGTAATTATCTAATGCTGCGACACATTTTCTTCCGTTTATTTCTAATTCAACGATTCTTTTTTTACCTAAATGTATTTTCTCCATGTTTTCCTCCTAAAAAATACCCACCCCGAAGGGTAGGTTTAAATTATAATTGTTGATCTTCGTCAGCAAGTATTGGTTGCTCGAAGAATTTTTCCCAATGGTTTAAAGCTAATGCTTTTTCTTGTGCATCAGCTATTTTGTTTATTTCTGCTAAGTCCATTTCCATTTCAACTTGCTTTTTAGATACTAGAGGGACACCAGTTCCTTCATAAGTGAAAGTTTGTCCTTCTAATGAATCTTCTTGTGTTGCGTTGTTTCTTGAGTTCTTAGCTAATGCCACTTTATATATAACCCTTCTTCTAAGGTTTCCGTTATCCATAGCTATTTCATATGCTATCGCATGATAAGGTGCAGTTTGACCAGTAGCAACGTAAGACTTCCCGTTCATGTAACCTTTACCAGTTATCTTTGCATCTAAAGCTGGTGGAGTATCAGAAGATACTTCCATTGTTACATTTACTTTTGATAATTGTTTCATAGATGATTCTATGATATTATCAGCATAGTATTCCCCTTCTGAGTATTCATTTTCTGATTCAAAATTGACTGCCCAAGGTACTCTATATCCATCACCCCATGTTGGATCTTGCCCTTCTGCGTCTAATGTTAATGGATATAACATTATATTACTAATTCCGACTTCTCTTGCCATAATTCTTTAATCTCCTTTGTATTTTTTAAATTTTGTAATAAAAAAAAAAAGACACCTATTTTGAAAGGGTCTTTGAATAACTAAATGTGACTTGATAATAGTCTGTATTATCAAATTTTATTGGTGCATTAATTGCGTTTTTCTTAAAATAATGGTCGTTCATTACTTCCTTGATCTTTTCAACTGTATTAATTATATCTTCCTTAACGTATAAGTTGAAATACACGTCGTACCTTGTTGATTCCTCTTTGTAATCCCCCAATGTGTTCATGTATTCATTATAAGTGTAAACGATGCAAGGAAACACATCAGCGGGACGTTCTAAATAATAAAACTCGATTCCTGTTTCGGGTAATATTTGCTCAAGTAATTTATTCATCTAAGTAAACTGTCAATCTCCTTTTTTAATATCGAAGTCGTTTTCTGTTCCGCTGCTGCTTTCGACTTCTCATATGATTTATCTAACCAACCAACATTCTTGTCGATCTTTAACTTACCGCCAAAATACCAACCAAAGTTACGATAACCCCAATGTTGAAACCATAACTGTTTTGTTTGTTCCCAATTCTTTTTACCAATTCCAACTGAACCCCACGCAGCACCGTTGCGGTTAGTCTTTACATTTTGAACCGCTAATTTACTACGTGAATTATTCTCGTCGATTGGTGCATCTTTTTTCATTTCATCGAGAAATACTTTTAATCCCTCGTTAACCGCCTTTTTTCCAGCTCTCTTTCCAACATCTCCTAATTGCTCCAAGCTGGATATTAACTCGTCAATTCCTGTAACTTCTACACTCATGTTCTCACCCTCGCCAGTTTTATTTCAATCCATTCATGTTCGTCTTGAATATCAACGACACTTTTAATGTTGTAGGAAACATCTTTAATAATCGCTAAATCATTTTCAGCTAGTCTATAACGATGATGATAACGAATTACTATTGTCTTATCGACTTTAACGTCCTCCCCAGCACCTTGAAGAAATTCGTTTGATACCGTAGAACGAACGTGACACCTCGTTTTATAAATGTCAGTCCAAACGTAAGTTGGTTTACCGTCAACGTCCTTTCCAAGTGTTGAGCGTTGAAATAATACTGTATGTTTTAAATTATGTGGTTTTGTACTTATACTAAGCATATTGTAATTGCATCACTATACTTGTAAGTATATTATTACGAGTTACCGCTCCAGCTTTCGTAAGATCCCTGTTGTTGAAAAGCTCGGAAATCATACATAGTATAAAGACAGTTGCTAAGTTTTGATTTAGATTGGCGGCATTACCATTAACCAAGTATTCCAAATAATCCGTCGAAGTATCTCGAAGCATTTCCAAAAGCTCGTCGTTGTAATCGTCGTCTAAATCAATTCCAAGATGTTTTTTAATTTGTTCCAGCGTTATTGTTGGCATATACTCACCCCCTGTTGAATAATAAATCGAATAGTGTTTTTTTTTCGACTTCGGTTTAGCTCGTTCGTAAATGTTTTCGGTTTTCTTTAACTCTGATAATAAATTCTCTATGTCAACAATTTCGGTTACTTTATATCCGTTGTAAAGATCCAATCATTGTTCTTTTGTATCACGACGCTTTATGCTTGGAATGTCACCGCGTAACAATGGTCGGGACGTTTAATTACAAAACCGCTCCAATATCTTATATTGAAATACGTTAAGTTTGATAAGAACCCAACTTCGTCAAGCACTCTGTTTTCAACATCACCGTCATGCACGTGAACAATGTCGTTTTTACCGACTACTATTAATCCATGAAAGTTTTTATCATCGGTTAATATCGGATCTACCCCAAGTATTTTTAATTCTCTTTGAATATCTAAACCTTTGATTAATCCAATCATATCCGTTGACATTAACACAACACTATTTTTATTAATGTGTGATTTAGCGAATCTTTTAAACCAAGTGTCGGAGTATGTTTCTTGTTCAACACCACAACCAGCATCAATCATTTTGCTTTTTAATTGTTTGTGTATCGCTCCAACCATATATTCAACCATAGCATCAGCAACATAATTTTTTAATGATTGTCCTTGAAGATCAAATATACTTGATGAAAATGCAAGTGTTAAAGTTATAGTTTTTAATTCATCAGTCGCCATATCTACTGAAACACCTGTATTCATATCATTAGATATGTTACCGTCGGAATCTTCTGTATAAGTCATTTCACTTAACGTTGGAATATAAACCTTTTTAGCCGATAAATTATAACTTGGTATATGATTTATAATACAATCACTTTGTATCAATTTATCTTCCAGTAACCCTAAAAATTCTTCTGTTAATAAAAATTGATCACCCGTAACAGTACGAGTAATTATTTTATTATCTACTAATAATCTCTCTAATTTTTTACTCATGTGAATCCTTTCCATTATAAAAGGACGCCAATTTGACGCCCTCTTATAATTAATTAAATTATATTGCTTGATCTAAGTAGTAAACTTCCCATGCTTCATCGTCGAATGTTTCAAGATCGAAATAAGTTATTATTTTAGAGTAAATAACATTTTTAAGGAATCCAGCTTCTTTTGATAATGAAACTGTATATTCTTCATTTTCAAATAACATTAAAGATTGTTTAAAGTTACCAAATACTATAAAGTGTCTTTTGTTATCTGCTCCAGCGTCAGTTGCTTGTTCTGTATTAGTTTGAACATAACAAGGTTTTAAGTGTAAAGCATCAACGAATCTAACGTGATAACCATTTATATATGGTTCTGCTGGTTTAGTTAAATCGGGTTGTACGAAAGATAGTTCAAGTTTTGTATTTTCTTGTTTAGCAAGTATATCAAATGCTTCCTCTGTCATTAATATTTCTGCTCCAGCTTGTTTTAAACTATTGTTTAATCCAAGTCTAGTTTTAGATACTAAATCTTTTATCCCAGTAGTAGCAGAAGTTCCAACTGGTCTTTGTCCTACTGTCCCAATTAATTTAGTACATATTTCATCGTTTATTTTGTAAACGTAAGCATCAACGAATACTTGAGCCATATAAGATATTAAGTCAGCAGAAGTATATTTTAAGACTGTATCAGTTAATAAACTTAATTTACCATATTTCTTTATAGTGAATTTTATAACTTCGAAGTTTAAATCAGTATCAGCAGTCATGTCAACACCGTCTACAACTTCAACTAAACCTTGTTTTTCTGTTTTATTAACTGGGAATTGACCACTAATTGCAGTAGTTTTATGTACTGTCACAAGGTCTTTTAAGTAATCTTTATCTCTTAATAATTCCCTTATTTGAGTTGATAACTCTTTTATTTGTATGTTTTCTTCACCATTAACAGTATTTTTTATAGCTTGTATTTCTTCATCTGATAATGGTTGGTTTTTAACTTGTTTAACCATAGCGTGTATTACAGACACTTTGTTTTTGTCTTTAACTGGTGTTGGTGCTGGTTGTGGTTCAGATCCTAAATCTATACCGTTTAATTCTTCCTCCATTCTTAACTCTTTTTCCAACTCTTTTATTGCATCAAATACTTTCGTTTTTTCTTCTGTCGATTTAGCGTCCCTAAATTCGTCCATTTTGTTTCTTATTGATTTTTTTAATTCTTCAATTCTAGTCATTAATTAAATTCCTCCTGTATTTTGGAAATAAAAAAAGAACCTATAAAGTAAACCCTATAAGTTCTAATTCCATTTCCATTTCTTTTTCTTTTTGTTCTGCAATTCTTTGTCGTTCTTGTTGATCTTTGATTGAATCCCTAAGATCTGTTGGTAATTTATCATAATTACCCATATTTGGTTTAACTTTGGCAACCATGTCTATTGCATCAACACAATTTATATTGAAGTATTGTTCCGCCTGTTCACCAGTTAACCAAGTTTCATTATTAACCATTTCTTCAATATCGGATATATCAACGCCTTCTTTTAAATTCTCTTTGTAGACATTTAATAAACCTTCTTGAACTCTGTCGAGTGTGTCAGCCATTTTTCTCAATTCGTTAGCGTCCCCATAAGCTCCGCCGCTTGGTTTATGTATCATAAGGTAAGCATTAGACGGAATATAAATATTGTCACCAACCATGGCTATTATTGATGCTATTGAACCCGCTAAACCGTCAACATATACATTCTTCGTACAAGATAATCTTTTTAAAGAATTGTACATACTTAATCCAGCAAAGACTGATCCCCCGCCCGAATTTATGTAAATATTCAACGGTTTATTTTGGTCTATCTGTTCAATGTAGTTTAATATATCCGCGGGACAACTGTCTAAATCATTCCATTTTTCCCAGCTATCGTCGACTATTTCACCATAAAAATATAGCTCGTTTGCATCAACTGTATTTTTTATTTTCATATAGTCCTTAAAACTTCTCAACCCTTCACCCCCTTTCAAAATCAAATGTATAAATACCTTACCGCACCTTTTCAAACGCCTTAAAATGGCTTATACGAGGTTCGATTTTTAACTATTCTTCGATTTCTTCGTCAATTTCTTCGTTTTCGTCTATTTCCTCATTTGGATCGGAATTTTCACCACTTCCGCTGCTGCTTGACTTCATTCCATATTTATTTTCAACATAAGTGTCGTATTTTGAAATTGGAACGTAGTTTAATGACATTAATAAATCGTCAGTACCTTCGATGTGTGGTAGATCTTCTAGTCGTCGAACTTCACCTTGAGTTAATATTCCATTATTAAGTGCTTTTTGATAGAAGTCCATACGATCCTTGTCATTACCACGCATTAACGATTGATAATTTATTTTGAAATAATATTTCTTTTTCTCATTTTTTGTTAGCAGCTTTTCAAAAAATTCTTGCTCAATCATCTTTAAAAAAGGTAATAATGATTGTACAAAATTACTTTTTAAGCTATCGGAAATATTATATGTACCTTCGGCAACCGAAGTAATCACCGCTGGAACATTCATTACTTGGTGGATCTTAGTGTCCAACTCTTTTACAATTTGAACCACCTGTGATTCTTGGAACGAATGAGTACCGCCACTGATTGGATTTAATTTCATTCCTTCATCTAACACCGCGATATTATCATCGTTTGATGTAAGAACCTTGTTAAATGCTTTCTTTAATTTAACCTTTGTTTCATCGCTTGACGTTCCTTGTAATTCGATCCACGCTTTGATGTTACTATTTAATCCACCCTCAAACGCTTTTGTGATTAATGCGTTTGCTGCAACCTTACTTTCCAATATTGGTCGTAGTGCTTCGAATCTATCGAATAGATCTCGGAAGTGAATCACGTTTTCGTATGGAACAGTTATATAATTACCTCTTACTGTTCCAGTAACTTGCCAAATATTTGAACCAAGATATGTTTCGGCAAGTCTAGCACCTTCGATTGGTTCTAAAGATACTATTTTACCTCTATTAAAATTCATTACTGCAAAAGAGTGTCTTTCCAGCAGCATTTTAATAATCATTTCTTTGATAAAATCAAACTGTCCTTGAATTTTGTTTGGGCGACTTAAAATGTCGGTGATATTATTTTCAACTCGAGTAAAACTTAAATCATCTTTACGGTATAAATGACAACTCATAGATGCAACATAAGTAGCTATTGCATTTACGCACGACATAATAACCGAATCGGATTTCATAGTTTCAATACTCACCGTATCACTTGACAATAATTGCTCGAGCGGTACTCCGCCCCAATAGACGTCATTTTTAATCTCCGTCTTTTTATTCTTATAATGTTTTGGTTTCATTAATCAGAATATATTTTTTCCTTGTACTTGATCACTAGATTGGCAGCAGCAGCAGTCGCCAAAGTTACCGCAGCGAATCCAACAATCTTATTAATTAAAAATCCCGTTATAACCAAAGACACTAACGCACAAACCGTTAATAATTCTTCGGAATACAACCAAAGTTTGTCAATTAATTTCTTCATTTTAACAACTCCAATCGTCAGTTATTATATCGTCCCAATTCTTGATCTTCGGTGAATCGAATAATAACTTAAATGCGAAAATACAAACAACCGCCATGTCTATACGTTGACGATTTTTGTATTTACGTTTTGGCATGACGTCCTCGGCCTTACCTACTTCTAGCGTCATGCAAGACATACACCAATCAAGCACTTTATTCTCAACATGATATACGTTTTGATTATAAACTTCGTTTCTGAACTCTTTCGTAGGACTTGATAATTGATTAAAACATTGTTTAAGCTCTACGACGTCATATTCTTCCGCTAGATCTTCCAACATCATTTTTGCGTTGAAAGGATCGGAAATAATATAGGCGATATTACAATCGAAAGTACTTTCAATCGACATTATATAGTCATATACTTGCGAATAGTTGACTGACAAACCGTCGCAAATTGTGACATACCCAAGTCGTTCCATATCTTGATAATTGATCTTCTCACGACGTTCGGACAATGTTCCACTTGGTAAAAACCCATGTGATAGGAAATAATACTTATCATTTTTCTTAACACCGATACCAACCGCAGTTAAATCGGTTGTAATTGACAAGTCGAGTGATACAACAACATTCTCCCCTTTGACCAACTCTTTGAATTGTTCTAAGGAAATAACATTCTTTCTCCATTCATTCATGCGTAAATATGGTTCATCATCAACGGAATTAACGAATATATTCATATGTTTTGTGAGAAATTCAGTTCGTTCAAGTGGTTTATTTAATGCTTTTGCTCTCGATTTTCTGATTTCATCATAATTTTCCTCTACTCGTAAAGGGTTCGACATATACAAACCTGTGTCGTCCCATTCGTGACCTTGTTCAGCATAATAAATTAATGCAAATTGGTTTCGATCTTCAATATCTCCACGTAAAACTTTCCTTATATAATCCAATTCTTCCAACATGATCGAATCATTTATAGCATAAGCGGTTGTAGCTTTAAGCATCAGAGGGTTAACAACTGATAATTGTCCCGACTTCATGGCGGTGATATTGTCGTAACTCCTAAAGTTTCCGATTTCATCGGCGATAAACGCTGACGGACGGATTGCATTGTTACGACCACTTTCGCTGGTTCTTGCTTGATAGAATGAGTTAGTCAATAAGCACGTAATTTTACCACTCAACGTAACAGATTTCTTGAATCGCTTGGTTATAATCGGCGATGCGTCAATAATTTGCATCATGCACTTTTTAACCTCTCCAGCAAGATCTCTGTCGATACAAATTGAATAAAATTCCGAATAATCACTTTCAGTTAACATCAAGATCAATAATGTAACGGATAAGATGAATGTTTTAGCATTTTTTCTTGGAATAAATAACGTAACATCTTGATGTTTAAACTTTTGCGGCTTATCTTTGTACCTAAAACCAAAAATATTGACAATAAAAAAGCATTGAAAACCGTGTAATCCTTCGAGAATACTCGTTCCAATGCAATTTATACCCGTTGCAAAGTTCATAAAAGATAATAAATCTTCTACAAATAACACTTCGTCGGTGTCAAAATAGTATGTTTCGTCCTCATTATAATAGTCATGTAGGAAGATTTCACATTGTTTTTTGACTTCCCAAGTGGTAATTTCATCACCCGCAACAACTCTATTTGCGTATAATAACGCCCTTTCAATTAGCATTATCTATTTTTCTTCCTATCATGAATCGCTTTTAGCAGCGGATCTTCATCTTCTGCAACTTGGTTAGTCATGATTATAGCAAGTGCGGCTCTATCTTTTGGTGACATTCCCAGTTTAGATCCAAAAGTATTAAAGATTTTTGAATATTTCTCGTATATCCTAATACTTGGGTTTTCGGAATCGTCCGCCAGTAGTTGTCCCCTTGCATTAACGTCTTCCTGTGCGGTTTGCATATTATCAAGGGCGTTTGCCACTATCTCCAATGTATGTGAATCACTATTCGTTAAAAACCCTTTCGGAAATGATTCCAACAGGGCATTGTATATCCTTGTTCCGTTGTCGGTAAGTCGTGTCGGTGCTTTAGCAGCTATTGGTGAACCTTTTAATCGTTCTTCTGCTGCTGATCTAGCCTGTATTTGCTCTTTTGTATTATGATTTCCAGTATTCAAAGCTATCGGTTTTATGTTTGCCAAACTCTCACCCCCCTTAACGTTATTCTAAAAAGTTCAAAACGGATTTTTTTT
>ERZ1035027.569-NODE-569-length-20608-cov-5.830633_pt1 | contig 20608 bp, 23 predicted proteins | sample MGYA00520604_ERZ1035027 | MGnify/ENA primary metagenome ERZ1035027 (study PRJEB33766, sample SAMN09781743) | gut metagenome | biome: gut microbiome | host: Homo sapiens | place: Madagascar | study: EMG produced TPA metagenomics assembly of the PRJNA485056 data set...
CATCCGAGCTTAGTTGGAACTCTGGATAAATGCAAGTTCGTTACTATGCATGATGCAGAGATAGCCGGAGCTATTAATGATCCAAATGTAAAGATCCTAGAAAGAGATTTCTTCCAAGATCATATTATAAGAGGAATCATTAATCCAAACCAGAAGTATCGGATGTGCTTGGAACTAAAGTATGATGGTGTTTCTGTAGAAGCAGATTGTACAGATGTAGTCGTCTCTGCAAGATCTAGAGGTGATACCGGTATTGGAGAGGCAGTAGATTATACTCCGATTTTAGCCGGTTATCATTTTAGAAGAGCTGGAATCAGAGCAAACGAAGCTCCTATTGGAGTTAAGTTTGAAGCAATCATGACAAAATCTGATCTAAAGAAATTCTGTGAATTAAAGCAGTATAACTATGCAAATTGTCGTACTGCAATCATTGGATTGGTTGGATCTAGTGATGCATATCTCTATAGAGATCTGATCACTTTAGTTCCGTTAGCCATAGATCGGAATGATCTACCACAGATTCCAAATAGAGAAGTGGAGATCAAGTTTTTCAACGAATTATATCAGTCTAACTGTGAACCTTTACGATATTGCATTGTGGAGGGAACAGTACAGGAACTTCTATTCCTGATTAAGAAGTTCTCTGAAGAAGCGATAGGTGCAAGGCCATATCTGAATTTTATGTATGATGGAATCGTTGTATCCTATCTAGATGAGAATATCAGAGAAACTTTAGGTAGAGAAAACTCTATTAATAAGTATTCTATGGCTGTGAAGTTTGATCCTATGAAGAAGATGACGGTATTCAGAGGTTATACTTTTGAAGTAGGACAAAATGGTGTCATCACTCCAATGTTTCACTATGATCCTGTGGAGTTCATTGGAACGATTCATACTAAATGCTCTGGGGCATCTTTGAAGAGATTCAAAGAAATCGGATTAAGATATGGTGATCTGATTGAGGTTACGTATCGAAACGATGTCATGCCGTATGTCACGAAACCGGACTGTGAACACAATAGGGCAAATAAGAACCCATTGATCGAGCCACCAAAAACTTGTCCGGTTTGTGGGACACCTTTACAGATTACCGAATCTGGTAAAAGTATGGTGTGTCCAAACATGGATTGTGGCGGAAGAAAAATTGCACGTATGACCAATATGCTTGCAAAGCTAAACTTAAAAGGTTTCGCGGAATCAACAATTATTTCTTTAGGAGTCTATACTCTTTCAGAATTAGTGAATCTTCAAAAGGATTATCTGGTAGAAAAACTAGGAGTTGCTGATGGTGCTTCATTCTTCGATACAATTACCAGATTCAAAACTGAGCCTATTCCAGATTATCGAGTAATGGGTGCTTTAGGATTCTCTAATATTGCAGGAAAGACTTGGGAGATTATTCTTCAACGCTATACAATAGAAGAATTGCTCGATCTTTATGATATGGACGAAATCTTTGAGCTTGAAGGATTACCAGGAATTGGTAGTAAAACGATTGATATTATTATATCAGAGTTTCCGGCTTTCTATGATGATATCATGTATATTTCCATGATGCCTAATATACTGGTGTCTAAAGGCTCAAAAAAGGGCCCCAAAATAAGATTCAGTGGTTGTAGAAATAAACAATTAGAACAACTACTTTGTAATCTAGGATATGACGCTGACAGCAATGCTAGCGTTACCAAAGATACAGCAATGCTAATAGTACCAAGTCTTGGTTACAATTCTTCTAAGACTGCAAAAATGGTAGGATATGGAAAAGGAGATTTCATTGTTCCGATATCTGAATTATTAATGATGAGTGAGGAATTACCAGAATACCTCCAGACCTATTTCAATGGGTAACATTTTATCATGAGGAAAACAAGTTAGTAGTAATATATTATTAACTTGTATATCCATACAAACTCAATACAATTCAAAGGAGGACATAACTATGTCAATTATTAAACTTATGGATTCATCTTTACCGGCCAATTGGAGTGAAGTATCAAAAGATCAGGATGCTTACATGATGGCACCGGTACATTGTGAAAAAATTGCTTATACTTTATTCAACGGCGTTGTTGATTGCCTGGCAGCAATGAAATCCAAAGAACATCCGGTTACCTATACATTTACAAAACCGAATGGTGAATTTGTTGCAGCAGCAACCGTTGTATACAACCCGACCGAAGATGGCGACAATGCTGACTTCTGGAACCTGTCCTGGACTTTCTACAAAGAAGATATTCCGGAAAATTCTACAATTATCGATATCAGTGATTCCCGTACTTGGAATCATTTCAGAGGAGTTGCCGGAAATAAGTATTCCATGTCATTCGAAATCAATTCCGAGGGAATCATTATGACAAGATTCCTGACCTGTCTGGTCAGCTGGCTCAATGAGAACTATACTGATGCAGAGACCGTTGGGATCGAACTTGATGGAGTATTCCTGGCTGAGGTTGGAACCGAAGATGGAGAGAAGTTCATGTCTCTCGAGTGCAAAGGTGAAACCAAAGCAAACATCAAGAAATATGGTGACGAAGAAGTAAAGTAAAATAAAGTGCAGGCGTGAGGCTGAGAGTATATCTCAGCCTCGCATTATTTTTTGGGAGGTATCATATGGACCCACTGAGTATGAAGACTGCTACGTTATCAGGAAAGATGTATAGCGTTGTTAGTCTTGAAGAATTCCAGCAAAACCGTAATCTGTATTCTAATACGATGACAGCTGTTGAAGTTCCGGTGGAAGATGGAGAGTCTACAATTTTACCGTTCCGAACCGGAACAAATGTAGAGTCAAGGCCCGGAGTATATATTGATGGGTCTTTGACATTTATTCATAAGGCTGAGAATCCAAAAGAATATCAGCCGGATGAAGTGATTAACTTTAGTAATCAGGATGATATCGTGGAGTATTCTCAGAAATGTAATATGAAACGATCAATGGAAATGGAAACATTAGTTTGCACAGATCCAAGCGAATACTATGTTCCACCAATCTCTGGAAAAGAATCTCCGGAAATGCTTGCGTTAAAGCGAGCTGTGATTGCTAAAAAGATTGATCTGGATCGTTATAGTGATCGTTTTGGAGATAATTATCCGAACGATAAACGGCAGTTTAGATCAGATACAATTACGCTATTCATGTTAAAACGTATGTGTACAAATCTCGACATGAATGCGAAATTGATTATTGAGGATGCAAATCCAAATGTCATTAACCCGATAGGTCATCAGATTTCTGTTGACTTGTTTGGAAAGAATAATGATACGGAGAGTGAAAACAATGAAGGTTAATGGTATGAATGCGTTGACTACAAGACCAACGCAAGCATCTTATATGAGGCATTTCAATGAAACTCATAGAGAAGAGTTTAACAAAGAATTGTTTAAACGAGACGATATGGATACCATCAATGCTTTATGTAAGGTAATTAAGTCTTGTGAAAAGGATCGGTATTTTACATTAAAGGTACTGTCCACTCGAGTCATCACTGACTACGAAGAAGTCTATAATACTTTGAGACAGCATGTAGAAGATCGTAGAAAGAAGAATGATAAGAGTGAAAACATCTATGATTTCATTGATTTGAAGGATTCGGCTATTATGCTTCTTGAAGTAAAATATCTGGTCCGTCATAATGGAATTGAAAAACAAAAGATCGACGGTGTGCAGGTTGATGTAAAGAATCCGGAACAGGTGTTGACTGTACTGATTGCTGTGCCAAGATATGTGAATAAATATTATTTCAGAATCAACGGCGTTTATTATATTGCGATCATGCAGATTGCTGATGGATCTACCTACAACAATAGTGCATCTAACAGTTCTAAGAGCGATAATGTCACTCAGAAGACCATGTTTCAGCCAATTGCGATGTTCCGAATTCTTCGTAATCTTATTGATTATACAACAAATGAACCGGTCATCAATATTCTATATACAGCAACGATATTTAACAATCATTTGAATGCAATGTATTATATACTTGCAGCATTTGGTTTATATCAGGCGATGGCTTTCTTGGGTATCTATTGTGTAAAGGTAACAGATACTCCTATTGAAGATCCTGATTGGTATTGCTTCAAGAAACATAATCTTTACGTGTCTTATCCGAGAAGCATGAAGGATCCGATGGTACAGTCTCTTGCTGTAACAATCTATGATGCAATCGATAAGAAGACAACCATTAATGATATTTATAATATTCATTTCTGGTTGATCAATCTTGGTAAGATGTATAAGAACGCATCCATCGATAAGGGGTTGTTTGTGTTGGATTCCATTGATTCGGTGCTGGATTTAATCACGAAAGATGATTTCAGATTACCGGATTCTGAGAAGAAGACAATCTATCATATACTGAGATGGCTGATGAGGGAATTCGTATCTCTACGAAGTAGAGATAATGTAGATGTAACTTATAAGAAGGTACGTATTCCGGATTATTATGCTGCTTGTTATGGTACAAAGCTTTCTACAGGAATTCATAGAATCTCTGATATGGGTAAACGAGTTACTTTGAACGCTGTGATTAAAGCGATCTATACAAATCCAATGTATTTGATTCAGCAAATTACGAATCAGAGTAACCTGGTAAACTATCAGGATATGGTTAATGATGATGATGCGACCACGGCTCTGAAGTTCACCTATAAAGGTATTCAGGGACTCGGAGAAGATGGAAAAGCAATTCAGCCAATCTATCGTTACATTGATCCATCACATATTGGAATCTTAGATTTGGATTCATCTCCAACTTCTGATCCCGGTATGTCTGGAATGATTTGCCCAATGACAGAGTTATATGATGGGAAGTATTTCTCCGATTATCAAGAACCAAATACATGGTATCAAACTTGGGAGCCAGATCAGCTTAAATATGCTTTCCCTGAAGGAGTGAAAAACCCATTGGTTTTTAAAGAGAAACCGGAGTTTGATAGCATGGATCGGAGAGAACAAGTAGTAGAAACATCCCTGGAGTTAACTAGATTACGGTGCCCGTTAATCAATATTAAAAATCCATCTATTAAATATACGGATATTGAGGAGCAGGCTCAGAAAGAACTGGAAACTCCACCAACAATTGATCTATTTACTGTAATTGACGAGGAGAAGTAATGGTTGAGAAGAACACAAACTACAGATACTTCTTATACTCCCAGACTCATGTAAACGAGCAGAATGAAATTCTTGGACGAGTAGGAAAAGAATTCGTTTGTGGTACCGTGATTTTGGGAAATAAGAAGCAGGACTACTCATTCATGAGTACAAAACCGAACTTGGGATCAAGATATCCGGATTGCAAGATTGTTGCAGAAGGACTTATCAATAGTATCCACTACAGTGCACCAACAAACAAACCAAAAGGAAGTAATTAAAGTTTAGGGTAGGAGCCGTTAAGCTCCTACCTACTTTTTCACTTTTATATAGGAGGGATAAATAATGTCATTTTTTGAAAACAGTATTTTCGCACAGAAAATGTATGCGACATGCAATGTCTTAACAGATGCATATGATTACATTTATGATTTGAATAGGATCAAGCGTAGGAAGAAACCAATACCATCTATGTATCAGAGTTTTATTAGTCAAGCTATGGGTACTTTCAATACTCGATATCATAAAAATACAAAAGAACTTAGAATGGAGATGAAAGATGACCTTGTCATTACAGATAAGCAGTTCTTTACATCAACAGCTTCAAATGGAGAATTTAGCTTCATTGCTAATTTGATATTAATTGAAACTGAACAGACTGAATATTTTTACGGATATACGACATCTGAGAAATTCATTGAGCCTCCAACACCTTTTGTTAGAGATGCTTCGGAATTCACCCAATCCCCAAATCAGCAGATGGTAATCATTGTTTGTACAAGAGATCTACTGAAAGCTATTTTAACATACTATGGCTTTTATTATAACTGCTGGAAGGAATTCTTCCCAAGATCAAATACCAAAGAATATATCAATCACATATTTGAGTCTTTAATAAAGCTCTCTATGAGTGCTTTCCGATATAATTATTACCGCTGCTTAGATGCGGAACTAGAAGGTATGGAAGTGTTATTTGAATGCGATGGATATCTCTCAAACATAATGAGAAATATCATTAATATTTTTGAGGATGATTACAAATACTTCAATGACTTTTTTGAAAGCTTTCCAGGCTTTGCATCTCAAGATGCTAAATATATCAAGGAGAATTTATTAAATCATGCAAACACCACTCAAGTTCAAGAGTAGAACTTGTCCGGTCTGTGGGGTAGATAATTCTATCTGCCCCATAGATAAGCTCGGACGTTTAACGCGTAACCTAGACATTTTCCCACTTTCTAAGCTCAAATGTAGTAATTGCAGAACTGAGTTTTTTATTGAGTGGGATCTATCTGATAAAGATAAACCATATCCTATTGCAGTATCGAAAGAAATGCATATAAAGCAATTTGTGAATTATGTTTCTAAATATACAAAAAATAATTTTAGACCCGCTTTATCGTACGATAAGTACGATTTTACTGGTACCTGAACTTTATAGTATAGAGGAGGGAAGGATGTATGCGTTTCATCTATGTTAGATTAAAGAATTACATTGGATTATATAATGGATCTGGACTAAATGAGTTGGTCTTAGATATGTCAACCTGTAAAAATAAGATTGTGCTAATATCTGGTATGAATGGATCTGGTAAAAGCACATTACAGTCCGCATTAGATATATTACCCGATCCTGGATCTAGCTTTATCCCAGGTAAGCCAGCAGAGAAAGAATTACATATTCTGGATTCTTCTGGTGCTTCTCCAACGATCTATCGTATCTTAATCACTTCACCAGTATCAAAAGCTGGCAGAGGTGCTTCTAAAGCATCTATTCAAAAGAACGGAATTGAGTTGAACCCTAATGGGAACATCTCTTCTTACAAAGATATTATTTTTTCTGAATTTGAGCTGGATGGGAATTATATTACCTTAGGACAGTTGAGTTCTACAGATCGAGGATTAGCTGGAAAGCTTCCTACAGAACGAAAGAAGTTTATGAGTCATATTGTGGATAATCTGGAAGTCTATAATAATATCTATAAGACTTTGAATAAGAAATCTCTTATCTTCAAAAGCTCTATGAATAATCTTCATACCAAGATTCAGAATATTGGAGATGAATCAAAGCTGAGGTCTACATTGAGCGTATTCAAGCATCAGCTTGATGCTATCGGCATTGATATGGATGCGGTGAAAGCAAAGCTTGCCATCTTAGATGATTGGATTAATCAGCATCTATATTACAATGGACAATTCTCAGAGGAAGATCTTAAGAGAATTGAAACTGATTATACTCAGCAATCTAGAGCTATGAAGCTTGCGTTGGATAACTTTAACTCTAAAGCTTCTAAGTTGAATTGTGAAGCATCTATCGAGAAGATCGAGGATCTCAAAGAAACATCCAAAGCAATATTGGATAAAGCAACTCAGGAGATTGAAATCTTAAAGATCAAAAAAGCTGGACTTTTAAGTTCTCTTGGCTCTATAGAGTCTGACAAAGATTTAAAGATGTCAAAGATCGATTCTCTGATGCAAGGTATTAATCCTGAAATCATGGATCAATATAAACAAGCTAATGATACTATTGATGCAGCAACTAAGTATCTAAAAGAGATTGGTATCGATTATCAGAAGTCTTCTGTTAGTGATATTGAAACTCTCCAGGATATTGTTTCAGAAATCATCATGTCAATCGATCTCTTTTATACTGATACCACAGAAGAGATTATCAATATGGCTTTGGATGAGAATCTTGATACCGAATATAGAAATCTTAATACAGAGATTTCAAGACTGACTCAGCATGTATCAAATATTAAAGATCACATCGAGGAGATGAGAAAAGATTATGAAATTATCAAATCGGTTAATGATCACAGGCCATCCAATTGTAGCATTCCATACTGTTGGTATATTGCTTCTGCTATCGATCTGGTCAATAAGTATGATGCTGAAGGAATTGATCTTGCAAAGAAGATTCAGAAGTATGAAGAAAATTTGGCATTTAGAGAGAATGAGTTATCTGATTTGAATTTTTCAAAATTACCATTGTTTACGATTGCTAAAGAAAAACGAGATATCTATCTTAAGATACTCGATATCATCCGGATTAATAAAAATATTCTTCATAAGTATTCTAAGTTTTATCCGAAGTTGAATAACTTGGAAGCATTCTTGAGATCTCATTATGCTTTCTCTGAATACCGAGAGACTGATCTTTTTGCGTCAGCAGCATCTGCTTTATTGAGTTATCAGAGAAATACAGAATTATGTAATTCGTTAAAAGCAGATATTAAGATTCTGGAGAATAATACGGCTACAGCAAACTCTTTACAGGAAGAGATTGCAGAATTGGACAAGAAAGCTAAAGAATGTAGATCTCAGATTGGATCTATTGATTCTGGCATTAGTGTTGATACTGGTATCATTCAAACGAGCAATGAAACTTTAGCCAAAATTGAATCAGCTATCTCTTCATATCATAACTACGAAGAGCTTTCTAACAAATTTATGGAAGTTTCATCTATGTATGAATCCATAAAAAATACAAATATGGAAGCTATGAGTAAAATTCAAGAGAGAAATGGGCATCAGGCTAGATTGGAAAAGTTAATCCAACAGAAAGAAACTCTTGATCCTCAGATCTTTCGAATCAATGGTATGCTAACGATGCTCGGAGAGTATCAAACTGAATATAACCAGATAAAAGAGAAGTATCGGACAATCGAATTAGTGAAGAAGTACACTTCTCCTGCAAGCGGCATTCAGACTTTGTTTATTGAAGTCTATATGAATAAGGCTTTAGATCTTGCAAATCAGATTCTTGGTATGATCTTTAGTGGAGAATACCAGTTAATGAACTTTGTAATCAATCAAAATGAATTCAGAATTCCATTCATTGGATCTGGATTACCTGTTGATGATATATCTTCTGGCTCTACCTCTCAGATTTGTATTATCGGTATGATTATTAATCTGGTATTGCTTCATCAAGCATCAGTCAAATTCAATATCCCAAGATTGGATGAAATTGATGGTGGACTAGATTCTAGAAACAAACTAGATTTTATCAATATTCTGTATAAGACAAGCGATCTATTAGGAATTGAGCAGATGTTTATGATTTCTCATTCGGCCGAATTGGAATTACAGAACGTTGATATCATTCGATTGAGATCTTATGAAGACCATGAAATTAATCCTAACTTCAATGGGACTATTATCTATGACTTCAATCAGTCGATTTCTACCACTGGAACATCCCTTTAAATAATTATAATGGAGGTGTTTCTAATGGCTTCAATAGTGAATTATTCTGTAGAAGGAATGTCAGATGAGCAGATTAAGCAGAGAATTGCAAAGCTAATGAGAGAGTACAACCGATGCGTCGATGGACATACCAGAGAATTAATGTTCAGCGAAGCAGACTATTTACGGGCTGTTTTAAAAGATAGATCTTTTAAGACTCCAAAGAAAGTAGTTCGAATCAAAAACGTTCCTACAAGAGCACAGAAGAACGAATGTGCTCGTATGGATCATGGATGGTTTCTGTAAAAATGACCTCTAGGGCCCAAGGTCCTAGAGGAAATTTAAAGTTTAGTATTCTTTCACAGTATCAGCATTAATCTCAACGATCGGATACGTTGCATTCAGATTTACGTTTTTAGCAATATGGTTCTGCAAATCCAGAACTGTATCTTCCATGAACATCTGAGATTTCACAGGTACGTTTGGTACAACCTGCATAGTGCTCATATCCATCACCTGGAAGAATTTATTGCCAGTTGCATGGTCATATACTACAACCTCTTTGATGTTTGGATTGGATTCCAGCATCATCATGTTTTGCTCTGGCGTAATATTAGACAGGTAATTCAGATATCCAAGATCCGGTAACTGTCCTTCCGGTGTAGGCGTAGCATCGGCTCTGATAATGCCACTTGTACCAATCATAGAAGTATCCATAATTCCAGGTCCTAAGATATTATTTGGTGTACCATTCGGATTCTGTACAAATGCAGAATACATATCCATGATATGCTTCTCATCATTCTGTGCACCATTGATAGTTTGTAAATCTTTTTGTCGTTTGTAATCCAGATCATTTGCTTTGGAGATAGAAGAGTTCAACTCTTTGATAGCCTGAATTTTACTTGAGATCAAAGAAGTAAGATTCTCCGTAAGATCTGTCATAGCACCATATTTATTGCGCATGGTGCGACTTGCTCGCACGTTATCCAGCTCCTGACGAATACTATAAGATAATTCATCGATCTGAGCAATTGTTCCATGAAGCATATTCGTGGTTTCCTGATAGGTATAGGAAGCCGGCTGATCTACTACCTCTGCTGGTTCAGGGTCAGCTTTAACGATATCTTTAGTATTTACAGATCCCTTCGGACGACCTCTTTTCTTTTTTGTCGATGACATTTCTTCTACACCGTTAGGCACTGGTAATGCGAGATCATCTTTCTCATTATCATTTAATACTTTAAAAGAAAAGCCTCCGGTTTCAACTTTAGGTTCATCAATAATCTGTGGTTGAACTGTTATAGGAACAGTAAATTGTCGCTGTCCATTATTTTCATACATATGGAATAAACCTCCTTTATAAATTATTGGGATGTAATTCCTATATAAATATAATCGTTCAAAAACTTCATATTAATTAAGAAAAGAAAGGAATGGTGATAAGTATGGGTTTAATAGAGATACCTGGATATCCTGATGGATCCGATATTACGTTATTAGACTGCTATTATATTAGGCCTGTAAAAATGCCAGATGGAAAGTATACTGATGATATGATGGTATTGCTTTTCATTGATAATACAGATCGAAGTAAGCATCATGTCGTAATCCCTAAGCCAAAATATCAGTTCTATGAGATAAAAGGAAAGTTCGTTGAAGAATATTCGCAGCTATATATAGAGAAAGAACATGTAATTCCCCATATAGTTCCATACTCAAAAATTGATTATGAAGTGGCAAAGGTTATAGATCAAGTTGAGAAATATAAACAGAATAAAGCGGAAGGTGATTACAAGAGTATTCGACAGCTTCATAAAGATCCGAAATTAATGAATTCTGATATGGATATCGAAAATCATTATCGATTCCATTTTGGAAAGCAATTTAAGAATGACGTGGGAGCTATCCGAAAAGGATTCTACGATATTGAGGTCGATACTAAGTATATGGCCGGAAACTTTGTAGAACTAGGGGAGTGCCCTGTTAATGCAATTACCTTCCATGATGAGTTTAGCAATAATACTCATACTCTTTTATTGAGAGATAAAAGAAATCCATTGATTGAACCTTTCGAAAAGAAAGTGATATCGGGAGAATTCTCCATGGATTATGTCCGACAGTTTGTCATTGATAATGTCGGAGGAAGAAAGAGGGCAATCATCAATAAACTAATCGATACGGAATATCATATCCATTTCTTCGATAGTGAAATTGATTTAATTCGTACATTCTTCTTATTAGTCCATAAGTATTCGCCAGATTTCTGTATGGGTTGGAACTCTTCAGCATTCGACTTGGCTTATCTAATTGAGCGATGTTATGCTTTAGGATATGAGCCTGCGGATATTCTGACAGATCCAAGATGGGAGATCTCTTTTGTAAGAAACTATGTTGATACTCGAAACTTAAACGATCTTGCAGAACGTGGAGACTTCTCTATTATTACTGGTAATACAGTTTGGGTGGATCAGATGATTCAATTTGCTTCTAGACGTAAAGCAAAAATGGGATCATTTACTTCGTTTAAATTGGATGATATCGGATTTCAATTTGGTAAGGTACGTAAGCTTTCGTATGCTCATATTACGAATAATATTGCCTTATTACCTTACTTAGATTATACAACTTTTGTTTTATATAATATTATGGACGTCGCGGTACAGAAATGTATTGAGATGAAGAACAAAGATATTGAATATATCTTCTCAAAAGCAATCATTAATAATACGTCGTATAAGAAGGTGCATAGACAAACAGTATACCTTATCAATCGAATGTGTAAATCATTTGATAATAAGGGATTTGTAATTGGAAATAACGTCAATAGATGGAACGATCAGCCTGATAAGTTTGCTGGTGCTTTGGTTGGAGATCCAATGAGAACGGATAACTATTCTAAGATCAAAGCCGGTGATCGATTTATTATGGTCTGCGATAATTTACAGGATTTCGATTAACTTTAAGTCGCATTATACAGGAATGTATAGTGAAAAACTCTTTTGGAAAGCTGGGAAGGGCTAAGGCTCTCTTGCCTGAAATATGGAGACGAAAGTCGGAAATAAGTAGAGAGATGGGCTATGCTGAGATAAAAGCCATTGGAGTAACGCCCGATGGTGCTAAGGTCTGTTAACAATGTTCAATCAGCACTTGATTTTATATATTACAAGAAATACATAACTGATTCCGAAATGAGGTGATTCGTTATGTATAAAAAGAAATGTATAGATCCTTTAAAATTCATTGAAAAATTGAAAGCAAAATTTAAGACAAATATAGTAAAGCATTACATATGTATTTCTTGTAATTATAACTTTTAGTTCAACGACTAACCCCATTGGAGGCGAAATTCCTCAACAGGGTGTAGGGCCAAGCGGTAGGTGAAAATCCTTTAAATCGAAGTACTAGGGCACCCCAATGCCTTATTGGTAATGGGTGGTGAGATAGTCTCGACTTCTAGGTAACTCCTAGAGAAGTTCATAAGAGAACTGCATGAGAGTAGCGACCTCGTGTGAAGATAACGTTTAAATCACTTTATCCCTCTATTGATATAGAAAATAATATTGCTCCTAATACTCAGATTGGTAGAATCGAAATTGCTAATCAAGTATATGATCATGAGAATGTATACTGTAAAGAGAACTACAGTAGAGGTGGAGAATATATTGAAAATCTTAGAACCGATAATCATATCGAATTCTGTCATAGATGGCTTCATCTTGCAAACTTTACAGAGATGCTGGAAGATATTAAGGAATATAATACAGGTATTCCGTTTGGTGGTGGAAGAGAGCATGTCTATGATCATGTATCTGATATGGGAGTCATCGAACCGTTATACTATGAATCAAGGCAAGTGGTTGAGCCTCTGAATTTCAATGATAACTGGGAAGGACATGGTATATGGTTCTTCAGTACTCTGGAGCAAAATCAGATGTCTTCGGACTATAAATCTTATATAAAGGAAGCTGTATAAAAATGGATAATTCATTGACAGTGCAAATATCTAATATTATAACCTCCGTCTGCAAAAACTCTGCGGACGTAGAGGTTATGGTAAATGGATCTCTATTAGTCTTTGTGGTAAAGAAGACTTATATGTATATCACTTCTATTGAAGGCAATGATCTTCGATTTGGATTCTCTTATTCAAAATTAGTATCAGAGAAGATAGAATATGCAGAATTGCTTGCTGACGACTTTATTTTTGATAAAGTCCAACAAGTATATTTAAGGTATCAAAATATCTTAAATTCGCGAAATCCAAGTGTTCAGATACCCGATTTAAGGGCATTTGACGAGTACATAAATAAAACCGAAGGCCTGAAATCTACGGACGGAGCTAAGTTTATATTCATTACTTCAGATGATATGAAGAAAAGATATATATATCCCGTCTATACAGGATATCCGGTAACAGCTAAATCGGATGGGCTTGGACTATCTATTTATGATTTGGATTATACCAGATATCTTGGTGTCACTAGTATTTATAAAAAGAAACTTAAGAAGAGAATTGATCTCTTCGTAAGATATGTAAATTTAGATAGACCATTAAGATCTATATAAAGGAGGAAACAATATGGATTATCAAAAGATGCTGTTGATTAAATTCAATAATGTCTGGGACAATTGAGTTCCGGAAAAAGACAGATATGTAATTGCTGATTTTCCTGGATACCGACTACAAGTTGTTGGAGATGGAGAAACTCCTATAAAAGATCTCGAAATGGAAACTATTAAATTTGAAGATAAAAAAGATAAAGTGAGGACACCAAAAATATGAGCGATAAACGAGTATTAGAAGTAATTGAAGAATTTCATTATGACCCGAATTGGATACCAGACAATGGGCAATGTGTGTTTGCTTGGGGGTTGAACATTGTCGCTGGTGACGGAAAGACTCCATTAAAAGACCTGGAACCAATTAATGTTGGAAACGATACCGATTTTGTCGAGACGTATAAATTCGTCGAAGACAATAAAGAAGAGATCATCAAAAGAGTAAAGGAGAATTTGTCGTGTCAGTAAAAGATAGTAGTACTTTAAAAGTGGGGGATATTATCACAGAGAAAAAGCTTCAGGAAGTATTTCATATGCTTCCTGATCAGGTGATTCCTTTTGGGGAATATGTAGGAATCGGTTTATTAGCTCTTGCTAAAGGAAATGGTCAAGAACAATTGATGAATTTACATATTATTCCAATTTTCTACAATCCTTCTGACGAGGTTAAAATCGATAAATTGATAAAAGAGGAAGCAGAAAATAATAAAGAATTAAAGTCAAAACTGGCTATAAGTACCGACGAATTGAAATTTCTGGAGAAGTATCCAGATTATATTCCGGCTCTCGGAGAATACTTCTATTTCAGAAATGCCAAAAATTTATTTATTGGCAATGGTGTTACTCCATTAAAAGACATCATTCCAATTATAAGATTATATTAATGAGGAGGAAAAGAAATGAAAACCGAAAAGCCAAAATTCGAACCAAATACTATACTAGCAGAAGGAGATCTCTTTAAAAAGCTGAAAATTGAAAAGCTGCCAAAATTCGGACCGAATACTATATTAGCAGAAGGAGAACTCCTTAAGGAGCTTGAATCTGGAAGATTCTATGTTGGAGACGGTAAAACACCAATATCTGAATTGAAAAATAAAACGGATTCCAAAATTGTACGAGAGTTTTGCAGATGCCATAAAATGGCAAGAGTTATCTGTGGATATCCTGGTATTGGTAAGTCTTGGTTGACTACTAATCATTCTGATTTAAAAGTTTTAGATTCTGATTCTTCCAAATTCAGTTGGATCTATGATGGATTTGGAAATAAAACTGGACAGAGAAATCCAAATTTTGTGGAGGACTACATAGCTCATATTAAAGAGAATCTCTTCTTTGCTGATATTATCTGTGTCTCTACACATTTGAATATCAGAGAAGCATTAGAGAGAGAGCACATTGATTTCGTCACAGTTTATCCGGATATCAAAGAGAAGGAAGCATTTCTTCGTAGATATAAAGAAAGAGGATCTTCCGAATTATTCATTGCAGATCAAGCAGCAAACTGGGAAGCGAGAATTGGAAACATTGAGAACGAACCTCATGGATCTAAACTTGTTTTCTTAAAAGCAAATCAGAATCTTGCAGATATATTATCAGAAATTATGTAAAAGAAAATCGAGTAGGGGAATTCCCCTACTCGAATGTTTCCGTTGGAATATCGGATCCCATAGTAATCCGTGTCATATGAGTTGTATCATCTGTTTTGTAAGATCTTACTTCAATATAAACGGATTCGAGCAGTACTTTGTTCGCTAAGACTCTAGAGATCAAATCAAAATCATCTTGATCGATCAATCTAGTACTGAACGAATCCATTTGAATGACTCTGGTTAATCGATTCGTATTTACTTCTTTGACATATAGCAGGTACTGCTTCAAACCAACAATACCGGTTGTGGTAACATCGATTCTCAAATCATCCAGCAGTAACAACTGATGCTTATCTACATCATTAGAAGGTTTAATCCAAACGTAAACATCAATAGCTTTATCAGTACGAACAATGATTGTCCGATTATTCTTTCCGCGGAACTCATTACTCTGAGCCTGATCTTCTTTTGGCTTGAAGATGACTTTTGAATATTTACCATACCAAACGGAATAGATATATCCTCTTATAAGTTTCGGTAAATTACCGATACAGTTTTTGTCAATCGGAATATAACGAATGATGGGATCATCTTTATCTCCGGTATTTCCTGCCAACTTCTTAAACTTCTTATCGATATAATCTTCATTATCCGTATATATTCCATGAACACGAACCGGAGGAGTAAACTCATCTTCCAGTTTATCAAAGAAGATTGCATCATCAGTCTCATCCAAATTGATTACAATATCACAATTGGATAGTTTCTCTAATCCATCAATTACTTTGCGAATAGCTGTAGTAATTCTCTCATCATATCCATGACAAAGATCTCCATCTTCAATCAAGAACAACTTCATGACGCTAGACATACCAATTACCAGACCCATATTTGTCATTGCTGGCAGAATATCGATCTGATCCGGCATATGAATAAGATGTACCAGAATAACATCATGAGATGCAATTACATCACAGTTAACGTTATCAAAGGTCATAAAATCGCATATTCCGAAGCACGCTTCCTCGATCTGCTTTCCATATCTTTCCTTTGTTACTTCCGGATAAGGAGTCAAAACAAGGAGAGTCTTATATTTCTTTTTCGGTTTTTCTTCAAAACATCCCATTTAATATTCCTCTTTCTTTGGAAATTTCACTTTTGATTTATCAGGTATCACTTTTACCTTACAAATATTTCCTTTATATTCCTTCATAGATAAAAAATAATACTTCATTGGATTCAGCATGGATTGCCCGGGAGTAATGAAACGTTTAAACTTCTGAAATAGGATCGGATCTTTCTCTTCAATCTTATTGACAAAGAACCAATATTCTATCTCGGCTCCAGTATAGCTCTCATTTGAATTGATGATCTCTTCACATCGAATACGTTCATTATCTAACTCAATTCGAAAGTCTTCCGTAGTAAGATCTGAAGTAATATACCCCATACCACAATCAGACCATTGTACTGTAGCACCAATAAACTTTGGTGGATCAAATGAGAAATCATACTCCGCTTCAATTACTTTGAACCATTTTGACCAGTAGGTAGACCAATAATAGCAATTATTTCGATATCTAGAATTTACATGTAAGCGATAAGGGATAGAATAACTATCCCTACAATACCGATCAAGATCACAATTATATCTCATACTACTATCTCCTGTCTTGTAATTTCATTCTCAAAAGACTCTATAAAGAGATCTTTCATCGAAATCCCTTTTAATTCACAAAAGATTACAAATTCATACATATGCTCTAAGACAAATCTTTTCGCATCAGATACAGTTTGAAATTCTTTTGCATAACGAATTGTCTGGAATTTTACAGGATCTATGGTAGATAGATATTTTGCTTCCTGATTAGGCAAGATCATAACAAGTCTTGTAGACATATAATATCCCTCCTATAATAAGCATTATATCAATGTGACTTATAAGAGGGATACTGGAATTTAAGAAACTACAGCAATCTGCCCTACCTTCAGCTTCATATCATTACAGATTGCAATCGGAATAGACTTATAGAAGACAGCATTTGGTTCTGAAAAATATTCCAGAAGATTCTCCAAATTATACAGTTCTTTTGTCTGATCTGTCATTATAAGATAAGATTCAGGCTTGCAGGAATTGATTACTAAATCGAGTTCAGAGGTATCGATTTTGTAATCCGGTAAAATAAATTTAACTGTATGATCAAAATTAGTATACTGATCGGAACCAGAATAAGTTACTCGTATACTGTCTGGCTCTACTGTCGAATTTAAAGAAATCAAAAAGTAACCTAATTCATCTTTAAAAACTTCTTTAATCTTAGGTATATATGGTATCAACGTCTCTGACACCAAAGCCTCTAATCTTCCTCCTCTTTCATATGCCCTTTGGTTTGTGATAACATTCGAAATCATAGATTTAATCCCCTTAATCCCTTTCTCATTCAGTGTGGTTCCTTCATTGGTAATAGTGTCAATAATTGGCATAATATCATTCCTCCGTTTGTTCTTGATTTAATTTAAGGTTATTAAAGCTTCATAGCTACCATGAATTAATCATTTCTATAATGAATAAATTTTACCCAACTTTATATATCCATCACTTATAGATTTAAATATATAAATTGGATAAAATTTCTTATCTTTAGAAACATAATTGGGTGTAACGTAATCCCCTTCATCTGGAAAATTTGGGTTAAAATCACCATCTACTAAGTCAAAATCTCTAAACGAACGATATGTGCTGGAATTCATGATGATAGCGATATTATCAATCCCTTGTGAATTTAATTCTTTAATCTTGTCATCGATCAATTCCGTTTTCACATCTTTACATTTCTTAAAGAATTGAAATCTGTCTGAAAATAGTCCAAAAAGAAGTTTTTTATGCATCATATATATCAGCATAAAAATTTTCACTTTCTTCTACAGAATCAGTCGAAAAAATAGCTAACTTATTTTCAAGATTCTGTTTTATTTCATTCTTAAAAATATCTTTTAATATATTTTCAAGATATTTATGTTCTAATATAAATTCTATTTTTCGGCCATTATCTTTACAGTATGACACAAATTTTTTATATGTCCCTTTCACCTTTATTATCTTCTCTTCACCATATACATAAAACTCATCTGACATTATTTTCCTCCAAGAAATCTTTTTGTAATTAGATTCTTTTCTTCATTATTATAAACCACTTCAACATCTCCAAAATTAAGACATATATTCTCTGTAACAATAACTGGAATTTTAAATTTTTTATACATATAAAAGTCACATGTTCCATACTCTTTATTTCTTTCAATAAGTTCTTTATCCACCAGCATATTGTGAGTATAAATGTTCATCAATAGATAGTAGCAGCGAATATATGTTTGACTCAAGAGTTCCCAAATCCGATTATCAAGGGATTCTTTATCTATTTCAATCTTCTGCTCAAAGAGTTGAAATTTCAACTCTTTATATCTGTAATCAGGTTTACTATAACCCGTAAGTACAACCGTTGAAGGGAAATGATCCGGATTATCTGTGACATAAATCTTATCTAGATAATCCCTATTAGTCTCCGACACAATGCGCTTCATTTCATATTCCAGTTCACGACGTACCAAAATACTTTTAATTCCAAAATCAGAAAGACATAATATTTCTCGTCTGAATTCTTGAATTCCGTTCTTATCCTTTACAAATTCTCTTTTCTTAACTACATTAAATCTATCCATATTTATCCCTTCTATTATGTCATATCATACATTACTTCAACATGTCCAAATTTATCAAAGTCTTCAAAAACAGCTATTGGAATTCTATATGATGAAATTTCATAATACTTTCCAAAATTTATAGTATGAATTAAGCCTTCATTTTCCAATGTTTTTAATGTATCGATAGTTGTAACCAGGAAGACTCTCGTACTTGCTTCTCTGTTTTTATAGATCATTATACATCTATCCATATCAATTAAATTCAATATGGGCTTCATAGATAAAATCTCAAATTGTGTTAAACAAATTGGATCTCCTTCTATATATCCAAAACACTTGACTGTTTCTCTAGATCCATATTGACTCTGATCGATCACAATACATTTCACTGCTTCTTCTGAAATCGATTTGATAATATCAACACAGATATTTTTAACTTCTTCATGCACTATGATATACATCAAATGATATTCGGGTATCTTTAAAAACTCCCCAAGCTGTTTTAATCCAAGCGTATTAGGAGCATAATCGATATGATCAATTATATTAACACTAGCCATAATTTCCTCCATTAACTCATATATAAAGGTTTTTGTAGTTGCTGCTGGAACTTCTATAAGAACTTTCATTTCAGGGTAGGAGCTTGCCTCCTACCCTCCTCTCCGTCTTACAGATAAAGCATCTTATTCCAATCCAAGAAATGTGTTCTCTTGGATATTTCGAATGGAATTCTTAACACATTGCAATGATCGTCATATTCATCCACCACGATATAGATATTATTATCCACTCCAGCAGATCCACTAATAATCGATACTGGATTTACGGAAGAAACTTCACAATTATGCATAATAAATTCCTTTGTAGAAGATGAAAGCTTCCGGAAGATTCTCTTTTCGGCAATTCCTGTATATAAACAGAATCTCTTTGTTGGAAAAATTACTGATCTACAGTATGCTGTAAAAGAACTCATTGTCCTCGATTCGGAATCAATAATCGTTGTCTCATCCAAAACGACCGAGGTTACTTCAATCAAACATACCCTTTTAAACATCGGGATATTGAAGTATAAAGGTACCATCCAGTTGCCCATTTTAACCTGGAATATGTATCCGTTTAGCTGTAGATACTGTCCCATGGTAAATCGAACAGGAACTTCCTTTACATTCTTATCTTCAGAATTATCTTCCGGTAAGATAATAACCGACATCTCAAACGGACGTTTAGGATCATCTGTTTTTCTGAATTCTAAGGTACTGAATCCAGGTTGAAATCCCTGTTTTGAAACCTCTTCAATCACACCATTAAAGAATTCAAGAGTCTTATCATCATATGTGGCAATATTTACAGGACTCATAACGAATGCTTTTTCTTCATCCATAGAATCAAAAGCAAAGATTGCATGAAATACCAGACCTTTATCCCCGTTCTCGATTACAAATGTAATTCTTACAAATGAGGATTTATTACC
>ERZ1035027.580-NODE-580-length-20409-cov-44.842586_pt1 | contig 20409 bp, 28 predicted proteins | sample MGYA00520604_ERZ1035027 | MGnify/ENA primary metagenome ERZ1035027 (study PRJEB33766, sample SAMN09781743) | gut metagenome | biome: gut microbiome | host: Homo sapiens | place: Madagascar | study: EMG produced TPA metagenomics assembly of the PRJNA485056 data...
CTTCATTTTCTTCTTTATTTAAAAAATTATACTCTTTATACCATTCTACACCATAACCATAGTGACCTTTGAGAATATCATTTATCTGATGCCATAGGCCAGAAGGCATTTTGGTGTGTGTTCTTGCATACCACGAAGGGTGCTTTATCTTGATAATATGGTTATACTTTGAATTGATGTAAGATTCAAAGCTCTGAGCTTCAGAATCCATCAGTATATAGACAATACCACTGTCATAGTTAGAGAGATTAGTGAGAAAGGATTTAATGAAAGGTCTCCACATAAGAGCATGAGAACCTATTTTACCTGCCTGACAGGAGAGTGCTGAATTTAACAACAGCACTCCCTGAGCTTCCCACTTCTCCAAACTGGGGTCAAAGATAATATTTCCATGTGGGCGAGTGAAGTCAATAACTGACTCCATAAGAACATCTAAGGACTGTGAATAATTACATTCAAGAGTATCATTAGAGTTTCCAAAGGCTATTCCTGTGGCTGTAGGCTTACCATTCTTTATATCTGGGTAAGGGTCTTGACCTATGATGACAGTCTTCAAGTCATGCAATGAACAGAGTGTAAAGGCTTTGAATATATCTTTTATCTTAGGGCATATTACTTGTTTTGAATCTATTAATCTCTTGATTATTCTTTCAGCCTCTACTATGTCTACAACCTTACACCAATCTCCAAAGTATTCCTGTATAGTCATTCTATCACTTCATCTATATAGTTTAATACAGTTCCAACTAACTCTTCATTGGTAGTAGAGATAGATGGAACATCAGTTTCTTTTATAACAAAAGGACAGTCTTCTACTAATACCTTTGCCTTCAAATTACAATCACCATTATTAGTCTCATATATTTTACTTCTATAGATAGGAGAATAAATACGAGTTAATGACAAAGTTGTAGGAATAAGTTTATTAATAATAAATCGTTCTACAGTATTACTTTTGTTTATAAATACTTCTGGAGCTACCCTAAGTATAGGTTTGATAAACTTATATCTAAAAGGATCCTGTTCATCATCCCTATATATCTTCTTTAATTCCCATGAGAGCATAACTACAGGCTTGAAGTTTTCATCAAAGATTGCTCCATAAGTTCCATAATAGGTTTTTTCAGGGTTACTTACAGTAATGAGTTTTCTTAAACGAGCACTTTTATATGATGTTATACAAGTATCTCTAAAACAAGCCTCTACAGATTTATATGAAGTATAACTTCCTGTATTCTCCAAGTTTATTACTATTGCATCTATAGGTTTTTTATTTAGAATTTTTTCTGCTACTGTAGAAAGAGAATACATAGCCATTGTTGGAATTTCAATATTATCTCCTGTTACAGGGATTAGCATGTAAGAAGATTTGCTTGTAAAACTTATTCCTCGATTTTGACTATAACTAGGAGAATCGAAGGCTTCAAAACAATAAGAAATTGTTGCTTTTAAATCTCTCATTAGCTTTCAGTTTTAAATATCATATTCTGTGCATCATACTCTGTAAAGAAAGGCAAATCATAAGGAATGATTGGATTTAAAGTGTTAGCTATGAAGTTTGTAAAGAGATTAACCATTAGTGAACCAATCATGCATGCCAAATAAGTAGTCTGTTTCATAGAACATACTGTGGCATCAGCCATAGAATCAGAAAATAAAAATTCTTTCTTATACCTATCAATATTATAATGATCATCTCCTGTAATACAGAGTATTTGTAAGGTGTCAATACTTAATCTACCATCGAGATATAAGCATTTTTTTCTTTCCTCTTCTGTCTTATCTTTAAGATGTCCAATCCAAGAACTGAAGAATGTAGCTCTTGCTCTCATGTTATCAAAGCCACAAATCATGATGTCTCCTGCTTCTTTATCTGAGGTAAACTTATCTTTAATAGTAAATACTTGCCTCATAGAAGTATAGTTATAAATCATATTGGCTATAGCGTTTACTTTAGCTTCTCCTATATCCTTACTACTAAATAGCTGACCAGCCATATTTACCATCTCTACAGTATCATCATCATAGAGAGTAAGATTAGCAGGAATCATTCTTGCTAACTGGAAAGCTACATTACTACCAATACCTCCAATACCAGCAACAATGATTCTTGCTTTCTGGATTTCATTAAACCATTCTGCACCAGAGAATCTGGTAGTGGATTCATCAATGAGAAGAGTAGGGGAGTTTAGAGGAATCTTTGCATCATCAGGGATATTATTCTCTGTAATAGCTGTAGATTCTTCCTGAGGCTCTTCTTCTTGTATTGTTACTACAGTTTCAGCATTTCTTTCTTGGGCAATGTCTACAGCAATATTCTCTGCATCAATATCATTTCTTTCTCTTTGATTTTCATCATAGGGTTCTTCTTCTGATTCTTCAGAGAGACCATTATCTTCTATAATCTCATTAAGTTCTTCATCAGAAAGAGACATGTTTGTTTCTTCTGTTGGAGTAGAATCTTGAGAGCTATTAGAATCCTCTACTGGTATTTCTAAATTCTGAAGAATATCATCAATATCATCCATATTTATATTCATAATTATTCTATAATATTTAAAACAAGAGCTTCATTGTAAGCTTTAATAAACGGATTTACATCTATAAACTCCATAAGTTCATTACTCATAGCCTGTGCTACCCTACTTTGAATAATTTCATAGGTTTCAAATAGAGCATCAGGAACATCAGAAGTATCAAAATAATCTAATGTATATTGAATGATGAAGTCTCTCCACTCGCTGAAAGCCCCACAAGCATGCTCACATTCATAGATACTTGATTCTCCAAATATCTTTATATAAACATTCTTCATGTGCTTAGTAATCCATTGCTTGAGGTCAAACTTCTCAGGATTAATAATTAGGTTACATGTAATCATGTGGACTACAGCAGCATGAATCTTCTTAGGGTCTGGCTGCCAATCGTCAATATCAGTTGGATTGAACATATGGTCATCTTTATAAGTGTACTTCGGAGCTTCTTTGTAAGAAGTATCACCAAAGAGATTTTGTTCCTTAGGTACTGGCTTATAGTTCATCCAATCAAAGAAATGACCTGTAGGAGCTATATTAGATGAATCATAATTATCTTTTTTTTCAATTGCTTTCTTTTTGGTAATCTCATCAAATCTAGCATCAAGATACTCTAAAGTATTAGGTACTTCATGCCTTTCTACTTCAAGGTCAAAGTATTCAATGACTTCTTTTTCTACAACCTTAGTAGTTTCTGTACTATCATGCTCCAGTTCTTTAGAACCTTCACCAAAGAATTCATAAGATGTACCTAACTTTTTGATTGTTACTTCTGATTTAGTCTGCACCTTTCTTGTAATGGCTGCATAGTATTTTCCTGCATTATTTACAATAAGAGATACAAAACAGTTCCTTTCATTGCCTTCTTCTTTCAATGTGTTTAAATCTGTACCACTTGGCTGAGTTGACATCTGATGATGTGAATGAATTAACTGCAAATCACAGTCAAACAGCTCTATATTTTCAGACATATAAGCAGCTACATCTTCACTCATCTTAAACTCAGTAAAAGTAGCATTGCCTAAATCCATAGGATAAATATCCTTACAGGTAATCACCAAGTCATTGTTCTCAAAGGAACCTTCATGAGTTACAAACAATACTCCTGACCATTCTGTGCTAGGGAACTTTCTAAGTAGGTATCTTATCTTTTCTTCCACATTCTCTGGGACTATGAGCCTATAAGTAGATGACCCTTTCACAAGCTGGGGTACCTTCTTGGTTTCTTCCGTTTTTATTATTGTATTCATTTTTGTATCTGAAATTAATTGTTCTAAGAATTTTTTGCAGTATGTACATTGCTAAACTACTGCTAATAACTGTAGTTGGTGTTGATTCATTATCTTGTTTGTTATCAATAATGGTAGTACATATTTCCTTACCTTTGAATGTTAATACCCGTTTACCTTGGTAGCTATCAAGATTGCTAATATTGAAGTCACTATTTTCACCTTCATTATAAAATTTTCCGTTAGCAACCACAACTTGCTTTAATATACCATTTGTAAAGCAGTTATTCAATCTTTGAGCAGTAATGCTGAAGTATTTATTATAAAAGTCAATAAATGAGTTGCTGATATCAATAATATATTCATAATAAGGCATTCCCCAAGTGAATGTATTATTTATATATCTTAATGATAGATGCCCATGTTTCAAGTAGTACTGAATAAACTCTTTCAAATTATCATCTGTAAATAGAGAAAGAAAGTTATTCTTATTTGCAAGACCAAAGTCATAATCCCTATATGAAGAAATTTGAGATTTCTTTCCTATCGTTTCCATTCTGTGGTATGGACCACCTGAGATTGATTCTACAGTTACATACATGCTAAGTTCCTGGCAAAATAGCATCCAAGTAGCTTCATCATACTCATTATTCAATGTTCCAATAGTACTGCGTATAGGACCCCTACCTAAACATGGACTTTGAAATTTTGTGAAGTCATCCTTTGGAATTACATTAATGTGGCTATGCATGTAATTACTCATGAATTGTTCTCTTGTATAAGTAGCTCTATTAAGTCTAAAGCCATGGCACTCATAAGGAATTGTACCATCACTCTGAATTTCAATCTTAGCATAAAGGTCTTGGATATTTACTGATTTATCATATTCATTAGAAATAGTTACTTGTGGCCACCATACATAGATAATGAATCTTTCATCTTCAGCTATATTTTTCAGTCCTGTTAATTGCTCTGCTGAAACTTCAAAATGTAGATTAAAGTCTTCTTCTTTATTTCCATTTGTAATAGAGGCTTCATCACAAATCTTTGCAAATAAATATTCTTTGAATGATGATAATTCTCTTCCTTGTTGAGTCTGTATATCTACAAAACCTTCACCAAAGAATCCCTTGAATATATCATAGATATTTAAAGGTTTTTCAAAGAGATGCTGATATAATTGATTTACTGTGAATTTCATAACTTTACTTTAGTTAATTGAAAAAATAAAGGGAGCAGAGACTTATTCTCCACTCCCTAATACAATTAAATGGCAAACAGTTATGTGTTATACTCCAAGTTCGTCAAGCATATCGTCAATATCATTATCTGTGATACTACCATCAGAAGTACTTACTGAAGGCTTTGTTGCAGTTTTCACTTTAGATGTACCTTTCTCCTTCTTAGCAACCTTAGTGAGATAATCAATATCATCCTTCAAGTCTTCAAGGTCTTCTACAGAGAGTACATCATTATTTACCAACATGGCAATATGAGCATACAAGGAATCTTTTGGAGTATTTATATCTAGATCTGTAATGATGTCTTCAATATAGTCTGGAAGATTCTCATCATCTGTATCAGTAGTTTCTTTCTCTTCTTCAAACTCTGGATCCATAATGCCTTTATCCTCTGTATTTACAGGTTTATCATCAAGTGTCTCTGTTGCTTTAGCATTACCATCCTGGGCAAGAAACACTAGCAAATCACTAGTAGGTACCTGTGTGAAGTTTCTGCCGAACTTTTCTTTTACTGCATCTTGGAGGTTATTATCCTTGATAGCCTGATATGCTTCCTTTCTAGTCATAGTACCAGAAGAAATGTTTTTCTTGGTATTGGTAAGCAGAATAACCAAGTTATTAGTAGGCTGACCCTTATACATTACATTCTGTGGCAACTGTGTAGCATCATTAAGAAGCTGAGTTTTAGAAATACCTTCAGTAAAGGTCATATTACTATAGTCAATACCAGCAGCTTGCAAGTCTGCCTTCAATTCTCCAAGTGTTGTAGCACTGGTAGTTATCTTACTTCTCTTCTGAGTCTTTGTATTTGCAATTAAAATTTCTCTTTCCATAATCTTTGTTTTGTTAATTGAATAATTGTTGTAATTGTTTGAATTGTGTTTTGTCTTTCAAAGCTTTGTAGTGGTCACTAAAGTCTTTCTGACTACCTAGATTTGGAACTATATTAGTAAAGCCAGTATGCTTAGCTAATTTTTCCCCATCTATTCTACCTGCTTCATCAGTATCAAAACTGATAAATATTTTCTTGTATCTCCTTTTTAGTTCATTAATGGCAGTATCAGACATAGAATATCCTTCACCCTGTAGACAAATGGTAGGTATATGTAACTGACAAGAGATAACCAATGCATCTTTTAATGATGAACAAATTACAACTCTATCACCATATTCAGGAATCTTTGTCCATAATCCTATAACAGATGCATCCATCTTGGAGCACCATTTATAGCCTTTGGTATTATAGGGCTGATATAACTTTAGTTGTAATTGTCCTTTCTTTCTTTCCACATAACAATAAGCATACTTATCTGTAGGGAAAATATACTGTTTACTCTTACCAGTTATAGAATCTTTTTTAGTAATAATCTTATAGGAGACAGGATATATCTCTGCATACTTAAGCCATTGCTTTGAGATGCCATAAGATGCCCAGTACTCATAATCATACTCTCTCCAAGGTCTGACCTTAACTTCTAACTTAGTGAGTTGATTAGCCTCCTTTCTTGTGAGAGTCTTTATCTGCTTGGGCTTAATTGTTACATTGTCATCTTTAATCATCAACTTGCAGATTTTATCTAAAGTCTGATTAAAAGTACAGTTCCAATACTCACATAGTAAATCAATCAATCCCCCTTGAACATTAGTATCTCCAAAGTCCTTATACATGATATGGTTAGTATTGCTCATATAGATGCTGAAGGATGGGTGATTGTCAGTTCTTAAAGGAGAGTTGATTACACAAGGGATTTCAGTAATCTCAGGAAACACAGTGCATAACACCTGTGTTTCACTGAATTTACTAAATATCTCTGTTTTTGATATACTGGAAGAAGTTTTACCTACTACCATAAGATTATTACTTTAAAAGGGTTAATTTTAGGATTTAATCCCAAGGCATGTCACCACTACCAGAAGCAGTACCTATCTCTACAGGAGCAGCATTGAGATTAGTTGCCTGTACATTATACTCTGTAAGTTCCTGTACTGCAAACTCTGTTGAAGCATAAGAACCATTATCCTTAGCATTAGCAAGGTCTTTCTCCAAGCGTGCAAGAGCCTTAGAGCCTGCATAGTTAGGAAGAATCATGCCATTACGTGTAGCAATAGCCTGATACTGCTTACCATCATCTGTAGTGCGTACACCATAGAGAAGCTTTACCTTATTGTTAGGCTGAAGAGCAATAGCCTCCTTAATTTCAGAGAAGTCTCCCTTGAAATAGTCCTTGATATGCTCAAGACCAAATACAAAGTCATCAGTATTCTCCTTCAATACCCAAGAACCATTAACATAGTTAAAGGCATCACCTACACAGAGATAAGGCTTCAAGAAGCCAATAAGGTCAGCTTCACCTACACAGGCAATACGATAGTCAGGAGCAATCTTTGCAGGATTTCCATTCTTTGTAAAGAGAGGTTTACCTGCCTTTGCGTCCTCAGCATTAGCCCAAGTAACATTGCCAAACTTATCAATAACCTGTGCTTTAGTCTGGTCTTGATTATATGCAGGAGCATTACGCAGGGTAAACATCATTCTGTTAATCATCTCCACACCATTGCATGTATCTGGATCTGTCTTTACAATAAATGTAATACGTGCTTCCTTACCATTATCTGTATCAACAACATACTCAGGATCATTAGCAATCTCATGTCCATAGATTTCTTCAAGTTCTTTCTTTGTTGGGTTGACTGCTACTACAAAGGAAGAACCTACACCTACATACTTCTTGAACTCCTGAGCTTCTTTTGACTCCTGTGTCTTGCCAATAGCAAGGAAACTGTAACTATTATTAATCATCATAACTGTTTGTATTTAAAAATATTGTTTATTATTATTGTTTACTATTTGTTTGTTTATATTATAATTACTCAAAGATTGGAGCATCAGTAGGAACATTTTCTGTTTCCATAGCCTGTGCATCTTCATTGTTTATTTCTGTGTCTGTATTAGAAATCTCTGTTGAGGTTTCCATATTATTCTCTTCACTTGTGGCTGTTGTTTCTTCACTTTCAGAAAAAGACTCTGATTCCCCTTCTGTGTTATCATCAGGAATGTGGATTACATATTGTTTATGCTGCTCATCATAGGTAACAATATCTGTAGGAAGATACTTTGTTGTCTTCTTAGGTTGACCATTGGCATCTACACCAGGCTCAATAACCTTCTTTACAAGTTCCTCTACACGGAAACCTACTACCTGCTTGATACCTGCTTCCAATGAAGCAATCTGAGTATCATAGTCTTTGTGTTCTTTAGCAAGAGCTTTAATCTTTGCTTTAATTTTTTCACGCTTTACCATAAGTGGATTACAAGCCTGTGCTACACGCTTAACTGACTGAAACTGATCAAATGAAATTCTTTTTTCCATTGTTTTTTGATTTTAAATTGTTATTTATGAATTGAATGTTTATTGTTTAATTTGCTGTATCAAGGAAAATTTGACTCATATCAACTTTGATATTACCTTTATCATCAGACTCTGCAACTTGAAAGACTTTTTCTCTAAGATGCAATGGTCGGGAACCACGAATGGCATCACCTCCTCCAACAAATGAGATAAGAGTTTTATTGTCTTGGCGAGAAATGTAACCTATAGCATCGGCCTCACCACATATAATATCACCAATCTTTCCAGCTAAGTCAACTGCCATCTCTGTAGTCTCTTTATCCTCTTTCTTTATCTGCTTGTCTTTCACATGACATACAAGAATGAGAGTGTCACAGAGAGGTCTAAACATATTGACCATTTCCTTAATAGCATTTCGCATATAAAGCCAACCTGCACCTTGTGGAAGCTGTCTTACATCTGCTTTCATGTCAAGGATTTTATTGCCATTAGCATCTTTCAAGAGATTGCCAATCTTATCTTTCTTGTAACCAAAGTTAGCACCCATCTGGGTACGGCGATATAGAACACCTGCATAGAAAACAGCCATTTCCTCTAATCGAGAAGCATTATCAATAGTGATAAAGCGATAGAAAGGCTTACCTCCATTCTCTTGATTCTTCTGAGAAATAAGATTCTTGATTTCAAAGATGTCATTAGCACTTCTTGCTTGTACTGTCATAACATCAAGGGCACGATAACCATCTTCCAAATCAATGATGAGATTGTTATCAAGACTGGACATAAGAGTGGACTTTCCACACTTGGGTTTCAATTTGTTATCCTGTAGGCTTTTTATCCTACAGTTCTTATGGTTTCCCATAAGTTCAGCATATATTTTCACCTTTACTTTAAAAGTATTAAGGTGTCGGGCACTCTTGGAAGAATTATATTCTGTTTTCAGTTTCATCTTCTATGCGTTACACTGTTTATACATATTATTGTATACCTTAGCACGGTATTTCCATGAATTTATCATATTTTCTTTTAAGGTAAGTTTCTGCATTTTCATATAGAAAATCTCTAAATTTTGATTTGTTTTCTCTGCCAGATATATACAAGGTATGTATAGGATTTACTTTATCTTTTGTTGAAGTAAAAATAGGTCTGGTTTGTATACCATAACTATTAAGTTTCTTCGCAAGAGATTCTATAAAAACCTTTGAATTACAGCATATAGATATTACAATATATCCAGTTGATTTGATTGTAATACACCCATCACCATCAAAGTAACCTCTAATAAAGTCTTTATCAAACTCTTTTGGTATATTTGGATAACTATAATCTATATGAGATTTGTTTTCAACAATTCCATACTGCATCAAATCATCATACATCTTTGGAGATACAACATGCCATTTATATGAATTTCTATATTTAACTACTAATTTTTCAGGTGATACATAGTTGTTAAGTTTATCTAAGATATATTTATCAGATGCTTTTAATGCAAGCCCAACTTCTTTATTATAAATTGTCTTGTTTATATAACCATCTGACATCAATAATCCAAGATAATAAGCTTTATCACTATTATCAATAGTTTCAAAGAAGTCATTTACTTTACACATATTTTGTACATTACTTTGTTTCCTAGTAGGAATATAATATCCAAAATATATAAGATAATGTAGGGCATCCCTATACTTAATATTAAAATGCTCTGCTACTTGTTTGACACTATGTCCTGCTTTATAATACTGTCCGAAGTTTTTAACTTCAGATTCAGTATATTTCAAATTAATTCTTTGCATCTTTTTTAATGCAAAGAAATCTGAAATTTCCCATAAATGCAAGACCCTAACTATTACCATAAAATTATCTAATCTAAATTTTTAGGATTCACCGTTTTTACCCGATGATAATCTTCATTATTTCTAATGGAGACGGCAAACCATTTTACCAAACAAGACCATCAACCTTGGGTTGTAGTCTGTAGCTTTCCTACGCTCTGTAGGTAAAACAATGTTACTCATTTTTAACTTCTACTTTTTTATTAAATTATTGGACTGCAAATATACCTATGCAAAAATGTATAGGCAATATGCTTTTAATTATACTATGAAAAATGAAAAGAATCACTTAGATGTACTCTCTTGATTCCTTTGAATTAGTTGATATACTTTATTAAGCTCTGGGATATTATCATATTTTGGCAGTGGAGCATAATAGCCTGTGGCACCATCAAAATACATTCCTAAGATAGCATTACTTTCTCCATCTCTGCCTAATACAATTTCCAAGAACTTGCTATACCCTCTAAGTTTAGTTATGTCATACTTTAGATATTCCTTTAATTCCCAAGAGAATGGAGAAGTAATACCCAGCATGACATCACAATCCTTACCTGGATCCTGACTATCAGCCAATCCTTTCTGTGTAGGTCTAATCTTATTAGCCTTAAATGCTTCAAGGGATAGACTCTCACTATTCTGCTGTTGTACAACCACAGGAATGTAGTTATACTTATTACGTACAATCTTGAGATATTCAGATAGTTTCTTGATAGAGTTACGTAAGTCCATACCCCTTTCACAACTTATAAGAGAGATATGATCTATGATACAAAGAACATATTCATCAGGGTCATTTGGTTCATAATAATCAAAGATTTCTTTTTCATATCCTTCAACCTTTTTCCTATGAATAGTACCATTTGCTTCTGCATATTTCTCTAAGGTATGGTATACTCCTGTTGGATTTCTGTCTGGAATAAAGACTACATGCTCTTCAAAGAACTTCAGAATAGACTGATACTCCAGTGTTCCTAATAACTGTAGTATCTCAGGAGAGAGAATTCTATCCTCATCAACAGACTTGAATGTCTTTATATCAATTCTTATCTTCCTATCAGAGAGTATATACAATAGATAACAGATGAACTTGCCTGTAATATTCTCAGCTTTTTCCTCTAATAAGGCATAAAAAACTTTTAGCCTAACTAAATCTGGATGATTATAAGCATAGAGAATACTATTAAATAGGAATAAAAAGTTTGTTATCTTGGACTTACTACTCTTTGCTCCACCTGACACTAGATAATATGTACCTAATTCTACTCCAGGAAAGTCATATCTAAAAGTCTTAAAGGGAGATGGAATACAATTAACTTTTCCACTAAGTATTTTTTCTCTTCGTTCTTTAGCATTGGATAACACTCTTTGGATTAAGGTCATTTTCTTGCTTCCTTTTCTAATTCAATGCGACGTACATACTCTTTGTCCCATAACTCACCAAATCTTGCATTTGCACCCCATATAGAATCTCTATCAGGAGTACTTGAGTCACAGTCAAGATAAAGTATCCTATCCTTTCCTGCAATGATTTTCATGTAATACTTTGCATATTGTTCTGTAAAGGCTACCATGAACCTATATATACTCATTTTAGCCCTGCATTCTGCAAGTTTCTCTGCAAGCAAAGGTTTGTTTTCATCCCCATCTTTTCTTACAGCCTTTCCCTTGGCCTGGAGTTCAATGATACCATATGGAGGAATAATTCCGATTTTTGGGTTGGTATGTTTCTGTGCCCAATCAAATACCTTTAATGGTATATGATTTGCAATTTCTTTAGGAATAACTACTTTAGCTATAAGAGTCACTATGGTAACCTTATCCTTGAATACTTTTACCTTCTTATAGGTGTCTTTGTTGAAACTTACTTTCCACATAATTATATACTTTTAGTTTCTACTATTCATTAACCAATCATCACCATCTACAATATCAGATGGTGTATCTTCTGTCTTATTCTCCAGGAATGTTGCCAAGTCTGAGATTTCCTCTACATGTACTTCATCATCAGCCATCAGCTTTCTGTCATCTTTCATGATGAAGTATTTTGCTAGACGCATACCTCTATAACCCTTAGGTGCATAAGAAGCTACATATCTCTTGGAAGCATCAATAATATCCTCATCAGCAACATCACCATAGATAGTAAGGAATTTCTTGAGTTTATTCTTAATCTCAGTTTTATTACATCTGAAATAGAATGGTGATGCTGTACCATTAGGATATATCATTTTCTGCTTAGGAAAACAATTCTGAAGCTTAACAGCCAAGGAGTCTAATCTTTCATCACTAAGGTTTGTAGTACTCTTAGATTCATCTGAATTTAACTTCTTGATGATGCTTTTCCAATCAGAAAGAACTTCTGTGTAAGTACCATTGACAATACCTCTTAGAATCATATTATTTATAGTCTTGTCATAACCTCCTAAGCTTATTGCAGTAGCAATAAGTGCTTCCTGTAAGGTTAGCTTATTCTTCAAACATTGTGTTTCATTTAATACTATTTTCATATTATTTAAAGTTTGATGTTATCTGTTATTTTCTATAATAGTCATAAACATGGAGTCTATGCTTCTATCACTATGTGTTTTAAGAATAAAATATTTAAGTAATTGCATTTTTTCTTTATCTTCACTAAAAGAATCTACATATTCCTTAGTAGCTTTGAGGGCTTCTTCTTCTGTGAAAGAAAAATGGTGTATTACAACTAAAGCTCTTAGTTTTTGAGCTATAGTTTCTGTTTTATCTCTCCATGAGTATGTTGTACCAGATCTACATCCTTGGGGAAAGATGTCTTGCAACTTCTTGGCTAACTCTGTAAAATCTATAGTACTCTCTTTTATTCTATTATCAGATTTCAGGAGAATACTTGTTATTAAGTTTTTTGTGTTATTGGATAATATCATAGAGTCTTTGTCAAAGAGGTCTTTATTGATAATACCTTTCTCAATAAGTTTATCAAAGTTCTCTTTGTATTTAACACTACAATATCCAAACAACATTACAAGAAATTCACCAAGGGAAAGATTACTCCTTTGCAGTATTTCTGTATCTATTGTTATTTTCATGTTTCATACTTTTATAAATGCAAAAAGCACAACCCCTTGGGAGGAGCTGTGCTGATTAAAATTCTTTATTATTATAAGCCTTATTAAGCCTATTTGAGTCTCTTTAAGCCTTTGGGATTCTATAGAGACCAAGCTTGCATTATGAACTCTTGGATAACAGGTAAGAAAGGTTTTATTTCTCTTGCTTGTTCCTTCATACTCATACTTCCCATATTATCCACCATTGCAACATTCAACAAGTATATGTTGTTCTTATACTCTTTTACGAAGTTTTTATAAACTTCCTGTGGGTTATGCTTAATAAAATCTTCCATATCTTCTTGTGTTTTTCTTCTAAATGAGAATTGGTAAAATAAACCATCCTCAGTCTTATTATAAAACACAATAAGCTTTTTACCATTAGCTTCTATAGTTGTTATTACATTGCAGATTGGTTCTTCCATAATTACTTAATTATTATTTAATTATTATTCTGTTCTTTAAGTCAATTCCTTTAGAGCTTCTGAAATTCTCCTCGGTAGTTGTTGCTGGATCGTACAAAACATTCCTCCACTCTTTAGGATTTAAAAGAGATTTTCTTGACGTTGTATTTCCCAATTTCTTGAAAAGAACTTCGGGAAGAAGTCCTAAATCATCTATTTGAATATTAGATAAATCTTGGAAAGGATATACTTCACTCTTGTATTTAGGCTGAAAAACCCAATCCATAAATTTGTAATCCTTCAATGTAGGAGACCTATGATTTTCTCTTGTAAGCCTTTGCATCTCATTAGTATAAGCACCATAGTTAGGCTTTCTTAATTGGATGCCTGTAGAATTAGCAAGTTCCTCTGCATCATCAATAACTTTCTGTAGAGTAGGAGTTGTCACAGTCCTTATTCCTTCTGTTTCAGCTTTAGCAAGAATATTCTTATCACCAGAGTAGAAAGTTACTTTGGATGCTGGTACTGTAATATTATCTCCAAAGGTGAAAGTATCAGAAGGTCTTGTTGAGATAATATTCTTTCCTAACAATGTCTTCCCTGGAAAAGCCAATACATCTGCACTATCCCAATTACCTCCATTGTGAGATCTTACAGGGACATCTGTAGTCATATTGGTTATTATAGGATTTTCTTCACCATTATTTATGTATGCAAATCTGTTGTTAGGAGTAGTTATTTGTACTTTACCATCTTTAACTATAGGAGTACTCTTTATCTTACGATACAGAGTAGGTATCTCCACATCAGTTCCATAATAGAGTTTTCCTGCATAATATCTTGGATATTGAGCATAAGTACTATGCCAGGCAACATCGCCTAATTTCTTGGTTACATTGGTTATCGGCTTGACAGCTTGAGTCAAAGGAAGTAATTCAAGAGCAGTTTCAGGAGTGAATTTACCTTGTGATATATCATGCACTCCTTTACCTGCAAAGCCAAGCCCAACAGCATTGTTAGCTAACTCTACAAGTGGATTAGATAATACTTTAGTCACTCCACTTTTAACAGCTTGACCTGCTGCTGTACCTAATAAGGCTTGTCCAGTACCTGCTACCAATGGAATAGATGCTACACCAAAGGGTATAGCTCCTACTACCTCACCCCATGCTGTAAGGTTAGGATGCTCCTTTTCCCATAAGGCATGTTCCTTGGCACCCTTTTCTGCATTTTCTTTCAAATGAGTATTGTATTCCCTATGAGGGAGATTATTCACCTGAGTGTTATCATTACTCATTGTAAGATATCTACTGAAAGCATTTGCTGAGACATCCTGTTTCTTTGGTGCAGTAACTGTAACTTCATCTAAATTATGAAAAGGCATTACAGGAATAGCAGAACCATTATTATCTAAAGTATAATAGCTGCCATTGGCATCAGCAAATACTGTAGTAGGATTAACTTCTCCAGTATCACTCTGTATATCCCATTCTGCTGTAGGGTAGTAAGAACCGTGGAACATTATGGGATTAGTATAACTAAATCTTCTGGTCTTTGTTTTATTTCCAGCCATAGTAATATTTTATGGCAAAGTTAACAAAAGTAGAAGAAAATACAAAGGATTATAGTAAATCTCTTATATTTCCTCTACTTTTTTGTTATCATTTATGGTCTGAAAGAAAAGTTGACAATTCTTGGATAGAGTGTATTGTAGAAATAAACTTCTTATTGAAATCCTTAATCATTTCCTGGACTATCTCTTCCTCTCTTGTATTTTCATAGTAAGGCATGATGATAATAGGAGATTTATGACGAAGACTTCTACCTATTCTTTGTGGGCCTATAGATTCTGAAGCTGAATAATTGGCAAATATTGCATACTTACAATCTACAAGGTTAGCACCTTCATTGAGAACATTGACAGATACTATATGATTAACCTTCTTGGCGTTGAAGTTATCATAGATTATCTCTGAATCTTTGTTCTTTGAATGAATGCAATACTGACCTAAGCATTCTGCCTGTTCTATGGTCTTACAGAAAGTGATGGTTCTTTCTTTCTCTAACCTTTGAAGAATAGATAATACAATATTATTCTTCAAATTAGCAAGGTACTTGATTCTCTCACCACAGTCAAAAAGCCATTTATTCTTTAGAAATTCATGTCTGGTTCTTCTGTATCTGTTCTTTTCATAGAGTATCAGAGAATTATACTCATTTACTTTTTGCCTGGGAGTGCAGGATATAATAGCATGGACTTTCATCTTTTTGTATTTCCAAAGTTCATTATAGTTGCCATAATGAATTTTTCCCTTTGCTTTAGGATTGAGTTCTATAGATTCTGTAGGATAAACATTATCAAGCTGAAGAGGATAGAGAATAATCTGAGGTTCAGGAAGAACTTCATCTTCAATGGCATCAACTATACTACAGGTTACTACTTCTGCATGATACTCATATTGAAAATACTGCTTGAGTTTCTTAGGAATAGTAGCACTGAGACCAATGACATTATCATAAGTAAGTGTACTAAAAAGATCCAGACGCTTATCACTATTAAGATGATGACATTCATCCATCACTACGAAATCAAAAGATTCATACTCATGCTTCTTTAAAGATTCATAGCACTCAATGGTAAGGTCATCAACATTGATGCCTCCCCATTTCTTAAACTCATCTTTCCAAGTTTGCTTATGTACTATCTTTGCTACCAAGAGAAGCATTGATGTATGCTTTCCCTGATATTTAGTTTCTACTAGATGGTTGATTATATCTATAGCTTGTTTTGTCTTGCCCATTCCTGTAGCTAGTTCTAACAATAAGAAATCAGACTTCTCCAGTTTAGTCAAACATTCAGTATAAACTTCTTCTCTTGTCATTATTAAATAATTGAAAATCAGTTACCCTATAGGCAATAGCACCACAGGAATTACATACAATAACTTTCTTACCTCCCCTAATGAAAATTCCTTCTTTAGGCAACTGACTCATGAGCATTCATTCTTGAAAGTTCTTCGTCAGCTTCAAGACCCATAAGATAATCTTCCACTTCCTTTGAAGGAAGATGGGCTATAGCCTCCATAAGATTTATCTCCTCTTCTTCCTTGATTTTATCAAGGGTTACCATTAGGTCATATATACACTCCTTAAGAGCACATTGATATTCATCAGATTGTGTATCATTACTCAATCTCCCTTTCCATCGAGAAAGAAGATCATTAATATTTTTCTCTGCAATCATAAGACTTATAAATTACGGATTATTTGCATTAAACGCTGCCAGATGCTTCTAGTGCTCTCTACACCTTCACCATTTTTTCTATTTCGAGAAACATGCTTTGGTGATGCTGTAAAGAAACAGGTAGAATTTGGCTTTTTAGATACTACAGTATACCAATGATTAGCAACTGCTTGAGGAGTTCTACCAATGCTTTTTGATACAATGAGAAAACACTGTGTCAAGTTTTGAGGGAAAGTTCTCACTTGCTGAAGAAGTCTATTTTCTTCTTCAACAGTCCATTTTTTGTTTGTTCTGTTCATTATTTAAAGAATTAAATTATGTGATATGTATATCCAAGCGACATACAGACTATTACAAACTAAAAAAGTCTCCCTTGTTATCACAACAAAGGAGACTTGTCAGATTTTTACAATTATTTATGACTAAAACCAAAACATTATTTATAATACTGCTGTATTATCTACAATTAACTAATAACTAATAACTATTAACAACTTGTGACTGATGAGGGAATCCAACCCTCAACCTACAGTTTAGGAAACTGTTGCTCTTTGCAGTTGAGCTAATCAGCCAAATACTTCTACTGTCTTCGCAGATGATAGAAGCTAACATTTTCAATCATTTGCTGTTTTAATCAATGACAAATTTACATATTATATGACTTACTACAAACTATCTAAATTTATATCTAATCTCTTCTTAATGAAAATGTGAAGTTCTTCTTAGGCTTAACCTTTTCTATCGTAAAGAAGAATGCTTGACCCTTTACAATATGTCTCAGTCCTAACTTAAAACATTTCCGCCAACTTCTGGTGCATATAAGTCCATATTGATATATAGATGGAAGGATATGTCTCTTGTGAAGAGTATAGAATGTGATATACCTTTTCTGTCTTACCATAGTTCTTTTTAATTAAAGAGTTTCTTTCTTTTCAGAGTAGGGTAGTAGCTTATGAAATTCTCAAATACTACTTTACCTGTGGTTTTGTTGAAGGTACATCTTGCCATCAACTGTGCATTTGTTTTAAGGTGCTGTTCCATATTAATCTTGATTTTCTAATTTATAATTTACTTGTGCTCCTATGGGAATGATAGCAACGCCACATGGAATTTTGAGATGGTAGTTTTTATCATCTATTTCGGTTATTGTTGCTTTTTCTAAACCTCTATTAGGATATTTTGTGACTATATTGTCACCTACTTTAAATATTGCTTCCATGGGTCTTTTCCTCCTGAAGTTTAGTATAGTTTTCCACTAATTTATCCATGATAGGATTAAGTTTCTTTCTAAATGCCAGGAAGCATTTACTTCCTTTCCTTAGTTCATCCTTGATGTCTAAGGTGGCTTGTTCTTCTACTGTCATAGTGATTATAATTTAAATGAATAGAGAAAAACAGAGAAGCAATAACCAATTGTCATTACTCTCTGTTTAACCTATTTCAACCCTTTAAATAATAATAGTGAACCTTGAAGGATTTGAACCTCCAATCTTCTGAATAGAATCAGTTACTTTAACCATTAAGCTAAAAGTTCAACCTTTCTTTATAGAATTAACAATATTACTCCTGTTAATATACCATAGATGTTTGCTATTTCTAAATATAATTGTTTTATTTTGTTCTTTCTTAGTTATCTTTTTTTCTTATCACAAAGTAGTCTTCTTCTTCTTTACTATATAAGTAGTATATAAGTTTTAACTTTGTAAGTTTTTCTAACTTTCTTACTACCTGGCTTACAATACGTGGACTTATATAAGCATAAACACAACCTCCATTTAAAAGCCATTTAGTACTTTCTTTATAGAATATCTTCTTTGTTAATCTAATCTTCATCGCATTTATATATTAAGTCAAGTATCTCTTTGAAGTTTCTTCTCCACGCTAAATTATTTTCTACTTTAATATGCCCATCTGGAAATTGTTGTACTCTATCCCAATAAGCAAACATAGAGAATATAGTTTTCATAATAATTCCTCTTTTTCAAATTCACTCTTCGGAACTCTGTAAGATGTACTATGCCATTCACACTCATCATCTTTACCTATAGCATATTTGGAAAGCATATCTCTCAATGCCTTATAAGCTAAAGTGTTGTGACGAATCTGAATACGTATAAAGTTCTCATTATCACACATTGTAAGTGGTGATTGATTATTCATATACACCTTGCCTTTCTTACCAAGGTTACTTCCGTTGTAACGTTGGTAGAAATATCCGCTAACCTTATGCTTGATTCTGTAAGGTTTAACCATAACTATTCTTCGTTACATAAAGTTTCTACTACCTTTGTTCTTGCGGTTTTTGTTGCAGGGTTATATTCTTTATAAAAAGCCTTTACCACACCTTTTTTGTTGGTAAAATAAACCGCTCTGCCATCATCATAGAAACGATATACGGTTATACCATCCACAACAAACATCCTCTCTACTTTAATATTATTAATAGAGTCTGATGTTGGAACATTAATTCCTTTGTTCTTGTCACAAGAAACGAGCAGGAATATAACCGATACAAATAATAATATAATCTTCTTCATACGCTAATCCTTTTTCAAATATTTACAAATTAAATAACCGATAACTCCACCCATAAAAGCTATATACAGAACTGCTATAGTAAGTATACCATAAAATCCCAAAATGACTATTCTTCTTTAAGTTCTACAGGTTCATCGCTCCATTTCAGTTCTCTACCGATGAGCTTTTTGATGCTACCTTGTAGAAGTTGAAAACCATAAGCTCCATATCTATCTTGTGGCAACCAATAATTATGTTCGATACAATCACCAGCCCACATTTCAGGCTTGCAGTTGAATATCCATTCTCCGATATAATCTTTTGCTACCCATGCCATAACTATTCCTCCGTTTTCATATAAGGACAAACAACTACCTTTCGATAGTTTTTACACTTATCCGTGTAATCACAAATATCACAAAAACAGTATACCATAACTATTCCTCCAACTCTTTTATTAGTAAATTACTTTCCTTACCAAATGGCTTATAACCATTTTTCAGATACCACTTTAAAACAAAACTCTCGGATTCATCTTTATTATATTCTAATCCTATAGTCTGTATTCCATTCAACTTAGCTTGTTGTTCGGCAGATTGTAATAGCTTAGTAGCAACTCCTCGCTCTCTGCACCCACTATCTACATAGAGTGCATATATAAGCGCATCAGCTTTACCTGAAATCTTACTATCATAGCATGGAATTGATACTTGGACAGAACCATAATTTTGTTCATCAGTAATTAAAATTCTGATTTCATCTTTCCATTTTTGATATTGTATCATACTCAATCCTCCAATTCTATATTATGTTCATCTGCGAAATAATCTTCTGCCTCTTCGCAAAACTGACCTTCGCAAAGTGGTTCTGGAAGTGCTCTGCTTGTATAATACTCCTCTCGGCAGCATAACTCACAGATGTCATTTCCATAATTATTTCTTAACTCTTCTCTAGTCATTATTCACCCTC
>ERZ1035027.581-NODE-581-length-20408-cov-6.457328_pt1 | contig 20408 bp, 21 predicted proteins | sample MGYA00520604_ERZ1035027 | MGnify/ENA primary metagenome ERZ1035027 (study PRJEB33766, sample SAMN09781743) | gut metagenome | biome: gut microbiome | host: Homo sapiens | place: Madagascar | study: EMG produced TPA metagenomics assembly of the PRJNA485056 data set...
GTGGAAATAGAGCTTAAAGCTTAAAAGGAGGATAATTAAAATGAAAAAATTTAAAATAACTATTCAAAACAGGTGCGATCATTATATACGGACTCTAATTTCAACTCTCGGTTCAGGATTTCAAAATAGAGACTATAATGACGACTGGTGTAAAGATTGTCGGTTTAAAAACACCGAAACTTGTAAACGAGCTCAGATGGGTTATAGAGTGGGGTATAACTTAAACGAGAAAGATCCGATCGTTATCTACGAAGGGCCAGATAAGGACCTGGCATTTTCGTTTTATAATAAAGAATACGATTTTTCCACTGAGTTAAATATAAAATCCGATATACTTTCTAGATACAATAAAAGTAGTCATAAGTTTATCGTATCAGGTACATTAGTTGACTCAAAACAAAAAGCTGTAGATCTGATCTTACTGTTTACGAAATTACTTACAGTAGAAAACTTTCGCGGATTTTCTAATGAGGCGAAATCGATAGTAAAATTATTCGATATCGTTAGAAAGAACGAAAAGCTAAAAGGGATTATTCCGACCTCAAATCACTTCGATATAATGTCAAAATACAATTATGGAATAAAATTTCATAGTTGTGATATAAGTGACTGGGAGATATATTTCTATCCTTCAGATAAAGCGAGCTCTAATACTTCGTATATTATAACTCCTGAGGGCAAAGATAACTCAAAAACTTTGTCTGAATTAGTAGAAATGACAGATCTTTTCTATCATTGCTACCTTCACAGCGATGATTTTGATGCTTACGTAAAATTGATATATAATCTATTTAATTCTGCTAATCGGTTTGAGATAACGAAACATCAGAACAGCTAAAAATAAAAGTACAGAAAAACGGGATAGGACATTTGTCCTATCCCAATACATGTACTTATTATTTTTTACTCATGATCGCAGTCATTGCAGCAATGGCAATCAGAATCGCTCGGCTCCACATCATCACAGCACTTATCAGCATCTTTTACTTCCACTGTGTTTCTAGTTGAAAATAATTTCTCTGTATAAATACGTGCATTACCGTTGCGTTCACCCAGAGTCTGAAGTTCTCCTTCTGCCTTAAGAGTTCCTTCAACCTCATTACCGTTAACAGGAGTAATTGCTGGATCAACATGTCCATTGCAGTTGTCCGGTGCTTCCTGGTTCTGACAATTGTTTGTCATCATCTGACCCATCATCTTCATCATCTCTCCAAAAGCATCACCGTTCTGAGTCTGCTGCGCATTCTGATCCTGGCTGTCAAAATCCTTTGCGATCTCTTCATCAAAGATGTCATCGTTTGTTTCTTCTTCCAGGTTCTTCACATCTTGCTCAGTAATGGTCCGTGCTGTTTTCCACAAATAACCGATTCCATAGCCAACTCCAAATGCTCCTGCAAATTTCAGAATGTTTTTTAATTTCATTTTACTTTCCTCCATATTGTTTTTATTTCATAATCCGGTCTCCCGGTATTATAGACAAATATCAATAACCTCCAGCTTCAAAGAACTTCTTCTGCGCTTCTATAATTGTATGAATCTGTTCAAGTTCTTTTTCCGTATAGTTATCTCTGCTCAAATGAATCAGAGTATTTGCATTGGTAATTGTATCACGTTGTACCAATACAGATGCATTTGTCATACCATCATTTCGAGAAATATACATCGCATTTCTCGGATTGAAGATTTCATAGCATCTCTGGAAGAAGATCTTATTGATAATCAAGAATACGTTCAGAGAATCACCATCGAAATCCGCTGCTAACGGAGGTAATATCTGTAACGGAACACGGATCGTTAAATCATCAGTATATCCAATACAGAATAACTGCATAATCGAGCCATAATTAATCGTCGGATTTCGATTAAGAATAATCGGAAGTCCTTCCGATGTTGTATTCTTGATGATTGAATCAATGATAGCAGCAATCCGTTCATTCTTATGAGTTTTTGCTTTCATAATAACATCGGATGCTTCTGCCATACTTACGTTATATAAACGCATATATATGTTGGTAATCCTCAATTCCAACATCTTAACTAACGCAGCATAAGGCAATCTACATTGGTCAATTCTAAGTGACGGATCCTGCGCAATAACCGCTCTAGAAGAGAAGTTATGACGGCCAGATACCAGCATACGGAACTGACCTTTCTTGCCTTTACAAATATCAAGCACGTTATCAGCCAGATGCATAATTTTCATCTGCATCTTATAGAGGTACTGATTCTTTGTCTTAATATCTCGTTGCATCTTTGTTGCATTCTTATTGATACGATGAATCAGTATATTGATCATATTATAATCTGCATTCATCGGTTCAAAGAACATATTTTCGTCCTGGATATCTGCAGGACGAAGATGCGTCGTAAATACTGGGAACGACTTCGCAAATACTTTGTCGCGATCGTTCATAATATCCACATAGTATCCAATCTTCTTTGGATACTTCTTGACATAGTATTCCATAATCTCATCAAAACGATTATAGAATTCAATCATTCCAATACCAGAGAATGGTTCATCTGGCGGTTGATCTACTACACCAATAATATGACCAGCCTGATTAATAGCTGCATTATAATACAGCATATTTTTCAGTTTAGTTCCTTTTTGCTTTTTGTTTTCAAGATCCTGTTTTGCAGGTCCACAAAGATATTCAATGGATCTATACATCGTTGGATGAATAAAATGAAATTCTTCCAACTTAATCCAACCGAATAACTTAAAGTTATCACCGACAAAATGGCAATAAGACTTACACTCACTGCACCATTTACCGTGGTTAACTCTATGCTTTATTTTTCCACAGTTACATGAATACCGATCGGCAAACGGATTCATATCTCCCAGCTTCTGTCCGAATCTAGTAGAAAAGATTCCATCTGGATCTTTAATATCCTTTTTAATAGTTGCTTTTGGCGAAGAGATAATAAAACCATTGCCTGTTGCTAAGTCTTTCTCACACTCTTCATCCAAGTTAATCCTGTCAAATGTTGTTTCATAATCATAATCAGGATTATACGGATAACTGTACTTTACGTTCAGTTCCAATTTTGAATTCGGTACTGCAAGCATTTGCAATTCCTCCTTGTTACATATGTTTCTTCTTTTCCTCTTAGATTAAAAACCAAAAATCAAAAAATGCCTCCAAAGGATACAAGTAAAGCTGCTATAAAAAATGCTACGGCCATTCCATAAATCAAGCCCGATACAAATTCATTATCTTTCATTTGCAATTCCTCCTTACCACACATGTTTTTCTTTTCTTCTTAGACTATACAAGTTCAAAATAACGAAATGACTCTAAGCTCTCAAAGATATAAATAAAGATATGAGTAAAGTCGATATAGAAAATCCTAAAATCATTCCGTAAATAAAACCTGATGCAAATTTATTATATTCCATTTTTGTTTCCTCCTTTCTAAAGTTATAGTATATGATTTTGTATTTCTTTTACTTATTAACCCCCTGAAGAACTTCATACAGCTTATGCTTACGAGCTGTAACTGTATTTTTTATCACAGCTCTGATCTCCATTGCTGTTTCTTCGTCCAGTTTCGTAAACTCTACTTCCAATTTTCCAGTATTATTAGATTTAAGGATTTTGTTCAATTCTCTATAAGAATCCTCATATACTTTTACTGATTGCATACCTTTTTCCTCCTAAATTTGTCTATGTTACTGAATATATACTGATAGGTTATTGGTAGTTTAGAATCCTAAAATCAATGTTTCTATTAAATATATACTATAACTACGACAATAGAATAAAAAGAAAGGAGAATCTGATTTATATGGGATCTATATTTACTTTATCAGAATTAAAGAGTCCAAAGAATCTTAATATTTTCACGGACGCTAGTATTAAATCATATAGACCGAAAGACTATATCGGATGTTTTGGTGCTATCGCTGTCACCGGCGATAGCATTATTGAAAAGTCATATAATGTAACAGGTCGGACGACTAACAACAATTCCGAAATTAAAGCAATTCGCTCTGGCATTGAGCTTGCTATAAAACACGGAAGTGGAAAAAGAATTAATTTATTCTCAGACTCCCAGATTTGTATCTTTGGATTAAGAGAACGAATTATGAATTGGAAACTGAGAAACGGTAACTACTATGGATCCGTAGGAGCTATCGCTAATCAGGAGGTATTCTCAGAGATTGTAGATATCATTCTACAGTATCAATTACAGATCAATTTCTTTCATCAGTCTGGTCATGTACCTTTTACTGGCGAAGGATTGAAAGCGGCATCTCACGTATTCCATACTAGTAATAATATTCGTGGTATGGTTGACATGAATGTCATCAGGTATATTTCATCCTATAACAACTTGGTTGATGTAGAATCTAGAAATATGCTGCATAACTTATTCACTTGCAAAATTGTGGATGGAATCAGCTTTACACCACATCCATTCGATGTGGATGCTTATAGAAAGCTGGTATCTTTGCAATTACAATAGGAGGAAAACAAATGAAAAGCGTACCATTATTGAAACTTGGAGGGAAAAATTGCGTTGTTATTTTTAAGATCAAAGATAACGTAGTACATGTAATTCCTTCAGATCCAAATAACCCAAATATCAGTATCTATAGCAGGCCATCAGAATCAAACTATTTGATTAAGCAAAATGAATCTGGTCTGATATTGAACTTCCATTTTACAAAATTAAAAGATGGATGGTTTTGCTCTATCAGCAGAGAAAAAGATTTGAAACATATCGAGCACAATGATATCTTAACTTTTAGAATTAATTCTAAAAGAGATATTTATGTGACTCTTAATATACTTCACGATGATTCATTTAAAACGGACATATGCGATTTATCATGGGGCCATAACAAAGATGAAAAGTATGAAATCTTAGGTCTTAGTGACTTATATTTCGAAGTATAGGAGGAAATAAAAATGAAACAGATGTTGAATGATGAATTTGTAGAAAGCCTCATTGAGGCTAAAAAGGAATCCTTAAGTCAGGTAGGAGACTTCAACGAAAATGGTATTGCAAAAGATATTGAAGAGCACACAGCATATGCTACCGCTTGCCCTCTAATCTTTTGCGACAATGTTATGCCAACTCAGTTTCCAGCACCTATGGAATTTGTAAGATTCAAATTTACTGAATTTATTCGATCTATGGAAGTTGGAGATGTACCAAAGTGGCTGGATGATAGAACTTTCCATCGCCAGATTTCGTCTATCTGCACCCCAATTTGCTTAAATGGGATGACTACCCTTACCTTAAGCTTGTGTTGGAAGATCATCGATTCTATTTTGGGAACCGATATCTTTGACAAAGATGGAAAAAATGATCAGGTAATGGATAAACTGATATGGGATACTTTCAATCAGTTAAAGGGCATTTTGAATTATCAGAATATCTATACATTCTTTGAGTCCAAAGGATATTATCTGAGTTTTGTTGATATGACTATCTTGAATGAGATGCAGCCTCTTCCGGAAGCAGAAATGAAAAGGCTTGACAAAGCTCTTGGACCGAATAAGGATATTGATAATTTGGCCAAGATCAAAAACAGTATTCCGATCCTCAATAAAAGAGCTATGATGTCGGATTATATGGTAAAAACTAAAGTACAGGAAGCTTATGTACTGGTAATGCAGATCATGGCCCAGTGCGTTGATCTGATCTGTAGAAATATCTTCTGCAACGAAGAATACTATGATGCTATTAATCGAAATTCTAAAATTCTGAAGTTAATGGCTGAGCCCATCGGATGCAGATTCATCAATTATGGTGTTTTGTGTTCAGCATTGAATCTCGTTGTATGTAATTTTGCAGAGGTTGGATATGCTGCAATAGGGGCGGAGATTGAAAGGGAGTCTTACTTTATAACCGACTCAACTATCGAAGCATATAATATCTTCGATAAGTATATCATTAAGTAATTTCAAGTCAATAAGGAGAGTCTCCGAATCGAGACTCTCTATAGTTATGTCTAAATCTAAAAGATAGACGAAAATATATACTATATTAAGGAATAACGAAAGAAAGGAGTAATCATATGTTAAGGTATGATTCTATTACCGGACAACCTATGCCTGACGACTCCGGTAATTTAGAATTGATTAGCGAAGAACAGGCTATTCAAAATGCGAATTTGGTCAACCCGGCATATGACTATGATCCGGCGACTCGATTTGCAAATATGCAATATCAGCAACCCTATATGGGTTATCAGCAGCCTTATTATAATCCATATCCTCAGCAGCCACAATACTATCAGCCACAGCAATATTATCAGCAGCCATCGGGATTTGGAATGTATCAGGGACAGGGTTTCCAGGGTTATGCAGGAAACCCGTATTTTCAGCAGCAACAGGGATTCTATAATCCCTATTTAAATCAGCCTCAGGATCAGGTATATTATATCCCAGGATTCTGTCCTGGAGGAGAAACCATGATGGATCCAGAGTTTGATAGCAAAGTATTCGAACTCCAACTCGAAATGGAAGCAGAACTTGAAAGTTCATATAATGAACGTGTAAAGAAAACAAACGAATTCTATCAGAGATCTGGATACAATTATTATGGAATGGCTCCTGTAGCATATAACGATCCAGCAATCATCAATAAGTATAGAGCAAAAGTACAGGAGTTGATTGATGAAGGGGTAAAGAATAGACGAACTTTAAACGCTCATCTATCAAAATTAGTTCATAATTATGAAGGGGAGGAGATAACAGACGAAGAAATTGAAAGGATCTATTCACCAAAAGAAGTAGTTGTAAAAGCAGCAGTGGTACAGGATATGAGAGAACAAGAATATCTTGCTCAGTTCCAGCCATATAATAATGCTTATATGTATCAGCAGGCTTTTGCACAGGTAGCACAAGAACAGGCAAAGTATTTCCCAGAGAATTGCAACTTAGCACAATTCTTTGAATGTTTAGGTGCAGTAAAATATGATTATATGATGGAGGAGGAAAGCCAAAGAAGAAAAAATGGAGCTAATCTGTATAGTCAAGACGGATCTTATCGTGCACTGATTAAGCAGAAGATTATGGAAAGAAAGAATTCAGAAAATGGAGTAATAGGAGGTAATAATACAGCAGCTCAAACACCTACACCACCAGTTCAGCAGCCAATAGATCAAATGTCTATGTCATTTGGATCACCGGTTAATATTCCAGGAATGCCTACATTAAGTAGTAGCGGAACTTTATTTGAAGATGGTACTCTTCAAATAACTCCGCCACCAGGACTTGGAATAGGTTCAAATCCTGTAATTGTCCATAATGAAGAAGAGAGTGGATATGAAGCTTCAAGAAAAGCATTCATAGAATCGATCTATATGGATAATCCTGTACCTGGAGGAGGTGTTGGATAATGGGTAGATCTTGGGTTCTTGAAAGAATGAAAAGTAAAGCTGTAACGATTTCTGAGTTTAACTTTGAACAGTTACAAGCTCCACCAATATCTTACTTATTAACTCCAATGGATATCGAGCAACTTAGGAAGTTAGCTACATCGTTACGATATGCAGGCAAACCGTTACAGAAGATGAAAATGATGGACCAAATTATGGAAAATCGAGGATTTCGAAAGATCACCGGTGGAACTAATAGGGTCGTCTATAAACATCTTGAGTTTGAGAATATCGTTGCAAAGGTAGCAATTGATAAAGTTGGGATGTCTGATAATCCAGCAGAGTTTAAAAATCAGTTTATCTTCAAACCTTTTGTAACAAAAGTATTTGAAACCACTCCATGCGGAACCGTAGGAATTTTTGAACGTGTAATACCTATTACATCCAAGAAGATGTTTGAAAGTGTTGCAAGTGATGTTTACGATATGCTTCGATTATGGTTCCTTGGAGAATATGTCTTAGGTGATATTGGGACAAAGTGTTTCTTGAATTTTGGCATTCGGGAAGGATTTGGACCGGTGTTACTAGATTTCCCATACGTCTATAAATTGGACGGAGAAAAATTATTTTGTAATAAACCCATAGATAATATGGGTTCTATTTGTGGTGGTGTCATCGACTATGATGCAGGTTTCAATGGATTATATTGCACCAAATGTGGCGCAAAGTATAAGGCAAAAGAACTTGAGAAAGCCATCACTGAAAATGAAATCGTGGTAGAACGAAAGGAGGACTCTAAGATGAAAGTGTCAGCTTTCTATGGTAATAATGAAGTCATGCGAGGGCTGAAAGAATTCAATCCGGATGACGAAGTAAAAGCGATTGTAAGACGTCGTAGGCCAAGGAATAATCAGCACATCGGAGAGTTAACCGTGTCTGTAAAAGGATCAAAAGTTAAAGTAAAAGAAGCAGAAGAGGAAAGAGAGGAGAGTCATAATATGAAAATTTCAGCAGGTTACACTAAGGTAGCAGCAGCTTCAGACATCAATGAGCAGGTAGAGGAAAATCAGTTTAATTTCAAGGTATCAACAAACAGAGGAACTGTATCTAAACCAGTAGAAGCGGAGCCGACAGTAGAAGGAACGGCATATTCTACATCAGATATGCCTGATGTTATAGTTTCCGATCATAACAAAGTTGATCCTATCAAAGAAGATGATTCTGCTAAGAAGGATCAGGAAAATTGTACTGAAGAAGAAAGTACAGAAGAAACTGCTGAAGAGCAGGTACCAGATACTTTAAGTAAGTATTCTGGACTTCCCCTTGGAGATTCTGGAGATGTATGCTATCTGAAAGCGCAGTCTACAAAAATGAAAGATATCATTGAATCTGATGATGAAACGGACTGTATTGCTCTGGTAACAGATGATGAAGCAATGTGGCTCTGCGATGGTGAAGGCCGTAACTATGTGCTGGAATCTATTGATGGATTCCCGGTATCTGAGTTGATTATTCTGCATAGATCTATTTATGAAGAGATGATTTCTACCATCTCTAAAATTAAGAAAGACAATGCTGGATTAATCGACCTCAATTCAAGTCTTCGTGAAGAAATTGATGCTTTAAAAGCTCAGATCAAAGGTTCTCCAAAGAAAGAAAACTTCAGAAGAGATTCTAAAGGAAGATTTGCGAAAGGAACCGATGATAAGAAACGGTATAGTTGTGTAGCAGAGATTCCTGATCAAGTAGATGAGATTCCGGTAGGAGCTGCACCAAATAAAAAGTAAGGAGGGATTAGTATGGTTCCTGTAATCAAAGGAAGTATACTGATAACGGATGACATCAACTTTATATACTCCATCCCCGATATAAGTATTAAAGTTTTATCATTAGATGAGGACGGGAAGCTGAATCCACAGCTTCCCAATGTCATTCAAGCAACTTGTTTATTACCACCGCTGGAATGTTTGATTGCGGAATCCGATGGAAATGCTGATGTATATAATATGACATATTATGCCCATCTAAACCAACCATTTCAGCAACAATTCATTGGTGCTATTATTTCGTATCTCTATAAGGGAGGTTCCTTCATTGTATATGCTCCTCAGCTGAAAGATACAATCAGTGTTATGCAGCTTCGAAAGAATCTGATGGTCCTTTATGGAATTGGAATGGGGATTATAAATTCTCCAGTAAAATTTGAATTGGACTATCGCTGTATTCCGATTTGGTTAAACATGATGTATGAAGCTAGGACTATATCAGCAAGAGAATATCTCCATGAGTTTCCGAAGGACGCTGTGATAGCACCAAATATCTTACAACAACTGGTAATTGATCTGAATATGTATTATACCAATTATCAGGAAGCGTTTGATATTTTGAATAAGTGTAAAGGTAGAAATTATATAGCACCTTTACATCATATGTAGGAGTCTATAAAAGGCTCCTACAGGAGGAAACTAATATGCTATTCTATGGGACTATACAAACAGCTTGGATATTTGAAGATAATGAAAAAGCGGTTGTATTCAACTTCAATTCATATTCAGAAAAATATCAGAAACTGAACTTGACACCTCAAGTATTCATAGGATCCACTAATACTATGGAATTTGATCAGAATTATTATCAGTTGATAATGAGTACCGATTCTTATTTCATGGAGTTGATGAAGATTGTCATGATGCTTTATGCAGGAATTGATGTCTATATCTGCATTGGTCCTGGAGACTATGAATTGGCAATTACAGAATCTCTGTTAAAATTGATTCAGCAGAGATATGGGTATAATGCTGTATATGTAACTTGCTTCGAGGATGTTTCGACTGCAACGGATCAGTATTTTGATCCTGGACTGGTTGCTAATTTGGATATGGATAGAGAAAGATTCTCTAGACTTTATGAATCAATGAGAATTAAGAATGGAGGTCATCCTTATGATGAGAACTTCCCTGGCTCAGAAGACCAATTACATGACCGACGTTCCATATATCCAGGGATCTATTAGAGAGTACGATATCAAAGCAGCGAATATCAATACTCTCCTACAAGCAGGAAAGATCTCACAGGATACTTATGATTATCTTGTGAGGCTTCCTAAACAATATCGAGAAGAGTTTATCGGTAGATTGATTTCTACCGATAAAAGTATTTATGAATCCATACATCAAGGTATCATTGAAGCGAAGCAATACTTATTCGAATCAAATCATATCAATGATAATGAGGTGATACGAATTGCAAATGATGCTGTGTATTTATGGAGATCTAGTCCTCTAACTTATACTTCTTATGGAGAGCATATTTTATTTTTGGTGAAGGGAATCTATACATCCTTTGCTAAGATAGGGCCAAATGCTGTATTCTTTAACGGATCAGATTATCATAATCTCCAGATAGAAGTCATAGGAATGAAGAAAGTTCTTCATTATCATACAGAAGGATTCTTATCATTCTTGGTATCTATCTTGTATATGCTAGAGAAGGCACCGATCGAAGATGTTTTATCTACTTACAATCGATACTATCAGCAGTATATATCAAGAAGTTTAAGTTATGAGCATTATCGAGAGTTCAATCAAGAGTCGAATTTTCGAATCGGTGTGAATCAGGATTCTGTTTGTAGCTGGACTATCAGTGGTTTTCCTGAAAATATAGAACGGGTAGATATTTCATACAATGCGATGCTGCTTAGAGATATCTATCAGATCATATTGAGCGTTTGGAAACAACAAGGAGCTGGGAGATAATCCCAGCTCCTATTGTACGTCTTTTATTTTTTGCACAGCTAAAGGCCCTGATGGAATTCCATCAGGGCACTTTAACCGGATATAAGAAAAACATATGTCAATTAAAAGATAAAAACCAAAGTTATTACTTCAAATCCTGATTTACTTCTATAGCGTAATTCATGATATAAAGCTCAATTCGACTAAATATGAACTTCATCAAATCTTCTTCAGATTCAATGTTTACATATATTCCAAGAACTTCTTCAAATTCTGGAGTAATGTTATGGAGAACATCTTTCTGCATGAACTCAGCCATTAATTTTATCTGCTCTTTTGTCATGTATTGCTCTTCCATAGGTTTATATTCGAAGTTTTCAATACGATATCTCGTACCAGATTCTGAAATCAGTTTATCAAGCATATCTCTCCCTTTTTCGAAATCATAGGTCATCAAATGATTTCTAGAAGAAATCTCTATTGCTTCACGAATTAATCCCATTATCTCTCCAAATCGGAGTACTGCTAATGCTACAGTAGCAAGACAAGCAATTCCAATTAAGATAAGCCCAATGTTAATAGTAATAACCATAAGAATCCTCACTTTCATCTTGTTTAAATGGAAGAGATCCAAGATTCTCCTTTGGCTCCCCATATGTATTATAAGCAGCAAAACTCAAGATCTGTTCCTCTTGAGCAATATCAATACTAATGCCAGTATCCATAGACCACTTACGAATATAATTAATCAATTTATAAGCAATCTCTAGTGTAATTCCAAATCGATATCTTTGTATCAACTCCCAAAACTTACCAAAGGTCATTTCAGGAGGGATATATCCATTTGGATCTACGGTATACATTTCATGTGCTGTCTCCGATAAGAATACTATAGGTATTCTATTAGCATTGTGTTCCAATATTAGTAATTGAATAAGATCCATCGTACATATCATACCAACTGTATTCAATACATGCTCAGTAATCATAATTGCAATATCATGAATTCCTAAGATATTATGATGAAGCTCAATATCAGCGACGTCATCTGTAACGTTTCCCAATACCTGACACTGGCCAAATCCAAGAGACATTAAGAAGCTCTTATATGTCTTGTACTCACTACTTCTTCGGAACTGTCTTACTGCATAATTAATAAAGTTCTTATACAACTCCGTATCCATTAATGTCTCTTTTGTTTCATAAAAGAATAAGTCATAATCAGACAACGGACTTCGTAACGTTGGATTATGCGTATCCACTGTAATAATCTCTGGATAAAGATTATACTGTGGTAATACTTGTACCTGCCCTTTTTCCACCAAAATCATCTCCTAAATAAAGTCTTATTATCTTAAAGTTCGAGATATCGACTTCAGTCACATATATATAATCTTACTATGTTTGGAGGTGAAATTGATGGCTACCGTAAATGGTAAAGTTTATACTGATCATCCTATGATGGATGAGATGATCTACAACCTGAATATTATCATGAATCAGATAGTTGTAAAAGATCAAACAAAAGCATATGAAGAAGAGACTCAGGAGACGTTAGATAATTCCGCAGTTTATCTTTCTATCATCAATGCTACTGATCGTTTTGAAACTTTTCCATTCAATAAGAAGATGCTTCAGGCTTTTGGATATGATTCACTCCAAGCAACCATTTACAGTAATAATCGGGATAAGATACCGATTAGCGAAAGAGAAGATCTTTTTCGTTTCTGTGAAGAATACTTCGTAGATAATTATGAAGAGAAGAATAATTACTACCGAACCCTTGCAGGAATCCCACCATATGGATCCGGTGATAAGTATTATGTAAAAGCAACCGAAGACATGTTTAACGACCCAGAAAGTATTGAGCTTTTAGATCTTTCTACCCCAGTCCATTTATTTGAAGATTATCAGATCTCTGTAATGGAAGAAGAAGGGGTTCTCGATAAACTCTGGGCTCTATATCCAGGAGAAGAATACCAATATCTCAAACATTTGGGACATCGGAAAGTAGATATCTTCAAAGCAAGAGAAGCAACGAAATGGGATATTTTATATATCCCTTCTGTAGATCAGTTAGTTGAGAATCGTTTCAAAGAAATATTCTTAATTAATAAGCAGATGTATCTACAGAGATATGATACTATGGCTTATCAGGTTGTGTCTGACTACTATGAAGAAGTTTTGATCGTTATGCTTCTTGCTCAAACTTATACTGATATGATCTCCGATATTCCAGAATGGTATGTAAGACGAGACGTTTTTGATTTGAGATCTTGTCAGTACTTTATTGAGTCTCAAGGTGTAAAATTCTTCAAACAGATCCCGTTGAAATTCCAGGTCAATATCGTAAGAAACTTAAATAAGTTGATTCGATATAAGTCAACCAATAAAAATGTCTGGGACATCATTGATCTCTTCGGATATGATAATGTAACAGCATATAAGTATTATCTTTTGAAGAAACGAAAGATGGACGGAAAGCATTACGTAACCGATCCGAATAATAATCAGGAAAAAATGTACGATATGGAGTTCGTAAAGACTCCAATAGGAACCACTTATGATAATACCATTAAGGATAATATCTATCGTACTCCGTATGATGATATCACTTATGAAGATAAGTATTGGGATGGTGAACGAGAGCACAGCTTAGTTCGAACAAAGCATGTAGAAAAAGATTATACCATTGAAGGAACGAAAGTAATGTCTCTGGATATGCTTGTATCTATGAAAGACTTTCAGTTCCAAATGGAGTATTTCATCGGCCTTTTGCTAGACTCTAATCTAGATACTGGTGATGTAACGATTCGAGTTCCGACTATCTCTGCTACTACTTCATTTAAAGTGTCTGATCTATTCTTATTGCTGTATTGCATGAGTTCTGGATATGAAAGATTCAGTACAAATATTGATACTCCTGGGCCTTATCCTACAGAGCCCAAGCCAGATTTTTATCCGTATGACTTATTCGATGGCGGTTCTCCTGAAACTACAGACTTCTATGAAGTAGATGGTGAAGGCGTAGATATCAATCGAAAATATCGTACTCCTGTAAATGGTGGAGACAAACCCGAATATACGGAACTGACTCAGGAATCCTTTTATGATTGGATGAGATGGAAGTATCCTTATTTCTGGGATAATAACTGTAATAAGGTATTTGGGTTCAATATGAATGCCGATTTGGATGAATTAAAAGAAATGATCGGCGTTCGACATTCCACCTTTGGATGGGATAGAGGATGGACACTAGAGGAATTAGGAGTTGATGGATTCTTAAATACAAAAGATATCAATTCTATTCCCGAATTGGTGAATATCTATCATGCAAATAAAGAAGCGTATGATAATTTGTATATGATGATTACTGATAAAGCATCTACAAGAGATGACTTAGTAGTCTTCAATTTCGTATTCAATTATCTCTTCTTAAGAGATTTTGATATCAAAAGATATACATTATCAGACGGTTCTTTAGCAAAAACAATGGTGGACGTACTTAAAGACCGTAACAGAATCCTGTATCATTATTATAAAACTCTTGTAAGTGAAACTGATACAGAGACAAGACAGGATCAGTTAAGAAACGCAATGAATGATATCGTTAATACTCTGAATTACTATATTAACGATCCAGATTTAAAGGATGTCTTTGCATTCTGTACAATCTCTTCATTCGATTCTGTTTTGAAATATATCTTTATGATGGTAAACTTTTTCAAATCTTATAAGGTTTACTATCTGGATCCTTACGTTACATATGCTCTGGATAATAAGTTTGATAATAAAGCTTATATGATGGACGTGATGGAGGAGATCAAAGAAGATTATTGGAGAACAGATCACTTTACTTATGCTGATACAGTCATACTAACTATTGATGAACATGTAGAAGATTCATTTAATCAGGATTATCTTAAAGAAGTTGTAGATATTTTGCAGCTTTATGAGTGCGATCCAGACTTTGATCTGGAGTTAGATGGAGGACATGTCACTGACAATATTCCAAGAGAAAGAGATATTGATGGAGGAGAAGTAGATTTACTTTCTTATAGTCCATACAATATGGTAAATGGTGGTAAAATCGGTAAAGGATGGCATCTATGGGATCTGGATGGTGGTGGACCAGAAGAACATCTTGAATATCTTGATGTCAATGGTAAATATCCGGATACAATCTGGGGTGAACAAGGCGCTCTCACTTTAGGATTCAATGTAGATGGTGGACATCCTTCCGTTCATATGTTTACCACAAGATCTATTCGTGTTCGAATAGTAGATAATCAGATTGTTGCATCTGTTAGTATCTATGCTAACTCTTTGAACCTTGTAGAAGATCGCGGAAACGGTTTAATTCTTTCTACCGATAGAATCGTTACTGAAGATGATATCGAACTTTTACGTTCAGATATTAAAGATGTCATTCAATACTATTCTCATGGTTTAAATGATGATCTTGATCTTATCTTACTGATAGGATCCGAAGAGTATCGAGATAACTACATTTACAGTCAGGTAGACAAATGCTTTGAGAATGCTTATAAAGTTATAAATGCTGCTCAGACTGAAGAACCGTTAAATAATGCAAAATCATATACAGATAAAAAAGTAAAAGAATTGAATGACCTGTTTGACAAGTTTAGTATTCTTGGATGGGGTTCATTCTAAAGGAGGATATATGTCTAACGTTATTGTTTTAAGAGATAAAGAGCCCATTCGAGATCAGTTATCTGTTGAAGACAGAAAGATAGTCCAGCAGAAAATGGGTATGGGTCCTAAAGGAACTTTTATAACCATTACAGATCACGATACAGGAGAAGTCCTCTTTGAAGGACACAATAAAGTTGTAATCACAGGTGGACAATTCACTGCTTGTAGTCAGTGGGGACTTGATCCAGCAGTATCATTTCCGAACTATAACAATGTCTTAGGACTCGAAAATACGCTTGATTACGAGAAGGTTCAGCCAAAGAACGATCCAATCATCTGTTTATTTGCTATTGGAAATGGTGGTGCTGGTGGATCTAAGTACACTGATGTATTTCCTGTAAGATATACAGAGCGCATCAATCCGGAGAACCTCTTACCATTCCGTTATGTAGATCAGGCTCATGATCTAAATGAAGATCAGCGTAAGGTGTACTTCGGAAGAAAACTTCTTGAAGACAACGATCGTATTGCATACTACTTCAAAAAGTTCGATACGGAACCACAGCTTCATTTAAGATATCTGGACGGCACTCAGCTTACAGAAGATATGTACGAGATTGATGCAGAACAGTCGGCTGAATGCTATGTGGAAACAAGACTTCGTGTTACTCGTCAGGACTTTAGAGACTACTTCGAACAGGTTCTTGGATGGGATAGAGCAGAGATCAATAGTCTGTCTTTACTGTATGCTTGGTATGATGATGATATTGATACCTATCGTTATTATCAGCAGATCTTCCCGGCAACCAAATTAAACTTCCCGACAATTATGCTTCAGGATTTAAATAAAGCAGTCGACTTCAATTACCAGGTATTCTATTGATTAAATTTCCAGGTGGATATTTTCTCCACCTGGATTTCTATTATGGAGGATTTATTATGGCTAATAAGAAGGTACGAGTAGCAAAGAATTGGCCTACTAAACCAGCATTAAGTAATATCAAAGGAGTCAAGATCGATTCCAATAATCTTGTATCTTATCTTCTTGCTTTATCAGAAGAAGACATCAACTATGCTTTTATCATGAATCTTTTCGGAGAGTTTAATGATAAGAGATTATGTAACCCTTATGATACCTTTACAGCTCCAGCTGGAGCTTATTCTTTCAATAAGAATGGGAAGGTTGTATCTAACAAACGCCCATTTACCACAACTGTCGGACTTTGGGTATACAATATCTTTTTCTTTAGAGATGCTGGATTATCAGAATTTGTAGGAGGATATATTAATTCTACAGTAGGAGATAAAGCATATGGAAATATTGATCAAAGTTTATCTTATGCTTTACTTGAGGACAAAATTAGTTCAGAACAGTTTAGAAGATATATGGAGAAGACACAGTTCATTATGCCTTTCGAAAGTATCTTATCTCCTAACCAGACAGAATTCATGATGTGTGCCACTAAAGAGATTAATAAAAAGAAAGCGGAACTATATAAGAAATATAAAAAAGAAATTGATGCTGGAAATATTACTGTAGCAGAACAGATGGAGAAAGAGTTATTAGACTTTGCTTCAGAGTATATGGATGGTGATCCTTCTCTTGATACTCTGGAATCCGGAGGTGCAGGATCTTTCAAAAACAACTTCAAGAACATGTTTATCATGAAAGGTGCAATGAGAGATCCGGATCCGAATGCAAAGAAACAGTATAATGTTGCTCTTTCTAACTATATGGATGGTATCTCTGCAGATGAGTATTCTATCGTTGCAAACTCTCTTGCTGCGGGTCCTTATTCTAGAGGTAAGAAAACAGAGACAGGTGGATATTGGGAAAAATTAATGGTCTCTGGATACCAGCATATTATTTTGGATAAACCTGGTTCTGACTGTGGTACAAAACATTATATTACGGTCACTCTTACTAAGAGTAATTATAAAGATTACATGTACAATTACATTATAGTAGGAAACAATCTTGTAGAACTCACAACCGATAACTTAGATCGATTTATGAATAAGACTGTAAAGATGAGATTCTCCTCTATGTGTAAACGTACTGGTGGTGCAGGTAAGATTTGTAACTGCTGTGCAGGAAATATGTTTTATCGTATAGGAATCAATAATATTGGCGTGGCAGTTTCACAGGTAGCTTCTACTATGAAGCTTCGTTGTATGAAGGGATTCCATGATAGTACAATTTCTACAACAACGATTGATCTCATGAAAGCTTTTAGTCTTAAATAATTATATATAATATAAGTGGTAGCTGTAGAAGGCTACCACTTATATTTTTCGAAAAGGAGGAAAAACATATGAAATTGAATTACTTAGAAAGAGCAATTATGGATGACATTTATCCAGAAAATCTTTTGGATGCCTATAGAAAATATATAGATCATAATTACTATAGAAGATATCATTCAGAACAAACTCATGAGTTAATCTTCTACTTACAGACGTTTGCAGATGCTATCAGTAGTCATCATATAAAAATAATTCTTACTATGGTAATGAATAGTTGGTCCTATGCAAAAACGGCAGAGCATTTTGAATTAAGAGCTTCATCTATCGAAAATACGATGAGAGATTTTTTCCGCTACATGAATTATTGTGATGAGTTCTATGATAAATATGCAAGACAAAAAGACAATATGTCTCTTGCTTTTATAGATCCAAAGATCTATCACAGATTAAATGGACTTGTAGATCAAAAAGTTCTTACGTTAGGATATTTCAAAAATCACTACGAAGATCTAAATATCTTTTGTGAACCTCATCATTGGAATATCGTTTTAGCAAAAGAGATTCTGGATCCCGATAAGCATCGAAAATTGCGATATTGTTTAGGTGAGGATCACCAATTTTATCAATACTGTAGAGATAAGATACAAGAGGAGAAAGAAGAACATGACAAAAGAAGAACAGAGACTTCTAACGGAAAACGAATTCGAGAGAGCACTAAAACTACTGATCATACATCCTGAAAGAGGAAAATGGTCTTCCAAATATGAAAACCCAAATTTCGAAACGGGTGTATCCGATGAGGCTGTACAATTTTGCTTAGCAAATTACGATGGTCACATTTGTACATATCACGCCTTTCAGATAGCAATGATGTACTTTGCTAATCATGATATCGAAAAGACTTGTGAAACTCTAAATCTTAGCAGTCATAATTTTAAGGTTCAGATGAATAAGTTTATTGATGGTATGAGAGAGGCTTATAAATTTTATCAGTCTTATGGATTATCTAAGCATATTCCAATACATAAGATTGATAAGAAACTTGATACATATCTAAGAGTATTAGATAAAATTCGTAATGGTAACGATTCTGGATCTGATGGATATGTAGATATCCCTTTCTATTTGGACACAGCTATAGAAAATGTTTTTAATCCAGAAGCTGATGATCTAGGTTTCATGAATGAAGATATTTATCATTATCGAAACGGTGTCTTAATACTTACATCTTTAAATCATGATCTTGGAAGATGGAATCGATTAAAGTATTACATAGGAAAAGATCATCCATTTTTTGATTTAGTAGATAAATTGTATCGAGAAAGACCATATAATAAGAAAGGATATAATCTGGTATGATGATAGATGGATTAGTTCATATACTCCATAGAGTAAATTATACACAGAAAGAATATCTCTGTTATGTAATGGAGGGTGCTCTAGCTAGAGCTATTACAGTAACTCATAATATGGAAGATGAAAACCATCCAGTGAGGCCAGTCATCACATTTATAACAAATGCTGATGCTGAGTTTGATGAAGCAGATTGGAAGAACCGAATACAAGAAGTGACACGTAGAATTCCAATCGATAGACGTATAGGTTTAGTTATCAATAATGTCAAACTACGGGATGTAGCTAATATTGGTAACTGTGCTGGTGCTATAGCAAATTCTGTAATTAATGTTTGGGAGAAGAAAAGAATTTCAGAGCCTCCATTTATGTTTCTAACAATCTTCATCGGCTTTAAACCGAAGAAAGAAGACTATAAGTTACTAGAGAGAATGTCTGGAATTACTGTGATATATACTCCAGAGAAAAGAATATCGGTGTAGGGAATTATCCCTACACCGATAATTACCGTCTTTTATTTTTAATGAAAAATAAGAGGACAAGTCAAAGCTCTTCGATCATCAGTTTTCTGTTCTATTGTGAGATGATCTCTTACATTTGGTAATACATATCCATTATCTTTAATAGCTTGCACTCTATTCTTTAAGAAGTCCACTGTCTGATTCATATCAGGTAATTGGAATCGCTTATCTCTTTTATCTAAATATACAAGATTTGTATTTAAGATTGTCCGATTCTGTACAGAAGACTCTTCATTCGAATACTTCTCGATTCTATTTAAGATATCCATCTGTTCATCAGTAATAAACGGCCGATAGTATTCTACAAAATATTGCCATCTACCGAATACAACATTAACATCGATAAACAATTTTGAATTATGATAGAGTTTATGAGCTGTAATACTCATAGGTATTAATCCAACCATGGCTAAGAAATGTAATTGTAATATTTCTTTCGCTACCATAGGAGTATCCAGGCTTTCTCCATAATAAGCCCTTTTTCGATATACAATACGTATAATATCCCCTAAAGTGAAGGGATAGTGATGAACCTCTATCTTTATTTTATTATTC